>Ga0208741_10000281_pt1 | contig 26329 bp, 31 predicted proteins | sample CryBogCBE03Jun09_FD_184576 | JGI IMG/M metagenome (GOLD analysis project Ga0208741, IMG submission 184576) | Freshwater microbial communities from Crystal Bog, Wisconsin, USA - CBE03Jun09 (SPAdes) | ecosystem: Environmental > Aquatic > Freshwater > Lake | place: Crystal Bog, Wisconsin, USA...
ATCTCTGCATACAGGACGGTTCCCAGTCGCTATCCAAGCAATAACGGATAGGTGGGGGCATATAGCCATAGCTTCTTCTAGGGGGTCTACAGCCTTTACCGTTGCAACACCAATGAGAACGGGCTAGACAACGCTAGGAATAGGTATACAAAATGGCATAAATCTATACACATTAAATAAACGTGTATAAAAAATACCTAATTTGTTCATTGGAAATTGTTTCAGTTTCAATGTCCTACTCCTAGCAGTTGAGACTATAGATTACATGAAGTAAATTTATTTTGCAAGCACAAAAGGAAAGACCCCTAGGGTGAGCTAGAGGTCTTTGGGGGATCGTAGGATCCAAGTCTGCATTGCACAAACATCTGCTAGGATCTAGGGCATCGGACTTGTCATGGGCTGACATACTAAATATAGCATAAAACTGACAAAAAATGTCAATAGGTAGATTTATTTTGTATCAATTAGGTGGTTTTCAAACAACCAACCTATTGTTTTGCGGTGGGCTTCCTCCCACATCTCAATCCTTTGGTCTTTTGAGAGTTTCGTGCCTTGGTCGAGTTCCGAGTGGCATGAATAACAGAGGGCAGCGCACCTATAGTCATGTGCCTTAATTCCCCTACCTTTACCGTCTCGAAGCTGATTGGAATGTGCAGCCACAACTGTGCCGTCAGATCGACCACACGCTTGGCATGGGGATTGCCGTAGTAAATCAAGGAGTTTCCTATTTCTATACATTTAGAGTAACAAAGTTCCATTTTTTAGTAGGGACATCGTAGAATTTTTCGCCTTCTGGCACTGAATTATTGGGGATTTCTTTGATGGGATGCTTCATTATGTCCTCAACATCGAGCCAATAGCCCCACTTTTTGTCAAAGTGAACGATGAAGTATATCGTAGGCAAGCCGTTATCAAATAACTTTTGCTTCCTGTATGGCACATGAATAGTGGGATAAGGACATTCTGTCTCATCTTTTTTACGCCAGTCACGCAACTCAACCTCGATATAGCCTGACCTAGTGCCCTGATTGAACACAATCAGATCAACGGCATACTTGTCTGGATTGGGTTTTGCCTCTACCAACCAGTGCTTTTTAGCGTAATCAATGACAGCCTGTCTTGAGGGAATATCACATAAATCATGGAGTTCTTGGCTAAACTTCTTTGGGTTATTCATCAAGTCTGCTATTAGGATTCTTAGATATGTTGTGGTTTAACAGGGCAGCATAAGCGTTGTAATAGGCTTCTTTTTCCTGACGGAGCTGGTTAATAATGTAATTTAGCCTGTCTATTTCCATCTGCTGGATATGAAGTTGTTTACGCAAATAGTCATCAGCTTCTTCCCGATCATCAGTAGTAAATGTAGTCATTTCTCTCGTGCCTTTCTTAGTTTAAAAGACTTCTTCCCAACCCACAATAAACCCGCAAGTTTGCTATATCGTAACTGCCAGCTTTTTTTGCCGTCTATGTAAAATTTAAATCCAACTTGATTAGAACTAAATGGATAAAAATTAAACCCTGTTTTTAGCAACTCTCCTTCATCTCTAATGTGTATCATTTCACTTGTGCCTTTCTTAAATTTCATCGGGGTCAAACCCCTTAGATTTCAACCAGTTATCAAGCAATTCATGTGCTTCGTCCTCTAATCCAACTGGCACTCTGCGTTCTACATAGGTGGTGTCAGGGTTTTGAAATTCAGGCTTAACTGGAAATGTAACATTCATATCTGCTATATCAAACTTAACAGATTGCCCTTCACCTTTAGGTATTGCTTTTCCAAAATCACTCATTTCTCTTGTGCCTTTACATAGGTATGTAAATTAAACCAATGCTGACGCATAGACTCAGGATACATATCAATTAACCAGTCTTGAAACGCATTGGCTGGGTTTATGTTCAATAGCAAGCCATCTTCATCTTTGCAATTCATCAATACAATTATTAAGTTCTCTAGTGAGTCTTGGCTTATGTTCTTTTTATCTGACTTCATTTCTCTTGTACCTTTCCATGTTTAGTTAAAGCATCTGCCAGCACAACCCCAATTTCGTTGTCCCAAACTGTATTTTGACCATCATTCCAACCTTCTTGGGTATAAATAACTTCTTGGTCATAGTTAATATCGTAGGTAACTCTTGACCTACTTACACGCTTTTGAGTGCATAAATCTTTACGCATTTCAAGTAGGCTCATTTCAAGTGTTCCTTCATCCTTAACATCACTTCCATCCATATATCGTAGGCTTTACCAGCATCAGTAATTCGTTCACCCAAATAAGTGAATCCTTCTTTATCTAAATTCAGTACCGCTTCGCCCAAAATATTAAAAGTTATAGTGTTTGCTGGAGCAATTTCTATTGTTCCAGTAGGGTTTTCTATAGGGTGGGATTCAATTTTATTCATTTCTCTTGTGCCTCCAACAGCTTTGTAAAGCAAGCCAAGCAACAATCAAAACTACAGTACTCCTGATCGCTGGTATCCACAGAGAGTATTTGTTTTTCCTCATGGCAGTAATCGCACTCGCTTATGCCAGAGTAAACAAGTACGGATCTTCCGTAACATTCTTTGTCCGATGCATGTATAAGTTTCATTTCTCTTGTGCCTTTCTTAGCTTTTACCAACAAAATAACCAATCGTATAAAACATAATGGCTACCACCATTGGATGCCGTAAACAACGACCACTAAACCACCAATCAACTAGTTTATTCATTTCTCTTGTGCCTTTCTTAGCTCATAAAATTCTATGATTGCCTCTGCAAACATCACAGGAAAGTCTGCATCAGAACCTGCTCTTAATAAACCTTCCGCTATACCGCCTTGATGTAAATAAATATTGTGTATTTCTTCAGTAGTTAATTTCATTTCCCTTGCGCCTTTCTTAGTAAGTACCCAAAACAAAAAGATAAAATAAACCAAACCGCTAAAGTAATCATTTCTCACTCGCTTTCTTTAGTATTGCTCTAGCAAAATTAATAGCAGAACTTCTAGCAGACGCAACTCCAAGCATATTTTCGTACACTTTAATTATTTCCTCATCTGTTAGTGTCTTTGCTGGATGGTGAAACTTATGGGCTTTCCACCCTTCTTCTTTGCCAGCTTCAAAACCTTTCTTAAACTGTTCATCTAGTTCTTTTGCTGGATGGGTGTAGAGTGGAATACCGCCATCATAATTAACTCTGCTGTCGTGTTTAATGCACATATATGCACCATCTTTTTCAAACATCCACGCTACTGGTTTATTGTTCATTTCTTCTGTGCTTTATTTGTATTAGGCTTTCTACCATCTTCATATCCATTGTCATAAGCCCTAATTTTTTCTGCTTTCAACGCCTCTATTTCAGCTTTTTGCTGGCGTAGCATTTCAATAGCTTGTTTAACTGCTGGTAAATACCCAACAGAAAGCATCTTTTCAAACTCCTTTAAATCAGCTAGTTCTAATGCTTTATCCATGATTCGCATACTCCCCTTGATATTTGTTTCTAGCTTCAATAGCAACCAAACCAGCTAATTCAATGTCTTTAAAATATCCAAAGTGCATTTTTTTGCATTGGCGCATAAATTTAACTTCCCAAGACTTGCTTCGCTCATCCCAATTAACATTTTTATAACCTGATTTATTGCTTTTATTGGCTTTTCTGTTTGCTTGATTTTGAAAAGCAGTAGCTGTCCGTAAATTTTCAATTCGATTGTTAAAGGGATTGCCGTCAATATGGTCAACTTGGCTTGGCAAATAATCATTAAAAAATAAAAAAATCAACCTATGATGAAGGTTTGTTTTTCCTTTAAATGCACAAATCCTATACCCAGCGTTGTTTACTGTTGTTTTAAGAACTTCACCAATAACAACTTTTCTATTGGTTTTTAAAATCCAATATAGTTCGCCATCCTTGTATTCAAAATGTGCTCTTAGTTCATTTGCGTTCATTTTTTATCCTTTGAAGAAAACTTTTGATGGCTAATTTTCTTTAAACAATTGGCACACTTCCAGCGTTTGATGCTTTTATGAGCAGTCTGTATGACCTGACCAGTGTCTGCTGGCTGATAGGAAATACATGACGAGCAGTATCTGAGCTTACCGACAGATGGAATTTCAAGCATCTTTTTTAGATCTCCGTTTAATGGCTGGTAAACCTACAGTCTCCTTTGGTTCTAAGGCTTCTAGTAGGGCATCGGCATACTCGACAGATGCATTACTAATCATATCAAGAGGTGCAGCTCCACCATACGCCAGTAATCCGTTCATGGCAAACAGTGAAGCCAGTAACCTTGCGTGTTCTTTATCTTGTTCGTTCATTTCTTTCTAGCCTCCATCATTGCATCAGCCATCTTAAAAGACCATTTAGCCAAATGATTCAAATCTACTTCTTCAATTTCTCCACTATGAATCCATCCCCCACTAAACATTTCTGCCATTGCATATGCTGCAAAGTAATCACGCAAATCCATGCCCTGTTCAATTACATCATTAGGAATTGGTTTATCGCCTTGACGAAATAACCAATACAATTTCTTTTCGCTTGGAAATGCTTTCATCAATGCACCTGTTTGACCAGTTTCTTTAATCGGCTTTTAGCGTTCCTGAAGGATCGTGTAAAGGCATATACGGCTTTCTCTTCTTCCATACCCATTTCTACGGCAATGGTAGATAGCACCATAGCGACTGCTGCCAAGATAATGTTGGCATCTACTTCTGCCTTTGGGGTAAGCAATTGAAATATCTCTAATGCTATTTGACGGGATGGGTCTTGTTCTTCAGCCATTTGTATTTCCTTGTTTAATTATTGTTGTGGATCCAAAGAACCTACGCTCTTGCAAATCTTTATCTTCATCACCACTGCGTTCCATTACTAAGGTCTTGGCAAAGTCTCTAAATAACTTCACATCTTTATATTTATCTTGAAACGTACCACGCTGACCATGTTCGTAACTTAATGGATCAAAAGCATGAAGAACGATGTCTTGATCCCAATACTTATAGCGTTTACGCAAATAGTTCATAGTTAATCGAACATCTTCTACTTTTGCCATCGTTGGATCTAGCGTAAGCATAAGAAACAGCAAACGCAAAATGATCCAGTCTTGCTTTTTAATCTTATGCAAACCGCCTTCTTCAATCATTTTTTTAACTCCTCTATGCGTTCTGACAAAACTACGCCCAAGTCTTTACCTTTAATGGCAATCATTTGGGCTTCTTCACAGTCATAAATTACTTTGGCTGCATCGGTAATGCCTACGTTGTAGCCAGTCGTAAAGGCATCAGTGCCATCAACCAACATTCCAATGGCATTACGAATTAACACAGAAGCTTTGCGTTCTTTTGCTAACTCCTTCAGTTTGTTGTGATGCTCCAAAGGTAGGTATACCGAGTAGGGTATTAGTTTTTTTGTGTCCATTCCGTATACTCTCTATGTAATTTATCTAACAGTATTTGGGCTGAACGATTAGTTTTAAGATCTGCCCTGGAGGGGATATTGAGATAATTACGAACCCACTCAGTAGCCTCTTCCATATCTTCATCAAAGATCTGCTCTTCGGCATACAAATACTTCCAAAATTTAGGATCTCGGCAGAGTAAACCAGCGATACGAATAGCTCTATCGCCAGCAAACTCTTCTGCTTTATCCATCGGTTGCTCATCTCCGTTAACTCTGACTAAGACACATTGATATCTCGCCCCAACGTAATCCCTGAGTAAATCTTCAGGAATCTCATCAGGATGCAGTGACAATGTAAGCACATAGCCAGTCTTATCTTGTTTGAGAGCGACTTTAACGGCTTCGAATTGTAAGGTCTTCAACTCTGCCCTCCAAGTATTTAACAAGCTTCTTCCAGTCTTCAATGGTTTCCCAACGCTGAACGCAAATACGAGCCAGCTCTTCGTTTTCCTGACGGAGCACATTGAGTTCTACTTCTTGCTTTTGGGCTACTTCTTCCCAATGCACTGGTGCTCTTTCAGAAATCAAGCGTTGAATATTGGCTTCATGTGCAGCTTCTGCTTCCATTTGATCAAAAGATACTGGAGCTGGTTTTTTAATGTGCTCCATCATCTCTATAAGTTCTTTTGCTTTGGCTGCTTTAGATGGGCGACCACGTTTCTTTTTCGTAGGAATCTCTAGATTGATTTTGTAATTAGGGTTTTGCATTTTCTTATCCTTAGTACGGGAGTTCTTCTTCAGGTTTGACATAGGGTTCCGCTGCGGTTAGTGAGGTGTAATTCATGCCAGACTTGGAGGTATTGTTCCAACCTGACAGGGCAATCTTGACCATTGATCCTTTGGATTTATCCATCTGCTCAATGAGAAAAGTCTTATCCAAGAAGATATCTCCACGCACATCAGGATGATTGGGAGTCTTCTTTTGATTGGGGAATAACGCCCCAGTGTTTGGTTTTTGTTCGTAAGCCATGTATTACTCCTTTGCAAATTTGTTTTTGGTTTCAGTAAATTTGCCCATCATCTCTTTGAAGAAATCAGGGTTCATTAGTTTGACGGTATCAAAGAGGGCTTTGTTCTTCTTAAATATCGTCATAACATCGGCATCGCTAGAACATAGGTCTAGCAACATATGGGAGGAAGTCTTGACCAGCTCAAGCCATTCAGTGGTATCGCCTTCAGGTGGACCATCAATAACAATCTGAAACTCACCCTTTTGACCTTCAATCCTTTTGACTGGCTTGGGTTCAGGCTTTGGTTCTATTTTCTTTACTGGCTCAACCGCACCAGTGGTCGCATCTAAGGCATCGTGCTCCACAATAGCCATAGCAGTGGTGTAAAGATACCTACGTTGATAGGTCTCTACTGCACCAATGTTTTGGACTTCATGGCAACCTTTGAGGGCTGCTGAACCCATTGGAGATGTGAAAGTAACCCAGCTACCACCATCCACATCGTAAAGGGTCATCGTAGCTAACTCTGCATCAAAAGAAATGATATCAACCAAGCCGACTTCTTTGAAGATCTTCTGAACTTCAGGCAGAAAATCACCCAGTTCAAAGTATTTATATTCTGCGAACTTGTTATGTCCTGATTTCGTGAGTTGTTTGGTCTGCAAGATGTTCCTTGCTTCTATTAGTTTTTTATAAACGCTCATGTTAGTTCCTTAAAAACAAGTAGTGTTGCAATTGCCGTAGTTATCGCAACAAGTGGTACAAACGACCATTTTGTTGCCATACATGACAGTTTGAGTAGTACAGGCTGCATAGGTAAATGCCGATGCAGAGATAAGCCAAATGGCTATTAGGTATTTCATGCTTGTTCCTTTAAATAGTTATCGGCTAATTCTTCAGCCAAACCATGAACATGATCTCCATAGCTTTCAGCCAAAGGCGGTTCAATGCCCCAATCTAACCATTCTTTGTAAACCCTTCCGTTAGATGACAATGCAACCATAAAGTCATAAATCATCTCTTGCCTAGTTTTCATGTTTGTTCCTTTAAATAAGTTTGATACTGGTTACACCATGTAGATACTGGGCAAAAGGTTTGGCAACGAGTTCTCTCACCTTTACGATGTTCAATTTCATAGCCTTTGCCTACTGCTTCCAGTGCTTTTACTGCTTCATCTTCGCTGTCATGCAAAGACTTAGCCCTAACACCACCGACCTTACGAACAGCCCATACTGCTGGCTTTTCCCACATTTCTTCGGGGGTACAATCAGGTAAGTCTCCATCGGTTTCTAAGGCGAACTCACAGGCTGAATGTGCAGAGATACGGGCTTTGATGAACTCTTCACGCTCTGCCATAGTCCATAGAGTAATTGGCAACTCTTTGACTGGGGCTTCGGGATAGCCCTCTTTGGTTCCTACTTCTCTAGACTTCCAGTCACGCAAAATAGCCACGATGCCTAAATCTGTTACAGGGATTTTCTTAACCTTTTCAATCAGCCAAGCGTAGCAATTGAGTTGATATTCCCACTCAATCTTCTCGTTCATCACTGCCCAAACACTGGTAGTCTTGTAGTCTTTGATAGACAAGCCACCATCGTTAGTGATCTGAAGGTCGATAGCACCGCTTAGATTCCAGCCATCTATCTCGGCATGAATCCGTTCCTCCACAGTGTGATTGGAGTCCTTGCCATGCTCTAGGATGTTGTGAATGGCAGAGCCAAACAGTGACCAAACCATATCAGCCACATCTTGCTCAATCTGATCGTCAAACTTCTTAGTCAAAGCCACAATCTTAGGGCTATTGATTAACTGGGTAACGGACAGATTAGCCTTACCTTTGCTATAGGTAGGGCGTTTTAAGACATTCAGAAAGGTAATTGGTATGTTGTATTTGTTTGTCAGCTTCATTAGCCACCTCATCAAGTCTAATGTTGAAAGCCTTGATCTGTTCGTCAGTCAAGGGTTTGATGCCTAACTCTTTATCCATAGAACGGAATACCGCCCTAAGAATCTCGTTTTGCATTGGGGTAAATACGTCATCTTTTTCCATGATTGCCCTATCTAAAAAGTAAGCCGTAAAAGGCTAAAAAGAGTAATACAGCAAAGCTAGAACGTATAGTTAGTAATTCAATACGTTTAGTTTTTCGATACTCAGGAGTTGATAAAAGTGCTTCTTGAAGAAACAACATATCTGGATCTTCAATGGGCATCGTGTTACCATTTTCTAGATAACGAGAACCCATTTTGATACCAGTTTTAGTGGTAAGTGGTACGTTCATTTGATTGTCCTAGCAGTTAATCAGACTCAAGTTTGCCTGATATAATTAACCATGTCAATAGGTCGTACCAATTAAAATACATCTACTATGAATACAGTAATTTTGCCCTGGCCTCCTAAAGAATTAAGCCCAAATTCCACATTACACTGGGCTAAGAAGGCTAAATTTAAGAAGAGTTACCGACAAGCGTGTTGGGCGTTGACTTTAGAAGCCAAGCTCACAGCTGATAAATCAGGGAAAGTACCTATCCTGATTACTTTTTACCCCCCAGATAAACGCCATCGGGATGCAGATAACATGGTTGCCAGCATCAAAGCTGGATTGGATGGCGTAGCAGATGCCCTCAAGATAAACGATAGGCAGTTTATGCCTACGTTTACCTTTTCAGATGAGGTTAAGGGGATGGTTAAAGTCCAGCTGACAGCCTGAACTTAATCGTCTGATCCAGAATTTCTTCTTTTTTCTTCTTGTAGAAGTTAATCTGTTGGCGTTTTTCGTCTGGAGACATCTGAGATGCTGGTAGATCCTCAATCCTGCGAATCTGGGCATTGATATCAATCAGAGCTTTACCAGCTTGACCAGTAAATCCAGAGGCTTGTATTTCACCTTTATGGTCGTTAAACCATTGTTGAGCTTCTTCTTTATGACCTTTCCCGACTAGATCCGTGAATGTTTTCATAGCAGTGTCAGAACGGGTCTTCAGGTCGTAGAAGAGGTCTTCCCTGCCTCGTGGTACTTCAGGAGCTACAAACGAGCCATAGAGGGGATTATTGCGTTCCTCTGGGCTTGCTTTGTGACCAGAGAATAGGTTAGATCCCCACATCGCAGCAGCAGCCACAGAACCGCCTAAACCACGCATGACGTGATCAGCTTGGATTGGGCTTAACATCCGATGCTCTTGGGAGCCTAGACCGCTGGCATAGCTAATCCACTTGCCTAATTCAGAGGTGCTGCCGTTGTATTGACGGAAAGCAGCCAAGTCTTTCATGGATTGTGGAGTGACGTTACCGCCAGTGTAGAAGTCATGGTTTAGGGCTATCTCAGCAAATGGCTTGATGGCAGTAGGCACTGGACCCGATCCAAGTGGGCCAAGTAATGCATCCACTGCACCTTCCTTGAGAGCTTTACGCAATCTAGCATTGTCGATGGCATCTTTTGTTCCCTCTTTAGTGATCTTGTTATAGAGCATCTCAGGGATAGACTTAAAGAAATAGCTGGCAGAAGTATGCATTGGGATGAGCAAGGTATGGTCATAGCCAATAGTCTTCATCATAGAACGAGGGATAACAAAGTTACGCATCTTTGTCTGATCATCCATCTTCTTGTATTCGTCATCATCACCAATCGCAAAGGCATATAACAAGCAAGTAGAAGCCAATAGACCGCTGGCAATAGCTAATCTGGTCATTGCTTGCTGACGATCTAATCCTCTTAGACCACCGCTAATACTGGTGACTTTTTGACCTGTGAGCTTTTCTACACCGCCAGCAATAGGCTCTGCCAATGCTTGGGTCAGCACATCAATCTGCTGGGCATAGGCGTTCATAAACGCAATGGTTCTGTTAAGGAATTGAGCTGTTCTGCCCATGCCACGCTTGTCAAAGTCAATGACGTTAGTCGCTGCGAGAATAGCCTTACGCTGATTTCCACCGCTTGGGAAACCGCCAGTCTCTTTCATTACACGCACATAAACGGCTCTACGCTGTGCAAAGTCTGAGGCATCAGCAATCTGGTCAAGGATGCTGGTCACTCTGGCAAAGGCTGATTTATTCAATAAACCAATTTCTTGCTTGTATTGATGCTCTGCTGTTCTAGCACCAGAGTGATAACCACCAATACCGTAAGACTTGAGCAACTCAACCACATCATCCTTTTGTGTCAAACCTTTAGCAAATGAACCAAACACACCGCCAAACAAGGCTACTGGGTTCTTCACGCCAGTCACGATGGCAGCTGTTGGAGCATCCATGAAAAGCTGTTTAATCTGGAATACACCAGAGAAAGTAATCGATCTACGCAAGCCGTTAGCAAAATAAGCCATGATCTCGTTCATTGGGATCTGGATGTTTTCAATACCAATCACGGACTGGGCAATCAATGGGTCAGCAATCTGGATGTTGACCTTCCTGCCGTTAATCAAGATCTTCACGATGCCACGAGCAGCATCTTCTTTAGGGAAGACTTTGAGCTTGCCGTTCTCATTACGAGTGCCATACTCCTGGGCAATACGGTTGGCTGCATAGTTCTTAATGGCGTTACGAGTAGTCACCATGACGTTGTGAAGCATATTGTCCACGATGTCATCGATGTCTAAATCAACCTTGCCTTCTTTAAAACGATGCTCTCTGGCTACGTTCTTGACACCTTTAGAGCTGTAGATTGGGGTATGAACGTCTGTCTGTTCATCCATAATCCGCTGCCAAGGCACATAGTCTTCGATGTCACGCAAGGTATCAGCACGTTGTTTGCTGATCATGCGAGCTTGTTCCATCATGTCAATCATGTTCTTGTTGACAGCGTTCCAGTTATCCATCATTTTTCTAAGTTCTGGATACTGTTTGTCTAGCTTGCTAAAGTCATCAATCGCCTCATCGGACATATTGACCTTTTGCAAGGCAATACCGATGTTCTTAAAGTCTTGTTCAGCATCAGCAATCTTGTCCAAAAGCAATAGCTGACGGTCTGGTGAAGTTCTTGGATCCATCTGCTCTGTTCTTAGCATCTCCAATTCACCTTCACGCTTGAGGTATTCATCCACGATAGAACGTGAACGCTTGGCTTCAAAGTAGGCTTGGATGACGTTGGCAGCACGTTGAACGCCAATTTCTTTCTCTAACTGGTGCTTCAAGGTCAGGATATTAGCCATTGAGAACTTGTCTTGAACGGCATGGAACATCTGATTGGTGTTATCAAAGACTAATTTACCCAGCATGATGACCTGAGTACCAATACGAGTAGCTTTGAGAGCTTGGTTCATAGCCACAGAAGCCACAGCACGACCTTCGCTGTCCTCTAACATACGACCATAACGGGCTGCATCGGCAGCTGTCAGACCAGCTGTAAAGTCTGTTGTCTTGATACGAGTAGCCAGTACTGCACGATCTAAGTTGCCAACCATGTTGTTGACAGCAAGGCGTGGTGACTCAACCATCTTCGCACCAATATTCTTGGCTTCTTGAGCACCGCCCAAGAACTTATCCATCACACCGTTAGAGGTATGGATAGGAGCATCATTGCGATTGTGCTTGGCTAGTAACTCATCAGTCTTCTCAACGCTGTAGAGGAACTTAGTCTTATATGGTCCTGAACTAATCAGGTCTACCAACATGGTCTTATGGGTTCTTGGTGTCTCGCCTTTAATTAAATCATTGAAGGCTTTGTAAACTGAATGGGTATTGTTAAAACCAAACAGCTTCTTCATCGCCTCAAATACTTGACGGATGGCGTTAACATAACGACCCCAAGGAGTTCCCATACGAGTGCCAAATAGCTTCTCAGCGTTGACAGCCCAGAACTCTGAAGGATTGATGTATTGGTACATATCCTGTGAAGGCAACAACTCCATCGCCTTTTCAAAGTTTTTCTCGCTTGGATCATTGACGTAATCCATTACCGCCATGAAATACTTTTGAGATACTTCATCAGTGTTTTTCTTGATGGCTTTCTCAAGGGCTGCTCTCCAAGATTCAACAATGGCTTGCTGGGTCTGTGGATCCATCATCTGCTCAAGGGTATGCATTAACTCATGGCGAATAGTGCCAGGATTAACAGCTCCTGATTCCTTGTATAGCCTGACGATACGCTCTAGGTTATTGAACACGCCAGCAGCTGTATAGGCTGCGTTCTGTGGGGCTTGTTTAACCGATAAGCGTAGACCAGTCAGAATGGCTGGGGATTGTCTGTAGATGTATTGGATAACGTCTAGGACATCCTTGCTGATATTGCCTTTGTTGTATTCGTTAAGGGCACGAGCCATAAACGCTTCTGGCGTAATCTTCTTCTCAGCAGTCATCTTCTTGTCGGCTGCCAACTCTTTAGCCAGCTGATCAAGATGGGTTAACTCACGCTGAGTATTGATTGTGGTCTCGCCTTTGATGACTTCACGCTTAATTTTGGTGATGCCACGTCTTACACGAGACAACTCATCTGTTTTAGCTTTGTGAATCTGGGCAATTTGTTCCCTGATATTCTTAGGAATCACGCTTGGGGTAACAGTCGCTTTAGGTGGAGCAAACATCTCTCTGGCTTTGTCTCTAGGACTAGAGGCAATCAAAGTGTCACCACGTTCATTCAAGATAAAGTCAATCGCTTTGGCAGCCTGTTGTTCATTACCTCTGGCATACATAGTGTTGCCAGACTTATAGAAGTCACCAGTAATATCAGTCAAACCTCGGTCTAGGAAGTATGTACCGCCTTCTTTCTTAGAGCTTGGGACATTGAATTGATACTGGTTGCCATAGCTAGACTTGGTAATCCGCAATACATTATCCGCAGAAGTAATAACACCGTTTACTTCATTCATAAACCGCATAGCATCGGCAGCTGACCGCAGACGGATAGGAGCTTCACGAGCAGCCTTCTCAAAGTCATAGGTGCGTGGCATGAGAATACCCTGACCAGTAGTGCCGTCAGCTTTGGTATAGCTCATAATCTGACCGTGATTCTTTACCGTATCAGATGCAAATCCAGCCAAAATATTGCCAGTGACCATCCAGCGTTTCTCACGCCTGACGTTAGAGCCTTTGTCAAACAAGTCGCTTAATGGAATGTTTTCTGCTTGCTGGGTATCTGGGTTGTACCAGTTAATGTAATTCTCTTGGTTTAACTGATAAGTGCTGCCAATTTGTGAGAAGTTAATCGTAATGGCTTTCGCATCACCGTTAGCCAAAGCAATATGCATCTTCCAGTCTGAGCCAGCAACAGGGTTGGCAGTTTTCTTTTTATTCTCTAAGTCAGTCACAACACCGTAGACAAAGATACCTTGGTTATTCTTAATAGAAATTGGCTGACCTACTGCATAGTTTTCCAAAATAGACTTGATGTGCTGATACTGAAGGTTTAATTGACCCTTGGCAGCATCAATACGGACTTCATCTGCACCTTTTTCTTTCAGGTTCTCAATTTGTTTTCTACCGTATTCGGCTGCACGTTCTCTTACACCATCCATGAGCTTGTCAACTTTTTGGCGTTGTGTTCCACCTTCCAAGTTCTCACTCACCATTTCTTGAACTTCTTGTTTGGTGTATGGCTTAACAGTACGTTTAACATCTACCTTTTCCATGTAAGCTGGTTGAGCAAACAAGGAAGGATCTCCTCTGTCTGGAGTAATAGGCACGGATGATAGGGTTTCAGCATCAAGGTCTTCTGCTTTAGCTTCGAGCTTGTTGGTTCCCATGCTGTTCTCACGTTCAACTAAATCGTTGTAACGATCAATCAGATCCTTATAAATCTCTTCCTGTTCTTTGATTGGCAGGATAGGAATGTAGCCAGTCAGTCTACGGATGTCATCTTCTTTAGCATCGGTTGGGTCTTCTATAAGATCTACAACCTTTTTACCGCCAATAGCTTCGTGAACCTCTGGGTTGTCACGCAAGTATTCTTGTGCAATCTGACCACCATAGTCATTCATAAAGTCCACAGCACCTTCGGCTGTAACGGCAGACTTACGGGAAGCTGTCGTATTGGCGTTCAAGGAAGCCATCTTCTTGAGCAATACCGCAGCTGGCCTCATCTCCGCTGGGATGTCAGCCATCATCTGTGAGTAGGCTGGAGCTACAACCTGACCAGTACGATGCACACGACCAAGCATCTGCATATGGGTATCAATGTTCTTTTCAGGCTGAACAATGATCATGTGACGTTTGCGTTGATCTTTAAAGCTAGAAGATGCGTGTAATGACAAGCCAGTAGAACCAGCTTGGTTCAGGATAATGACATCGGCTGTGCCATTGTTAAATGCACGAACAGCACCAACACGCTGCTTAATATTGGCAGAACGAGAAGTGAGAATTGGTGTGCCACTCTCATAGTTAAGGGTCACTGTACGACCAGTAATCTCTTCTGTCTTGTACCCAGCTTTACGCAACTCATTGTGCATATAGTCAATTGGGGAGATTGGAGCTGAACCAAAACCAGCATTTTCAATAAATGTCTTAATCTGGTTATAGGCTGTCAAACGCTCTGGACCAAGATCCTGATCGGTCATACGGTATTGCTGTACGCCATTTGGTCCTTTGATCTTGAGCATCCGCTGCTTTTCTAAGTAACGCAGATACAGATCTTTAAAGGTCAGATTGACTGGATCACCTACGTTGATGCCCATTTCATCGGCATAACTCTGTAGGAATGAACCCATCGTATTGGAAACGGTCATTACGACCTTTTCGCCATTCTTGAGGCTTTCCACAGCGTGTTTGATAGAGTCCTGGGCTTTTAATGACAAAAGCATCTGGTCAATCAAGTTATGCATGATGGCACCAAAGTTTGCACTCTGGATCTGGGTCTTCTCACCTTCGATACTTGCTCTACCGCCAGACTTGTCAAACTCCTTTTGCATCTCTTTGACAACGGCTTCTTTAGAACGAGAGAACGCCAAAATGTCACGCATCGAGGTAGCCATGTTCTCAGCTGTTTGCTTATCGACTTTGGTCTCTTGGGTCTGATAACTTACACCAGCAAAGGTTCTTTCCCTGCGGATATATTGACCGACTTTGGTCAGCATATTGGCAACAATCTGTTGCATTGGAATACCGCCTAGCTTGATGGCATCGGCTAATTCATTGATGTTATCAACCGCTAACTTCATGTCTGTGCTGGAGTACAAGTCCATTACATCAGGGCGTTTAGCATAAGTAGCTGACGAGAAGAACGTACCAAAGGCGTTATCTACCAAGTCACGGACAAAGGCTGCACGACCAGTGGCTAGGCTCTTGCCTTCCTTTTGGGATTCTCTTTGTTCTTTGCTACGGGCTTGGGTTTCACCAGCACCACCAGCGTTATGACTTTCGTCAAAAATCATATAGTTGCCAAGACCAAACGATTTAATAAAGCGTTGGCGTTCTGTTTCGTTTTTCTTAACAGCTTGCAACTGGCTATAGGTAGTGAAGATTACCTTGTAATCGCCAAGGCTTTCTTTCTCTTGCATACCCTTCATCATCTCGTCTAATGCTTTACCAGTCTTAGGAGCTTTGAGGGTAAGGTTGTTTTCTGTTACTTCGCCATTAACAGTACGGAGCAAGGTATAAGGAATAGATTCACTAGAGTTAGTGATAAAGATGCGTGGTTTGGCTGTATCTAGTCCTAACTCTTTGGTCATACCGATATCATCCAAGTCACGGATCATGTCGGAGTAAAGGTTTGGCTTCTCTGTAACAAAGATAGGTACTTTGTCATTCTCGATGGCGTACTTGATCATCGCAGCAACAACACGACCTTTACCAATACCAGTCTGGTCTCCAATAATGAAGCCTTTGCCAGCTTCAGCATTACGGATAGCCAAAACCAAGGCATCAATTTGTTCAGCGGAGAACTTCTCACGCAGGGTCTCTGGATCCATGTGCAGGGCTTCTGCTACATATTCATCCACATCACCGACTTCACGCTCTACTGCTGATATTGAATTGTCGATGGATTCAGCCATTGCTTTAGGAACCAATGTTCCAACGGATGCAGCTTGCGAGTGAGGCTGGTAAGCAACTTGATGCCCAGTCTCTGTCTCTTGTCCTCTACGGTCTTTTAATCCAGACTCGACTCGTGTACCTGAGACAACGCTAGGTCCACCCACTGGGCTAGGCTCGTTTCCTGCAATGCCTTTTCTGCCACTGGGTTGCTGCTCTCCACCTTCGCTGGGAACGGGTCCTCGATTGATGCCACGTTCAGGTTCGTTAGCAAGTCTAGGTTGTCCTGCACTAACACCTGCCCCAGCTGGTTCGGGTTGTCCACGTTTGCTAGGCTCATTCTCAGACACGCCTCGTCTGCCGCCTTCTGTGGGTCGCTCTCCTTCAGCACCAGCTTCACGACCTTGTCCGCTAGGGCGTTCACCCACTGGTTCTGGTTTAGGCTCCCCTGCGGTACGCTCACTGACGTTAGTTCTGGTGGGGCTGACATTTTCTCTGGAAACCACGCTAGGTTCATTTAACTTCTCCTTGAGTTCTTCGTATGAGGTAATTTGCTGTGGGAGTTCCGCAGCTGGTAAAGCTCTTTGTGACTGACCTTTTCCATCAATAACAATGACATCTACAGGGTAAGAAGCACCCTGTTTACTGTACATATCACCAGCTACTGAGAAGTGATCTACTACGTTGTAGTCTTTATAAAGGTTGAAATAGAAGTTACGTTTTTGAGCTTGACGATAGCCTTCACGCCTTGCATCTTCGGTTGCAGCACGAACACCGCCAAGAATTAATACGGCTCTACCATTTACTGGCATACGGGCAAGAGCTGTATAAGCAATTGCATGGTCAATTTCTCTAGTTTTAATAGCACCATTTAGGAATGTGTATTCTTGCCCAGTAGATCCAAACGGAGGATTAGCAATAATGACATCACTTAATTCTGGGTCATAGCTAAGAGCATTTTTATTGACGACTTCAGCACCAGGAAGCACCTTTTTAAGCATTTCATAACGGCTTGTATTGAGTTCGTTCACCGTAACATTGTTAGGGTTAGAAGCTATCAACAACATTCCGTTACCGCCAGTAGGCTCGTAAACCGTTGTTTTATCAGTGATTCCTGCTAGTTGCGATGCAACATAAGCCAATGGAGCTGGGGTGGAATAAGCCTGTTCTCTAACACTGGTTGAACTTCTGACAGCCAAATTAGGCTGACGGTTGTATAGATTTACCAAGCCATCATAGATTTCGCTTGGCTTTCTGTTCTTATGGGCAATGTTCTGGGCAGCCAATACGACACCCACTTCCACAGCCTCATCAGCTTGTTTGGCAGCCATCGTGCCAGCTTCAATCTTTTGACCAGTCAAATCGGCAATGAATCTACGGGCTTCGTTGATATCTTTAAAGCCTAGACCACCCATGAAATGCTTAGAAATAGCTTGTGCAATATGGAACTTGCCATCTTCTGTATTGAGGTCAAGAGTACCTTTTGGCTCTTCAGCCTTTTCTAGCTCATCCAAAGATTCAACATTAACTACTTCCTTCTTGGTGCTTGCTTCTGGATAGTTACCAGACATTGCAATATAAGCACCCTGAAGATGGTTAAGGTTGATTTTGTCAGCAACGTCTTTACCAAACTTCTCAAGAATCATGTCCCTGACAAATTTGGCTGCCGCTTTGAACTTGTGATAGCCCATTCGGAACGCAGCATCCATTAACCTAGTAAGGATAGGCATCAAGCGTTGCTCATCCTCTGGCATCATATTCATACGGGTAGGCTTAGTAGCCAGCCATGCGAGGTCTGCTAATGCATCCTCTAAGTCTTGTTTGGCTTGCGCTTCAGGAGATAGATTCTCTGGGGCAACAGTAGGCGCTGCTATAGGAGCTTCTGCACCAGTTATTTGAGGAATAAACTTGGCAAATAAGGCTTTTTGGTCTTCAGCACTCATGCTAGGAGCCATTGGCTTCTTAGCTTCACGAATGTTATTAAGCAACTGATTACCTTTTGGTAATAGCTCTAACTTGCCATTTGGATTCTCTTTAACCAGTTCATTTGCTTTCAAAAGCTTAATAGCATCTTCAGAAGCAATAGCTGGATTAGGTTTTTCATTGTTCATTGCATAGATAATTCCTTGATGGAATTCGTGCAATGGAACTTCTTCTGCATTTACACCACGCAACTCTTTTTCTGTTGCTTTCTCTTGAGGTGTCTTTGCCCTTTGTGCAGCTTGGCGTTCTTGGTTTATTTGAGCTTGAGTTTTTTCCTCAGTTTCTGGTGCAACTTCTTCAGCTGCTGCTTCAGTTTCTGCAACAGGCTTTTCTTCAGTGGGAACTTCGGCAGCTGGTTCGGTTGGTTTTTCTTCACTGGGCTTGATTTCTTCGCTGGGCTTTTCTTCACTGACGGATTGCTCAATGTAGGGCTTGGCTTTTTCATGTTCGGAGTTCGCATAATCAATCGCTTTCTGTTTTGATTCTTCGGTATTACCAAAATTTCTAGCCGTTACAAGCTGGTTAGAATCTTTATCAACTAAAACGGCAGTCCAGCCGTTATCGTTCTTGACAACACGATACTCAGTGTTCTCGCCCATATCCAATGGAGCAATTGCTTCAGCTGGTTTTTTAACTGGTTTAAGTGCTTCTTCTTTAGGAACGACTAACAATTGATCAGCGGTATAGCCTTTCATTTGGTCTATATCTTTGATCAATTTTGGATGAGCTAAATCTTGTTCATGGAACGCATAAACAGAATCACCATCACTATGGGCTTTTTCGGCTTCCTGTTTAGTATCTACAGGTTGACCACGCTCCATAATTTGCTCAACTGTATGAGGTACATTAGGCGTTTCTACAGGGGCAACTTTAGGTGGAACAATAGCAGCAGGAGCCTCTAAATCTGATTCATTTACCAATCCAGCAGCAACGGTCTCTGGTGTTGCAGCTTTTGGGGCTTTAGGTGCTGGTGTAGCTGTTGGAGTAGGAGGAGCAGGAGGAGTAACTTCACCAGTAGGTTTGGCTCTTGCGCCAGCCAATGCACCAGCTGGAGCACCGCCTAAAGCGCCATAGATAAATGTTGCAAAAGCATCAGTGCCAATCTCTTTACGAACAGATTTGTTAATGCCTAAGTCGCTGGCAATATCATCAGCTACTTCATTTAGACCTTGTTCTATAGATTCAGCAACAGTACCTTTAGCTGTCTGGGATAGGATTCTGGCTGCTTTGTTCTTAGCAGAAGATAACAAGGCTTTATCAAATCGACCAGCCAATAAATTACCAGTAAATGATCCACCTAAAGTATCTACTAAACCTTCAGCAGTAGTTGCTGCATCTACAGCTTTCTCTTTGGTCATTGACCGAGCTACTTTAGGATCGTAACCACGAGCTAATAAATCTCTAAAGTAAGGACTATTTTCGGCTAGTTTCTGGTTATCCATGCCATCCACATACTGAATGGCATTACCAGCTGCTTCGCTACCACCTTGAGCAAAGCCCATCGCTTCCATGTAAACAGGATTCTTTGTTACCAAAGTAGCTGTCATTGCTGGCAAAGCAGAACCAAACACATTGGCAAACTGACCAGCAACGCCAAGCAAAGTAGGATTTTTACCCATGCTTACGCCAGATATATCACCTTTGGCTAACTTAGCAAGGTCTAAAGATGGATGGAAATCTTGAAGTGCTTTTTGAAACTCACCAGATTCACTATTACTAATCGCAGATGCTTTATCAATACCAGCCTGTGTTAACTGGCGCAGTGTCTGAGACTTTCCTTTAGCAATTACTTCATCTATAGCACGTTCAGATGCTTTCGTTGGGATTAATTCAGTGCCAGCTTCTTTATTTTGATAAGGAGCAGCAAATCCTAGTCCAGTGGCTACTTTATTAGCTAATAGCTCTGGATTGGCTATCGTATTAAGAATGTCCGTAGGAGCATTAAATATGGATCTTTGGGATTGAGTTACCGCAGATTGAACAGTTTCTGGTGCTCCATAAATTCCAGGAACAATACCAGCCGCTGCTGCTTTTCCTAAATCCTTTGCTACTGAACCAGCTGTGTAAGGGACAACTTCACCGCCATATTGGGCTGCTAACTTTGATAGATCATCTTGAGGTGCTTGTTCTGGAACTACGGTTCCTCCAAACTGCGCTGCCAGTTTTTGTAGATCATCCATCAAATTGTGTCCTATTGGGTACTGCTAGTTTACTATTAATCAGTAGCTTGAGTATTAACTAATGCTTGGTACTGCGGTGTTGCTTTAAATGCATCTGCTGCTGCTTGTGTTGGGAACTGCAATGTCTTGCCAGCTACAGAAACTGTCACAGGAGCTGGAGCTGCTGGTGCTGCTGGTGGTACATTTGCTACAGGTGCTGCTGGTGCTACTGGTGCTTGTAAGTTAATCAAATTACGAGTGACTTCAGGCATTGAGTTATAAACTTGTTCACGAGCTTGTTGCCATAATTGTTCTGGATGCAACTGGAATGTCAGTGCGTTTTTCTCTTGTGTTGCTAAATCTTTAAATACTCGTTCTACGTTTGTTTGATAAGCAGTAGAAGCAGTATTAATAAGGGCAGCTTGTTTAGCATCCAAACCAGCCTGACGGGTTGCAGCTGCTTGAGCCAGACCAATTTTCTTAGCCTGTTCTGTGCCATATACGTTAGCCAATACGCCAGTAAGCTGATCTCTGCGTTGCTGGTCAGCTTTGGTAGCTTCAATAGTGCCTTGTTGTAAGGTTTTCTTAGCAGCATTGATATCTTTAAGATTGCTGGTCATTCCTTGAACAGCACCTAAACCTGATACGCCAACGTCTTGTAATGTTTTATTGAGTAATGAACCGCCTCTACCACCTTGTGAGTTCATTAATCCTAGACCAAAGCGTGTTGCTAATTCAGGGATTAACATGGCTTTTTGCTGTGCAATATCTTCTTGGGATGTTTTAGCCAATGGTTTATAGGCTTCAGATACAGAACCTTTGCCTGATTGTTCTTCAGCCAAACGAGGAGCAAGAATAGATGCCCAGTCTAATTCACCAGATTTGGTTCGTGGAATAGCTGGGTCTTTGACTTCTCCTTCATCAGCAAACGCAATAATGCCACCACCAGCCATCTGAGTCATTTGTGGGGGAGTCGCAATAGATGCTACGCCTGAACGATCTTGTGGTGCTTGTGCCATCTGTTGTGCAGGTGGCATACCTTGCTGAATCATTTGACCAGCTTGTGGGTTATTGTGTATATAACCATGTAATTGCTCCAATCCTTGAGCGTTCATCTTTGCCATTGGGCTAGAAGTAGGATTCTGTTGAACCTGACCTAATTGTTGGTCGCTCATCATGTTCATAGGCACAGCACCGCCTACAGCCATCTTTTTGCTTTCCATCAAGCCACCACGTTTGTGTCCAGCAGCGTTAACTAATGAAGAAGCACCTAATCCAGCAATACCTAGACCACTTAATTGGGAAGCAGTACTTGGAGCAGCCTGATACATCGAGGTAGAGGACTGTTGCATAGGCAAACCACGGAGCATCGCATTGAGCTGACCCAATTGCATATAAGGGTATTGTTGTGCCGTAGCGTAATTCTGAACCGCTTGGTTAATGATGTTTTGTTGATTTTGCTGTTCTGTAGCACCTTGTTGTGCTTGAGTGCTAATAATGCCCTGTTGTGCAGCCAATTGTTGAGTGCCAATATTTGCCAAGTTAGAAGCTTGTGTGCCAGCTTGCGCATATCCAGCTTGTTGAGCACCAACTCCAGAAAGACCTGCTTGTGCTCCAGCAATACCTAGATTAGCACCTTGATTTGCACCTTGTAGTCCAAGACCAATACCTTGCATTGCCTGAGAGCCAGCCTGACCAGCGCCTTGTAAACCAGCTTGAGCGCCTTGTATTCCTAAAGAACCAGCCTGTTGCGCTCCAGATAAAGCTTGTTGATTTCCTGCTAAAGCTTGTGTTGCAGCTTGATTAGAACCTTGAAGTCCTAACCCAATACCTTGCATAGCTTGTGAACCTGCTTGACCAGCACCTTGTAATCCTGTGTTGTAACCTTGCAGGGCTTGTGCATTACCAGACAAAGCAGCTTGATTAGCAGCGTTCATCTGAGCTTGGGCATTGTTAAATGCTGTGTTGTAACCCTGACCAATAATTTGATTATTAGCCAACATTTGATTTTGTTGATTTAAACTTTGTTGCAAAGCATTTCTTGATCCGCCAAAAGCACCAGCACCAGTAGCTTGCCCAGCCATTTGTGTACCAGCAATGCCATACTGTTGATTAGCTAATTGTAATTGTGGGGCTAAAGATTGTTGCAAATATGGGTTCATATAAGCGCCCACTGCATTAGGATTTGTGGACATTTGTCCTAATGACTGACCAATATTTGCGCCTTGCTGACCTTGGTTAGCAGCCAAACCACCATACATAGATGATTGTCCAGCAGCGTTCATGCCAGCATTAGTACCCATGCCACCATACATATTGGATACATTAGATGCTTGCTGACCAATTTGTGATCCTTGTTGACCATAAATATTAGACAAACCAGCTGCTTGTTGCCCTGCTTGTAAGCCTTGCTGACCATACATATTAGATAAACCAGCAGATTGCATACCAGCATTTACGCCTTGACCGCCATACATATTGGATACCTGAGATCCTTGTTGACCAGCCATGTTGCCCATCCTGCCATACATTCCAGCCTGTCCTGTAGTACCTAATACTCCCATACCAGCAGTACCAGCTAAATTTGTAGCTGTATTGTATTGTCCAGGTGTTTGTAAATTAGCAGTTGAAGATTGGGCTTGCTGTTGTAATGGACTAAAGCCAGCTACATAATCAGAAGGATTGGTGCTGTAAGGTGTATATGGATTGAACCCAGTCATATCTGGGGTATAAATCTGAGCCTGTGCAGCATTAAGCATATTGCTGACATATGGCTGTGCATAGTCAGGAATATTGGTATTGGTTACGGTTGTATTGGTCGGACCACCTCCACCAGAGCTAGGAGAGCTGGTCTGTGGGTTGCCTAAAGGCAATAATTTTTGTTTCCATCTTAAAAAACTCATAACCTATCCTAACATTTTAGAAAATGTTTTATCCGTATGTTTGTATCCTAAATATTCAAATAACCTCGAATTGTCTAAATGAACCTTAGTACTCAAAATAATTCTATTTACACCACGCTCTTTTAATACTTGTTCTGCGTATTGAAAAAGCCTAATTCCTACTCTTCCTTTACGATATTCTTTTTTCACAAAATATATATCTTCAAATGCTGTCATACAAGACTTATAGTGAAAATGCGGATGAACAGTAAAAATAATGTATCCAATCAATTCATCATCTGCTCTACAAGTAATTGTTCTTAAAACTCCATTGTTTGCCAGTCTTTTATATGCATCATAGTCTGGCTCTAATTCATATTCTTTTGTTACACTTAATTCCTCATAGTGTAGAGGCAAAATTTTTTCAAGTTCTGGTAAAAATTTAAACGCATCTACGTCTTCATAAATTAATGTTGTCATGCTGGTAAGTATTTATATGCTTTCGTATCGGCTGCAATGTCTTTGGCTTTTTTTCTTGCGTGTTTAATTCTGTCCATCATGGCATACAGGCGTTTTGCACCTGCATCGGTACTACCATTACCTAACTCTGAAACAATTCTAGCTGGAATAACAAACTCACCATCAGCTAGTCGTGCTGGTTGTTTACCGCCAATCGTAGCTGGGATGCCATCGCTTACGCCATCTCCAGGACCTTTTAGCAAACGACCACCATCAGAATAGGATCCTAAATGACCGTTTTGAAGACCGCCATTTGCATGGTTATGTTTAAAGTCTTTTGGTAATCCACCAGAAGCACCGCCACCGCCACCGCCACCAGAATCATATCCAGAAGATTGAGCAGCTTGTGCAGCTTGAGCAGCAGCTTGAGCAGCTAAATCAGCTTGATGTTGGTTATAAGCTGGAGAACCTACCATTTGCAAGGGATCAATTTTATAACCCTGTGCTGGGATAGAAGCTGGTCTAGTTGGCACTGGGATACCAGAAGAAGCCTGTGGCTGATATTGTTGTTGTGCGTAATTTTGATATTGTGGATGGTAAATGTGACCTTGAATTGTTCCTTGATTAAATATATTAGGAATTGAACTATTTTGAAAGCCAACTAAAGCATTGCTTAACATACCGCCAGTGGGCTTAAAATCACCACCAGCGCCCATGCCAGAAGCTGGCTGGCGATAAGTAGGAATATCTCCGCCAACAGCAAATGACATTAAACCACCTTCTTTGGCAGAAGTCTTCTGTTGTGCAGCTTTATCAATATCAGCTTGAGCTATTGCTGCAGCTGGGGTTGTTTCGTAGTCACCTAACTGACCTACTGGTTGTAGCCCATTTGCTACCGCAATCTTATGCGCTTTCATCAAAGCAGCAGGGGTCAATTTTGCATACTCAGTATCGCTTAATTGATACACGCCATTTGCAGATTCTTTTTGGCCCTTTTCAATTAAGGCCTGTTGCAGATCTGTTAGGTGTGCTGGCATCGTAGCTTGTGCCAGGCCTTGTTGCATTTCATTAGCACCAGTGACCATACTTCCGTAGTCTGCACCAGAATACTTAGGGATATCCATTAAGCCTCCAGAGGCAGCCATAGTAGGCTGATATGGATTCTGTACATAGTTAGGATAGCTAGCCTGATAGTGTGGGTTTGGAACTGCTGGAATAGAAGCGTTAAAAATAGGATTGCCATTAGCATCTTTTGGAATAGTTTTTAACCCAAATGGATTGCTGGCAGTCGTGGTAGCAGCTGGAATATTGTTCTTGTTCATAGAACTCATAGCGCTAGCCAATAAAGGCGATGCAGCAGCTGCAACTTGACCAAGATGGCTACCTGCATAATCCATTAAATTGCCAGAACTCAAACCAGCACTTAATTGTTGGTATGCACTAGGGTTAGATAATGCAGCATTAGCTGTCCCAGCTGAGTTCATTATTCCACTTACATTAGCTCCAGGCGCATTTAAAGCACTTGAGTATGCGCTTTGAGCAGAGGATGGCAAATTGCTATAACTAGATAGTTGATTTTGTGCAAGAGACTGTGGAGTAGTTTCTACGCCAGTTGTTGGATTGTAAGCACCAGTTTCAGTAGGAATTGAACCTTCTGGCAATTGAGCGCCACCAGTACCGATTTGTGAAAGAGATGCATCATAAGCAGCTTGACCAGCATCTCCACCAGCTTGTGTAATAGAGTTAAGACCCAATCCTTCAATGCCGCTAGTCATACTACCAGCACCCCAAGCACCTAAACCAGCCATAAGACCTTGACTAAGGCTACCAGTCATTGCATAGTCAGCCAATCCAACGCCACCAGCGACAAGAGGAAGTAATTCAGGGGCAAATGCTGCAGTGGCAATACCAGTTACAGCTGGAAGAATGGCGCTGAGAAATCCTGCTTCGGGTAAACCCGTATGTGGGTTAATTGTAAGTGAGCCACCATGTTTTTCTGCCAATTTCTGAAGGGCTTTAAGCTCCCCAGTAGTCATATGGACTAAATGGGTGTCTTCACCACGACCATGTTCTTCTAAGTGTTTGGCAATCAGGGGCAGACTCATATGTCACCTAACAAGTTATTTGGAGATAAGTTTATCATTTAAACCACCGTTCCACTAGCATTTACCCATTTAGTACCGTTCCACCATATAGGATATCCCAGAGTGGTATCAAAGTAAAACTGACCAATTTGTTGATTAGCAGTCGGTCTTTGGGTTTTTGTTCCGTAGTCTGGTGTAGCAGTAGCTTGGGTATAGTTATTAAGCTGGTTAAAGTACAGACGTAGCTGACTTAATATTTGGTTCTCAAATTGAGGCGTATAGTTGCTAGGCGCAGATACTGGTAGGTTTGGTGGCGCTGGATTAAGCGGTGTACCGTTATAGTTAAAGTAGGTTGGGATTGTCATAGGTCACCTTCTGCCATCAGGTCTGACATCGTAGCGTGGAATACCAATTTGCCAAGCTACACCTACTCCTGTTGATTCAATCCGAATAGCCATCTGACGACCACGAACCCGTGTGTAGA
>Ga0208741_10000282_pt1 | contig 26245 bp, 23 predicted proteins | sample CryBogCBE03Jun09_FD_184576 | JGI IMG/M metagenome (GOLD analysis project Ga0208741, IMG submission 184576) | Freshwater microbial communities from Crystal Bog, Wisconsin, USA - CBE03Jun09 (SPAdes) | ecosystem: Environmental > Aquatic > Freshwater > Lake | place: Crystal Bog, Wisconsin, USA...
TTACTCAGTAAAAGCGATGTGTTTGCAGAAAATAAACTTTTTGCTACCCTAGATACAACTACACGGAAGGTAGTATTTGAAAATACACCTTTTCTATTAAGCGATACGGTTGGGTTTATCCGCAAGTTGCCACACCACCTTGTGGAGAGCTTCAAAAGTACCCTTGATGAAGTGAGGGAAGCCGACATATTGTTGCATGTAGTAGATACCTCTCATATTCAATACGAAGAACAAATTGGTGTGGTTAACAAAACATTGCAAGAACTAAAGGCATTTGACAAACCTATTATTACTATCTTCAATAAAATGGATTTGTATGAAACAAAATATTTTGATGAATGGCTTAGCTATTCAGTAAAGCAAGACTTACTAAGGGAACTAAAAGAAAGATGGGAGCGGGATACCCATGGCAATTGTGTATTTATATCTGCTACTGAGCGAAACAATGTTGACTTGCTTCGCGAGGTAATCATCAATAAAGTGAGAGAGATATATGGCGTTCGCTATCCCTACAAAGAGATATATTACTAAATTCAGGATGCAGGATACTGGTTACAAGTTACCGGTAACATGCAACCAGTAACTTGTAACTCAATCAAGATGGCAAAAGAAATAAAATGGTATAAGCTTGTAGACCATATCAATATGCTTCCCTTTGAAGCGAATAATATGTGTGTGGTAGAAGTAAATGGCAAAACGATAACTATTGCCAGGCATAGTGGTTCTCTTTTTGGGTTTGCCTACAAGTGTCCTCATGCAAGTGGTATTATGGCCGAAGGATTTATAAATGCACTTGGTCATGTGGTTTGTCCGTTGCATAGATACGCTTTCAATATGCAAAATGGCAGGAATGTATCGGGAGAAGGGTACTATCTAAAGACATATTTGGTAGAGGAACGTGCCGATGGTGTGTATGTAGGAATAGAAAAAACAGGTTTTTTGGGATAATTGAAAAATAATTTTTGCCATTAAGTTTCAACCCCTATTTTTGCAACCCCAAACAAAGGAGAACATTCCCGAATAGCTCAGTTGGTTAGAGCATCTGACTGTTAATCAGAGGGTCACTGGTTCAAGTCCAGTTTCGGGAGCAGGAGTGGACACGGCGGCAGATTTGCCGCCTTTTTTTATGCCTAAATCATTGATATTCAATGTAAAAAACTCTAAAAATGCGTTACTTTTTGCGGTTCGATAATCGTTATTTTCAAAAACTAATTTTTCTGGGAATATCGAACCAATTAACTTCTTTTTTATCAATAAATCTGAATCCTCATAAAAACCAGATAGATTGCCAATGATTGAAACGCCAAATTTTATATACTTAGAATACTCGCTTGGCATTTGAAGAATACTGTTGTGCTTTAGTTTTAACTCGGCTAATTTGTGTTCAAACTCTTGTGACATAACTTTATACTTTTCGGGCGTAATTACTCCTGTTACCCATCCCAGATCAATAACTTTAATCCTTTTCATAGTCTCTTCAATTTGCATCTCTAACCTTTTTTTGTCCTCTTCTCTTGTCTCCAAACTTGAACTGAACTCTTTTTCAAGTATCCTTAAATATAGATTTGTTACACTTGGTTTCATCTCAAACTTTTGTAGAAACTTTATAAACTCATCATTTAAGAAACTCGCTCTTTGGGAATATTTACACCCATACTTTCTTTGGCAATGGTAATAGTGGTAAATACCACCATTACCTTTTGAACCACTCCCAGTTAATAATTTTCTACACTCTGGACATATAATATGACCTACTAGTGCCAGTTCATCTGACTTAGTATTTCCTAAATAAGGTTTTTTTTTCCACTTAAAATGTACTGAACTTTATCAAACAAATGATGGTCAATTATAGCCTCTTGCAAACCAGTTACCCAAATTGTTGGCATCTTCTCATAATTGGGAACTTCTACTTTACCAATATATGCTTTATTTTTAAGCATATTTAAGAATGCTTGCTTGCCTAACTTCAAACCCTTTTCACACCCAAGTTTTCTAACTTCTTCTGCGCTATATATCCCTTCTCCAAATTTTTCAAAACAGAATTTTACAATCTTTGAGTTTATAGGGTCTGGGAAAATTAGTTTTCCTAACTTATCATTCACATATCCATAGGGTGCTTTAGCCATGTATTTTCCCTCACTTCTTCCTTGAATCAGTGCTGCCTTTACTCTTAAAGACAAACGTTCGTTTTCTACCTGTGGTGCTGTCAAATAGAAGCTTAGTAAGTATTTTGCCTCTGGTACATTAAATTCATTCCATTGTTCTACTGCATTAGCCTCAATTGAAAGCTTGCGTAATCTCTCTAGTTCATTGTAAGAAGCTGTAATATCTCTTGAAAACCGAGACCACTGTGTAAAAAGAATATAATCGACTTGGTTTTTATTTTCTTTTACAAAATCAACCAATTTGTTATACTCTGGTCTATTGAATCCATTCTTAGCAGTAAAATCTTCTTTAAATGTTGAAACGACTTTCCAGCCTCTCACTTTACAGTATGTCTGAACACGCTCTATCTGTGCTGGGATACTATAACCCTTTTCTGCTTGTTCATCTGTTGACACCCTTGCGTATATTATCACTTTCTTTTCCATGTAATTTAATTTTATAATTCTCAATTTCTATTCTTGCTAGTTGATAAAGGATTTCTCTTATTTCTTTTATCTCTTCATCACTATAGCATTCGCCCTCTTTTTGTAACTCTTTTTTACATTCGCTAATTGATAGCATTTGAAATAATCATCGCCTCACTCTGCTTTATTCAGTAGTTTAGGCATAAGTATTATTCAGTTTTTTACTGTTGTATTTTTATTTTTTCTGTTCTCCTTATGTAAACTATTTCGCCATTTTGCGTTTTTATTTCGATGTCTTGGTACTTTGACTGGTTAATGATTTTACTAATTTTCTCTGCTATTGGAACTCTCTCTGTTGCTTCCACCAATAAAACCTCTCCTTCACTCATTTTAATTTTGATAGATTCATATTCCCCAGTTCTTATCATATAGAGTAATTTCATCTCATTTTCTGTGATATTTTGCAGATTATTTAAATTCTGTAAGGAATCAAATTTGTTATTTGGAAATTCCGATTGTGCCAATTTTAGCAAGTTAAACATCAAGTGAGGGGAAAGCGTATGTAACACGTCTTTATAGTAATCCAATGAAAACAAATCTAACTTTCCATTGGAATCAATGATTAGCAGCATAGGTTCACCTAAAATTGATTGGATTAATCCAAATTCAAACTTTGAGAACTTCGTTTTACCTACTTCAAAAAGCGTTTCCCTTATTAACTTGATTTTCTCCAATCCATATCCAAATTTCCTTAACTCTGAAACAATTTCTATCCAAATTGCTTGAAATTTATTGAATGTTCTGAATTTACCCTCGTTGGTATCAATACCATCAATAAGACCCTCTTTTTCCCAGTTGTTTAATACTCTTGGGGATGGCTTTTCAGCCTTCTTGCTCTTTTTTTGTATAAGATTCTTTTCAAAAAACTCACTTTTCAAAAATCCTATTACCTCGTTAGTAATGTGTTCCCTTTCCCTCGCTTCTAATTCAAGTTGAAACTCTTTCAGTTTCTGAATATTAAGTGCCATTTTTGTTACATTTATTTCCTAATGCAAAAATAATAAATTACATTGATGTAACAAAATATATTTTATTAATTACACAAATGTTTCAAAATTATTGACCTTGAAAATTAGATTAGCTTATAAGATTCAATCAGAAAAATCGAATGAGGTGCTTTTGGGGGGCAAAAAAGAATACACCACAAAACCCTCGTTGTGTTGATATTTAAGCCGCTATTAAGTCTCTATTGCGCTCCTGCGGCACTTTTTAGTGGCAATTGATTAGATTAATAATTAATTGTGTAAGGTATTAGCTTTTGTAATTCTGCAATATCAATATCAGTGTATGTATTGCTGTTATCATTTGGGAACAATAAGCAATGAATGATATTGCCCGTACTCATTGAAAGCACAATCTTGAAACATTGTTCAGGTACTGCAATACTATCCTCCCCTATTTTCTTACTACCAAATATTGAACCCGCTATAATCAATAAAGAATCGGTCTGACTTTCCTTTCGGATTATGGTCTCAAAATGTTTCCAGATACCTCGATTAAGTCGTGGGGTTTGAGGTACACAGTTATAGAATCTAAATGTAGCTTCTTGCAAAAGACAGTCATTAGCAAAGTCCTTGGAATCTGCCAAATGCCCTTCATCATAGCCACTGCCTTTGTAGTCTTTGCTGATTGCAGAATGTGGCAACCCTCCAGTTTTAAACACATCTCCTTTCCGGCTGCAATCCCCTCCGGCATCTTTCAACTTGTAAGTAACGTAAAGCGGTTCACGTAACCTGTAGCTGAAATAGCTGGTGTAATTGAGTGCGTGTATAACAGTATCTATTTTTTGGCTAAAGCACTCTCCTAAGTTTAGAAAAATGATAAATATGAATAATGTTTTCATTTAGAGTTTGATGTTATTCCTACCTATCTACTAACATTTATAAAAGAGTTATCACATTTCCCAACTTGCCCATTATTCTAGCGTTGAATGGTTTAATTATTTTCTGGGATGTCCTTTTCGATTGTCAAAAGCCTAGCAAATTTAGTCTTTCCAATTAGTGTAAACCTCACTCCGCCGATGACAATTACTGATTTAGTCTTGTAGAAATTTTTATCTATAAACGCTTTTGCCTTTTCTATATCAGCACCTTTGTAGGGAATTGAACACCCATATTCAAAAAAAGCTTTCATATCTTTTTCGCTATTATACTGTGGTTCAACCCTACTGGCATCCAAATCGACTGCTGTTACGTCTGTCACTCCCCCGTACTCACAATATGTGGTAACATTGTATTTGATTCCGTTTTCTGTGAGAGTTGATATATATTGAGTGAATTTAGTATCAAAGTCAGGTATTTCCTTGTCAATATCCTTTTCTGTTGTGAATCCCCTTTTCTCAAAGTTCAAGTAAACATCTTCGGGAAGTATTCCAGATATTTTTTTGGGTTTGCTATCAACAATTTCTTTTGAATTTGCGCTACTGTCAGAAATTTGAGACTGATTTGATTCTTTTGTTTGAGTGTCTTTTGTTTCAGTGCTTTTAGGTTGAACATCTTCTTTTACTTCATTTCTTTGTAAATGATTATCAGCTGGTGCTGACAAGCCAATACAAAACATCAGAATTATAGATGGTAACCCAACAAACAATAAAACTTTTCCTCTATTTGGAGGTATTCTTAAAAAACCTATCCACTTTGGATTAATTAAGCCAAGAAATAAAAAAATCAAAGAAAGAAGCCATAAAAGAACAAGAACGTAAACCATAAAGTATAATGTTTTAGGTGAAATAAAATTTAAGGCATAAACTCCCGCCCTCTTCCTCACGCCACGCTATAATCTAAAAAAATGAGACATTGAACGCACAACCCCTCACAAGCTATTTTAAATAGCCATTTTATTTGTCGTAAACCTCACATTCATTCAACATTACAATTGAACCTTTTAAACCATTGCACTCTCCAACAATAGTAATATTTTGTCCTTTACTTAATTGTGAGATAACTTTTGTGTCTTTATCTGAAAAATAACAATTTACAGTTTTTAAATAACCAATTTCTAATGAAATAAATGGGTCATTCAAGGCATCCTTGCTTATATTTTCGATCACACCAGTTACAGCAAGTTTCTTGCTCTTGTATTTTTCATCTGCTGCTACTTCATTGGAACTGTATGCTCTGTAAAGGTCTGATGCTGTTATTTCTGCATCAATTTTTAGTAAGTAAGGGCTTTCAGGGTACACATCCTTAATGTATGCCATGTACTCTGCCTTTGAAAATAGGTATGGATACAAAGGATTTAAAGGATTTGTGGTATTTGTAGTATTAGCTTTGCACCAATTAGACAATCCTTTCTGTTTTGCTTCATAAACTGAGTTTAAAACATCAGGGTTTTTAGGGTCAATCATTGCAAAGAAGGGGGATAAATCATAATCGTATTCAATTGTACTTTGATTACCATTTGCATCTGACCACATGCCTTTCTCAGCGTAAATTCGGTATTTATTTTTATATCGCTCAAACAATTCAATAATTTCAAATGGCACACTTCCTCCGTTTGCAGGCTCAAGCAATGCTAGCGTAGAAGCAAAAAAGTCTTGTTCATCCTTGACCCTTGTTACTATATCTTTATCCATAGAAAAGCCAAGTTTACTAATATGTGAAATACCATTTGCAATAACATTTAGGAATGGCATATATTCCATTGAAGTCTGAGAACTATCAATTAGTTTTTTATACATTCTCGATGCTTTAAGTCTTGAATATATCGCATCCCTATTTGCTCTTTGTTCCTTGCTCAAATGAGACACTAGCGAGTCTGAATTGCTAATATAAGTTTTGTATTTAATTGCAATTTCCGCACTATCCGCATTATCCGCACTATTTGCAGATTCGTTTTTATGAGGTAGTGCAAGGCTCGTTTTCCCTGTAATACCACCCAATATTGAAATTATCAAAAAAGGTATTCCGACAAATATTAGAACTTTCTTTCGGGTGGGTGAGATTTTAATAAAGCTTAATAACTTCGGACTAATTAGACCAATTACTAAAAGTACAAACAAGACAAATGACAAAACTGAGAGTAATGAAGACATAATTTTTAGATTTAATGGTTAAAATAAACGAGGTGCGAATTACAACATCCTTCACTCAGGTCACTGGTATAACCTCAAAAGAAATGAAGCAAGACACACCCCTTGGGGAGCATCTCACAGTCATTTTCTTTTGATTAAAAATTACCAGTTTTTGAGTGAAGAAATGAACTGCAAAAGCAATATCAATATGTTTTGTTACACTTCGTCTATTCTATAAATAATTGTTTAGTTGTTACAAAATAAACCTTTTTTTGGTAATAGCCAAAATATTATGCTATACCCTGTCAAATAAAATTTGAACTTGGTTTTGAGAAAATTTGTTGCCACGTCTTGTTTTAAATCCCAACTCATTAAGTTCTTTGGTAATTTGATAAAAGGATTTGCCTCCTTTCCTAAGTGAAACTATTAGAGCCTTAGCCTTACTGTTATTTTCATTCTTCCTAGCATTCTCTTCTCTCACCTCTCTGCCTCTCTTAATGGCTTCACTGTTTAAGTTTTGAGGGCTTCCCAACTTTATTCCCCTTTGTTTTAGTTCAAACAACGCCGCCCTAGTTCGTTGGCTTATTCTCTCTCTCTCATCTTGTGCCAGTACGGCCATGATACCTATTGTGACTGAATTTGCTTGTGGCATATCGCAGCAGGTAAATTCAATCTTTGCATCTCTAAGCATAAATATGAATGAGGCGTTTCTACTAAGCCTATCCAACTTAGCAATTAATAGTTGCGCCTTTTGCTTTTTGGCATCTTCAATTGCTTTTTGAAGTTCTGGTCTATTATTATTTTTTCCGCTCTCTATATCCGTGTATTCGGCTAATATGCAATCTTTACAGTTGCTTGTGAACTGTTGTACTGCTGATTTTTGAGCATCTAAGCCCAAGCCGCTAACTCCTTGTTTTTGGGTACTAACCCTGTAATATGCTATGTATTTATTCATTAGTTACGTTTTTTAAACGCTCGTTTGTAAAAATTAACCACTGTATATTTTATCCATAAACTCTCACATTTTTTATGTGTAGAGGCTATTCCTTTTTTAGGGTGTCTTGTATTGTATAGTGCTTTTTATCTCTAACAATATTCTTTTATCTTTTAGTGTGTGCAACAGTGTGCGGTTTGTTACTTTAGTAATCATTCAATTTCCTTTTTTAGTGTGTGCGATTGTGTGCGGTTTATTTCTTCAAGTATCATTAGTATCCATTTTAAGTGTGTCTGGTTGTGTCTGGTTTATTTTATCAATATCTCTGAAAATTCTTATTTTTAGTGTGTACGATAGTGTACGGTTTATTATTCTAGTCATCATTCAATTTGCTTTTTTAAGGTATATGGTATTTTATGCTTCATTCCCCTTTTTAGTGTGTCAAATAGTGTCTAGTTTGTTTTATTATACGCTAGTTAATTTCCCATTTTAGTGTGTAGTGTAGTGGCGTATTCCAATACCATAAAATCAGTAACACTTTACCTAATCTCACTCCTACAATCACCTACTCCATTACTTTTCGCCCTCACTCTCACATACTCTCCTACTCTTGTGTTCTTCCCTCTCTTTACTTGGTTCAATACTACCTTGGCTATGAATAGATTGAATTTCAATGCTCTTTTTATTGACTTTCGAGGCACAATGCTGATATTTTAGTTTGAAATAAGGCTCTAATTCATATATTTTAGCTAAATCTTGGTACAATTGGTTCGATAAATGATTACTTAGGGGAGCGAAAAAAAGTCACACATTTGTGTGGCTTTTTTTGTGTCTAATACATAAGCAAAACCCATTTGTAGCTCAAATACCAAACTATAAACCAACTAGTAATGAGCTTGAAAAGAAGGTGCGAAGTTTCTTCCGGAGAAAGCAATATTATCAATTTGTTCTATCAGATAGCCAAAATACAATCTATCTGTATCTATTCAACCACAACCTCCTTCATCCCCAATCCTTCCACATACAATATATATACCCCCTTTGTGAGCCCTGTAAGGTCAAAGTTTACGGTCACATTGCCCGTAGTCAATGGATATTGTTGTACCCTAAATACCTTTCCATCAAGGCCTAATAGTTTTATAGTCACTTTTTTGCTGGTACGCTCATCAAACTGAACATTTAAAAATGATTTTGCAGGGTTTGGCGAGATATTGATGACAAACTTTTCAGCACTTCCCCAACTAGCTTTCACTACCGAACTATATTGTGTAGAGCCATCATTCAACTCCATTTTTAAACGATAATAAACGTTACTATTTGTTTGTGCATCCTCAAAATGATAAGAATTAGCTTCCTTCAATCCGTTACTTTCTACTGTGCCAACTGTATTAAAGTTGATACCATCCTTACTGGCTTCAACCATAAACCGAACCTCCTTGTTGCTGTTGCTAGTTTCCCAAAACAACGTATTTGTTTGGTTGGAAGACTGCACATCCAACGACAATAAGTTTACTGGCAAAGTAGAGCTATCGCCAAATAGCATCTCCAATACAGCTGCCAAGCGCAAACCAGCTTGATACAATCGCTGTTGTACAACGGGCAAACGGGTTTTCACATAATCCGAATCAAGCACATTGTTCTTCTCAGGGTAATAACAGGTATCTACCAATTGAACCGATTCATTCATCCATTCAAGAACATTTATTTGTTGAATTTGCTGAATTTCTTCTGGCGTATACGGATAAGCGGCAATGACAGATGCAACCGATACCTTGGCAGATTGGATGATAGAGTTGTCCCAAACGGCATGAAGCTCGGTACTTTGACCTAAAAAAGTAAGATTTACACTATTTCCACCATTATCACTACCATAGCCACAATGAAGTGGTTGATGAATATCGCCTACCAAATGAAAAACTTCCAATACATATTGCGTAATTAGACTATCGCTAAGATTACCCCTATTAGACAACTGCTCAATTACCCTTTTCAGTTCAAACACAACGTCGTTAGTACTAGTTGTGTCGTAAGTAACCCCTTTGTCTAGATTAAGGTAATGGCGTTGCGTTAAATACGAGTAAGCCCTGATGCTTTTTACGCTATCCATCCAGGTGCAGGCCAGATGCACGGATCTACCTTTTAAATAATAGGCAACCCTCGATTGTGCCAACGGAGAAAGGTGTTTATAGGCAATGTCTCCAACAATTCCATGCCCTGTTGCACTCCATGCAAATGCAAATGCTGTAGGAAAAAAGGGAATAACTAACGAAAAGATAAAATATTTGAGCTTCATTGTAAAATTTGAATAAATAATTCTGCAAAATTAAGTGAATATCTAAGTGATTTCCCTTACTAGATATTATTTATATACAATCTTACTCTACATTTTAGGTTTATTTACCGATTAGGTGTAAAAAAAGTGTAGTAATACCCCCTAATCAATTAGCTACTTCAACACCTAAAGTATATACTTCAGCATCCAATATATATATCAGAACCTAAAACGTATATCTCAACTCTCAGAATATATATTCCAACACTCGAAATATGTACCTCAACACCCAAATTAGCTTTTTCTGCGATGCCCATTTTTGCGCCGTTATTTAAGTATTCCAAGTGACTATTCATGCATTACGGATGATTATTCATGAATTATGCGCCATTATTCATGAATGTTGCGTCACTATTTAATCGTTCCACATGATTATTCATGCATTACGGATGATTATTTATGCTTATTGCGTGATTGTTCAAGCATTCCACGTCATTATTTAAGCTTAAATAATGACGTGGAATGCTTGAACAATTGCGAGGAAATTAAAGATTAAGGAGATAGGGTAACCAGAAACAAGCCTTCTAAGTTTGGGGAAAACGCTTCTATTGGTGTCGGGGACAATATGCTTAAAGTATTACTATTCTACTAAGTCAAATAAAAAGGGCATACTTGCGTATGCCCCCATCATTTATTTTTATTTCCCAACTGCTGGCATCGTTTCATCCAGCCATTTAAAAAACTCTCTTTGCCATACCAAAGCATTTTGTGGACTTAGCACCCAATGGTTTTCATCGGGTAGGTATAAGAATTTACTTTTGATCCCTTTTAGCTGTGCTGCCTGAAACGCTTCTTGTCCTTGCCCGATAGGTACTCTATAATCCTTTCCTCCTTGTACAATTAAAATGGGTGTATTCCATTTATCTACAAAGTTGCTTGGGCTCTGACTAAACGAACGTTGCGCAACTGCGTTGTTTTTATCCCAATAATTACCACCTTTTTCCCAGTTCTCAAAGAATAATTCATCGGTAGTGCCATACATACTCTTGAAGTTGAAGATGCCATCATGGGCAATAAATGTTTTAAAGCGTCCTTGGTGTATACCTTCCAAAGCAAAAGCCGAATAGCCCCCAAAGCTTGCACCCACACAACCTCTACGATTTAAGTCTACATACTTTTCTTTACTCACTGCATCAATGGCACTCAAATAATCCTGCAATACTTGTCCGCCCCAATCTTTACTTACTTCTTCATTCCATTTAGTACCAAAACCTGGCATACCCCTACGGCAAGGAGCCACTACAATATATCCTTGAGAAGCAATCAACTGCATATTCCAGCGATACGAATAAAACTGTGTCAACGAAACTTGTGGGCCGCCATTACAATATAAAAGGGTTGGATATTTTTTGGTAGTATCAAAGTCTGGCGGATATATTACCCACACCAACATCTTCTTTTGGTCGGTAGTGGGTACATATTTACGTTCCACTTTGCAAAGTCCAATATTCTTATAAATGTTGTCGTTTACGTGAGTCAATTGTTGTGTTTCACCATTGGCAAGATTCACTGTATATAATTCGGTAGCATGGTTCATATCGGTGCGGGTAACAATAAGGGTATCTCCTCTTTGTCCAACAATACCTGTTATGTCAAAATCGCCTTTGGTAATTTGCTTTACAAACGGCAAAACCTTCGATTGTCCCGGATATTTAACAGAGAACAATTGCATGGTGCCATTGATAGGGCTATAGAAATAAATAGTTTTGTTGTCTTCTGCCCATTTAAAGCCTTCTACATGGATGTTATCGCGACTTTTTGTAAGATTGATGGTCGTTGTTCCATCAGAAACAACTAAATCTTGTTTGTCCGATTCATAGCCGTCCCTCTTCATCTGCAACCAAGCCAATACGCCCTTACTGTTGTAGGCAGGATCTACGTCGTAGCCATTATTGTTTTCTGTTAAGTTTCTGGTAGTGCCAGTTGTGATATCGTATTCATACAAATTGGTGTTCGTACTAATGGCATAATCAGTTCCAAATTTCTTTTTGGTTACATACAAAATGTGTTTGCTATCGGGATGCCAGATAAAGTCTTCGCCACCACCAGAAGGTTTCTGCGGACAATCATAAGGTTCATTGGGCATGATGTCTTTGGCTTCTCCGGGCTTTCCATTAATCAATGGTGCAAAGAATACATGCCCAAATTTTCCATCCTCCCAAGTATCCCAATGGCGATAGTTGAGCGACTCGTACACATAAGCATTCGCTTTGGGTAAGTCGGGATACAAATCTGAGGAATGTACTTTTTTTACCGGAACTTCATAGGTAGTGATAATATACTTTCCATCAGGAGAGATCTTACTGTTCGCTAAAATGCTATCCACTGCATCATCCAATTCTACCGCTTTGCCACCAATAACTGGTATCTTGTAATATTTGCTACTGGAAGTGTTTCCCTGCACATCTGGCTGATTGACTGCATAGATTACATATTGTTTGTCTTTTGATATTCCAAGACCTGCAACCCTGCCTAGTTTCCAAAGCAACTCGGGTGTCATCTTATTTTGTGCTGCCCCTGAAGAAACAATGGCAACTGCAAGTGGAAGTAATATTTTTTTCATATTGAAGAGTATTTAAAAAATGGAAGATGGCAAATCTATGGAAGTTCTGAAATAAGAGTTATAAAACAGTAAAGCCCTCAAAGAATTAACTTCAAGGGCTTAGATATCTCCTATTTCATACTTCCTATCTCTCTTTATCCTTTCTTCTTTTTTCTATCGTATTGGCAACATTCGTCCAACTTATTATAAGATGCATCAGTAGCTGTTGCGTCTTGGGTGTCGTAGCCTACTTCTGCAATTTTCGCTTGAATCTTCTTCGAATCAGTTTTTGTAGCATCATAAGTTACTGTAAGTACTTTGGTATCGACGTTCCATTTTGCAAGGGTTGCGCCGGCTGCTGTGGCTGCTTTTTGAATATGGCTACGGCATTGTGCACAGTTGCCATATACTTTTATGTTTTCTGTTTTAACCGATTGGGCATTTACTGCAAAGGCGAAGAAAGCCATGGCAACTGCCAAAATGATGTTTCTCTTTTTCATGATGTATAAATTTATATTAATAAACTAGTAAAACGAACGATTCGTTTGTTTCCTTACAAAAGTATGGTTAAAGGATTAAAATGATTCGCACTTTAAAGCAATTTTACAACTTGTTTTTGTCCTAAAACTTATAATTCATAACTTTAAAACTACTTCGGTAACTTTGCCGACACTTACACATAGGATAATGAATTATACAGAGATTACGATTGATACAATAGATGCCGTTTTGAAAGACCTTTTGATAGCCGAACTCTCCGCTATTGGCTTTGATGGATTTGAAGAAACCGATACCTCCCTCAAGGCATTCTCTTCCGAAAATACTTTTGATGAAGTTGCCTTAAAAATATTAATCAATGGGCATTCGCTTAACTACACCACTACTAGCTTGCCTCAGCAAAACTGGAATGAAGTATGGGAAAGTAACTTTAGCCCGATGGCTGTGGATGATTTTGTAGGCGTACGGGCATCTTTTCATGCACCGCTCACAAATGTTGCACACGAAATTATCATCACACCAAAGATGAGTTTTGGTACTGGTCACCATGCAACTACCTATATGATGATGCAACTGATGCGGGACATGGATTTCAAAAACAAAACCGTGTTGGACTTTGGTTCAGGCACAGGAATACTGGCAATCCTTGCAGAAAAGCTTGGAGGGATAGAAATTGAAGCAATCGACTATGATGATTGGTGCATAGAAAACTCCCAAGAAAATATTGCTAGTAATGACTGTAAGCAAATTCAAATTTACAAGGCGGATACAGCCGTTACAGGAAAAACATTCGACATTGTATTGGCAAATATCAATAAGAATATTATACTCGCAAACATAGAAGCCCTCACCAACGATGCTGCCCCCAATGGGCAAATATTACTTAGCGGATTGCTACAGGAAGATGAAAAAGATATTCTTGCTGCTACAGCTTTACTAGGATGGCAGCACTTGAAAACTATTACAAAAAGCAATTGGATTGCACTTCAATTCCTAATGCCAGCATAAAATTGAGGGAAGGTTTTGTTTTGAATTTAAGTTTTTCAATATATTTGTGACAACACGACTAACTAATTTGGTATAATGAGGGAGATTTTTTTAATAGTTTTATCTTATTTAATTGGCTCTATTCCTACATCTGTTTGGGTAAGTAGATACTTCTTCGAAATAGATATCAGGGATTATGGTAGCGGCAATGCAGGTGCCACTAACACCTACAGGATACTCGGCAAAAAATGGGGCACTTTTGTAATGATTGTCGATATGCTGAAAGGTATCATCGGCACGTCTCTTTACATCTTCATTCCTTTTTATCTGACAAACGAACTTGAAAGAACCAATTTTATGATTGGTTTGGGGTTGGCTGCTGTTGCCGGTCATATCTTTCCTATCTGGGCCGATTTCAAGGGCGGCAAAGGCGTTGCAACCCTCTTTGGGATGGCCGTTGCCATTCAGCCTTTGGTGGCGCTTTGTTGTGTAGGGGTTTTCTTGTTGGTTTTGTATCTCACACGTTTCGTTTCTCTTAGTTCAATACTGGCAGGTATTTCTTTCATGGTTTTCATCCTGTTTATTTTCAATGAACATGAAAGATTATACCGAATATTCGCTGTTTTGGTTGCATTGATGATTGTAATGACTCACCAAAAAAACATTACCCGCATCTTGAATGGAACCGAAAGTAGGGTGCCCATACTTAAATACCGGGATCGAAGAAAACAAAGAAGGAACACGGATGATAAATAAGCCCCTTAATACATAGAAATTTTAAAGATGCTTTCTTTTTAGCCAAATTTGTTGTTAAAAATTGCATCTTTTTTATTTATTCAATTTATTAGCTAACATTATTTATCTTTGCGCTCCTCATTTACATCACCTAATACAAATTTTTAGGCATGTCTACTAGTTTATTTGAAGATTTAGAATTAAAAGATGAAAGATCCTTACTGATACAAGGACTTCCATCATCAATTGAAAAGCAATTTGTTAAGCTGTCTTACGCTAAGAACGTAACCCCTCTCCTCAAATCTAGAAAAATTGATTTTGCACTGATTTTTGCAGTCAATCAAAACCAACTTAATAACATTTTAAGGGAAGTTTTCTCCGCATTGCACTCAACCAGTAAAGTTTGGATAGCTTATCCAAAACAAACAAGCAAAATTGTCAGTGACCTTAACAGGCAATGTAGTTGGGACTTGTTGATACAAAGTGGCTTCGAAAACGTAAATCAAGTATCCATTGATAACGTTTGGAATGCAATCCGATTCAAGAAAACAGAAGTTGCGGCTCTTCCTTTACCAGTAAAAAATGGCACTAGCGTTTCTTCTGTAGAAGTAATTGAAGTATCCACCGTTACTGCCACCGTTGAGTTTGAAAAAAACCTGGTTGTACCTCCCGCAGAACTAGAAAAGATTTTTAAGAAACATAAAGAAGCTAGAGAGTTCTTTACTTCTCTTTCTGTTGCTCACCAAAACGAGTATGTTTCTTACTTAGAAGATTCCAAAAAAGGAGAAACAAAGCAAAGAAGGCTGGAATCTGTGGTTGAGAAATTAACTTCCAGAAAGAATACACCTCTAGAGAATTAATATTTTAAGTCTTGGTTTATATAACTAAAAAGCCCGAAGCAAACTGCTTCGGGCTTTTTAATTGGCGAATAAATAGATACATATCAACACTGCTAGTTTATCGGTTGTTATATACTTGAAATGAGAAGTTGCATAGCGTTTATATCCCCTCTTTTTTGTAATAATTCTAGTCGAAATCTTCAGAAATGCCCGTAGGAATCCAATTCCTACGCCAGGAATTGGATTCCTAAAGAGATATTTTGCATTCCTGCCATACCTTTTGAGTCTTCGAGAATGCTTTTTTGGACTTAACGAGGATATTGTATCTACTAAGTCAGCCCCTACAAATATTTTCCAGCATTTATTTTAAGATAAATTATTTTAGTCTAACATAAAATCCGAGTGGGATTAATCTTCGTTCCTAAAGACCACCACATTATCAAACACATCTACCAAAACGGGTTTGGTTTTATCGATGCTGCCACCAAGTATTTTCTTACTTAATTGATTGATGATTTCCTTTTGAATCAACCTCTTCAAAGGTCTTGCACCAAACTGTGGATCGTAACCGTTTTCGGATAAATAGTCTAATAAATAATCGGTAAATTGTAACTCAATACCATTCTTCGCTACCATTGTTCTCAATCCTTCCAACTGAATGGCGATGATACCCTTTATCTCTTTCTTCATCAAAGGTTGGAACATGATCACTTCATCAATCCTATTCAAAAACTCTGGACGGATAGTTTGTTTCAACAGATTAACCACTTCTAGCTTTGTTTTTTCTACTATGGCTTCCCGGTTATCCTCGTTTATATCCTCAAAAGCATCTTGAATAATGGTGCTGCCCATATTGCTAGTCATGATGATAATGGTATTTTTAAAGTTTACCACACGCCCCTTGTTATCTGTCAAGCGACCATCATCCAACACTTGAAGTAATACATTATAAACATCTGGATGCGCCTTTTCTATCTCATCCAACAACACAACACTATAAGGTTTTCTTCGAACAGCTTCTGTTAATTGTCCGCCCTCATCATAACCCACATATCCCGGAGGCGCACCCACCAAACGGCTTACGGTATGCTTTTCTTGGTATTCACTCATATCAATACGGGTCATCATGTTTTCATCATCAAACAAATAATCGGCAAGGGCTTTTGCCAACTCTGTCTTACCAACACCCGTAGTTCCCAAGAAAATAAAAGAACCGATAGGCTTCTTCGGGTCTTGCAATCCAGCCCTACTTCTACGGATAGCGTCTGCAACAGCAGTAATTGCTTCTTCCTGACCAACCACTTTCTTGTGCAACTCATCTTCAAGGTTCAACAATTTTTCCCTTTCGCTTTGCAACATCTTACTCAAAGGAATACCCGTTGCCTTAGCCACTGCTTCAGCAATGTCTTCTGCATCAACCTCTTCTTTAAGCAAACGTTTTTCGCTCATCTTATCCAAATCGGCAGTTGTATTCTCAATCAATTTTTCTTGTGCCTTTATCTTGCCATAACGTATCTCAGCCACCTTTCCAAAGTCACCATCGCGTTCAGCACGTTCAGCTTCAATCTTCAAATTATCTATTTCAGCCTTTGCATTTTGAATTTTATCAACTATCTCTCTTTCTTGTTTCCACTTTGCTTTCAGCGTATCTCTATCAACACTTAATAAAGATATTTGAAGGGATAGTTCTTTTAGTTTATCCGAATCATTCTCCCTTTTAATGGCCTCTCTTTCTATCTCCAACTGCCTGATGCTTCTTTCCAGTTTATCCAGTTCCTCTGGCATACTATTCATTTCTAACCGAAGCTTTGCAGCACTTTCATCAATTAAATCTATCGCCTTATCGGGCAAGAAACGATCTGTTATATAACGATGGGATAACTCAACGGCGGCAATAATGGCCTCATCTTTTATCTGTACATGGTGATGGCTTTCGTACTTATCCTTTATCCCACGAAGAATACTCACCGCATCTTCAATAGAAGGTTCATCAACCAAAACCCTTTGAAAACGACGTTCCAAGGCTTTGTCTTTTTCAAAATATTTCTGGTATTCATTCAAGGTTGTTGCACCTACAGCCCTCAATTCTCCCCTAGCCAAAGCTGGTTTTAAGATATTGGCAGCGTCCATTGCACCTTCTCCACCACCTGCACCAATCAGCGTATGAATTTCATCGATAAATAAGATAATGTCTCCATCGCTTTCACCTACTTCCTTTACAACAGCTTTCAACCTTTCTTCAAACTCACCTTTATACTTGGCTCCAGCAATTAGCAAACCCATGTCCAGGGCGAAGATTATTTTATTTTTTAGGTTTTCAGGAACATCGCCGTTTACAATTCTCATGGCTAGTCCTTCGGCAATAGCAGTTTTACCAACACCAGGCTCGCCCACCAAGATGGGGTTATTTTTACTTCTTCTGGTTAATATATGCAGCGTGCGCCTTATCTCTTCATCGCGCCCAATAACAGGATCAAGCTTGCCTTGGCGTGCCAAGTCATTCAAATTCTTTGCATATTTCTGCAAGGCATTGTATTGATTAGAGCTTGTTTGAGAATTAACTGTACTACCTTTTCTCAAATCAATAATGGCTGCCACCAATCCTTTTTCAGTCAATCCAGCATCTTTCAATAGCTTTCCAGTATCATCATTTACTTGCAAAAGCCCAAGTAACAAATGCTCTACACTTACAAATTCATCCTTGAACTTACTGATGGAGGCAGTTGCTTTTAGGAACACATTATTCAGATCCCTACCCATTGTGGTAGCGGGTTCTACGCCATTTGCCTTTGGCAGACGTTTGAGGCTTTCTTCTAGTTTCAGTTGAATTAGGCTGGTATTAACAGCGTTCTTCTTTAAAAGATAGTCAATAGAACTGTCCTCATCTTTCAATAATGCCTTCAATAAATGATTCGTTTCAATGTTAGGATTGCCATTATTAAATGCCAACTGTTGAGCGGCACCAATGGTTTCCTGCGCTTTGATGGTATAATTATTTAGATTCATATTCTTTCCCTATAAGGGTATTTATAAATTAGTGGAGTAAAATTCGTCTTTATTCAATTCATTTTTATGACTTATGTTCTTTGTTCTTTTTTTAACAATAAAAAAGACTATCCGCATATTTGCTTGATAGTCTCTTAATTTTTTATTCTATTGTTACTCGTTATAACTCATCATTCATAACTCATAACTAGTTTCACCTATTCATCAACCATTCCTTTAGTTGTTCAAAGCTAGGCTCCATTGAAATGCTTTGCTTTTGTTGATCCAATAAGTACTTCACTTCATCCGGAATGGCAACTTCTGTTCCAATTGCTGCTTCCACTGTATCAGGGAATTTTACTGGATGTGCTGTTTCTAATATGATTCCTTTTTCAAGAGACTTATTTTCTTCTTTCAAGTACTGTTCCAAAGCGTAAAAAGCTACTGCACCGTGCGGATCGAGGGTATATTGATGCTGCTTATAGACTCTTTTTATAGTGTCAACTGTTATTTCGTCAGAGATACTAACGCTGCTAAACATAGATTTTAAGGTGTCAAATTGCTTATGAAACAACTCAATTATCCGGATAAAATTGCTCGGATTTCCTACATCCATCGCATTTGAAACCGTTGCTATTGCTTGCTTTGGTTCGTATTTAGCAGTTTGCATATACTCAGGAACCACATCGTTCGCATTACAGGCAGCAAGGAAGTGTTTTACAGGTAAACCAGAGATATTTGCAATAACACCCGCACATATATTGCCAAAATTTCCGCTAGGAACGCAAATTACTGGTGGCTCGTCATGTTGACATTGCTGATAAGCCAAAAAATAATACAACTGCTGCGGCAACCAACGCGCCACATTGATTGAATTTGCAGAAGTAAGGGACAGCTTATTATTCAAATCCGCATCTGCAAACACTTGTTTTACCATTGCCTGACAATCATCGAAAGTACCGTTAATCTCAATGGCTTTAATATTCTTACCAAGGGTAGTCAGTTGCAATTCTTGAATCTTGCTAACCTTTCCAGAAGGATATAAAATAACCACATCGATGCCATCTACACCTAAAAAGCCATTGGCAACAGCACCACCTGTATCTCCTGAAGTAGCCACCAAAACAGTAGTATGATGGTAGGCATTACGATTGAAATAACCCAAGCAACGACTCATAAACCTTGCACCCACGTCCTTAAAGGCAAGTGTTGGGCCATGAAAAAGCTCCAAAGAAGAAATATTATCTGTAATGGGAACCAAAGGAAAATCGAAATTGATGGTTTCATTGATAATCTGGTGCAACACATCGTTTGGCAAACTATCACCTACATAAGGTTTCATGACCGTAAACCCAATTTCTTCTTTTGATACGTTCTTGATATTCTTTATAAACCCATCTGGCAAAGTGGGAACATTCTCCGGGAAATATAAACCCTTGTCAGGTGCTTGCCCCCTTAGAGCTGCTTCTCCAAAAGTCACTTTTGGAGATTGATTATTGAGACTATAATAATTCATTTGTACTACTTTTTCTAAAGACTATTTTACCAACTTAACTCCTTCCTGATTAATCGTTGTCAAATGTGTCTGGTAATCCAATCCTATTCTTTCGTAGATGATGCTCATTTCCTTTTCAACGGCTTTGGCTGTTGCTTCGTCTTTACTTAACATAAAGATAGAAGGGCCACTTCCGCTGATGCCACCACCCAATGCACCGGCTTCCTTGCACTTGGATTTAACTTCGTTGAACCCAGGAATTAAGATGCTGCGCACTGGTTCGATGATTACGTCTTCCAAACTACGACCTATTAAATCATAATCATGCTTGATTAATCCTGCAACCAAGCCAGCAATATTGCCCCATTGCTTGATGGCATTCTTTAGTAAAACATTTTGTTTAAGAATCATTCTTGCATCAGCCGTACGAACTTCTATCTGTGGATGAACAACAGTTACAAATAATTCAGGGGCATCAATCGTAATAATATCCAAAGGGAAAATAGAACGAATCAGGGTTACGCCGCCGTAAATTGCAGGGGCAATGTTGTCGGCATGTTTAACGCCACTTGCCACTTTTTCGCCAAACATGGCAAAGCGCACCAAGTCTTCCTTGGTAAAGCGATTGCCCAACAGATAGTTTGCTGCAACCACTGGTCCTGCAGCACTTGCCGCACTACTACCAATGCCACTACCGGGTTTGATATGCTTTTTACTAATTAAAGTAAAGCCTTTCACATCGGGACATTCTTCTAGCATAGCTAATAAAGCTGCGCCAGAAACATTCTTTTCTGGATCGGTTGGCAAATCGAAATCATCTTGGTTAATGATTTGTACGCCTACCTCATTACTCAAAGAAATAGTTACTTCATCGTTAGGATTATTCAAGGCGAAGCCTAAAATATCGAAACCACAAACCACATTGGCGACAGTAGCAGGCGAAAGAACAGAAACGGAACCCCCAACCCCTGAAGGGGAAGAAGAAGGACTGTAATATTTTTTAATCAGATTCATATACACTGATGATTAGATTGATTTGAATGAAAAAGAGTGATTTTCTTCCTTTTCTATTGATATTAACGATACCTGAAACTCCATTTCCAAGACCTTGGATGCGACAACCAAGACCTTGGATGCGACAACCAAGACCTTAGATACGACAACCAAGACCTTGGATACGACAACCAAGACCTTGGATACGACATCCAAGACCTTGGAAACGACATCCAAGACCTTGGAAATGACATCCAAGACCTTGGATACGACATCCAAGACCTTGGATACGGCAACCGAGACCTTCTATACTAGCCTTAAAAGAACTTTCTTAACTTAAACCACCCTCATTATATCTGCAAAGATGCCACTTGCCGTAACATCTGCACCTGCGCCCGCACCCTTTATAACCATTGGTTGCTCAGGGTAACGTTCGGTGTAGAACAAAACGAGGTTGTCTTTTCCATATAAATGATAGAAGTCGCTGTGTGAAGGAATATGTTGCAAACCAACGGCAGCCTTCTGATTCTCATATTGCGCCACAAACTTCAACTTACAATTTTCCTTTGCTGCGGCATCATATAACGCTTTAAAGTGCGCTTCGTGCCTTTCCATTTCCTGGTAAAAGTCTTCTACACTACCTTCAAAACAAGAGGCAGGAAGGAAAGAAGTATTCTTGATATCTTCCATCTCCATCTCTTCGCCAATCTCTCTTGCCAAAATCATAATCTTGCGCATTACGTCGGTTCCACCCAAATCTAAACGAGGATCAGGCTCGGTAAACCCTTGTCTTTGTGCTTCGCGAACCACTTCCGCAAAAGAAGTTGTGCCGTCGTAATTATTAAACACAAAGTTTAATGTACCTGATAAAACAGCCTGAATCTTATTAATCCAATCCCCACTCTTAATCAAATCGTTCAGAGTGCCAATTACCGGAAGAGCAGCACCCACGTTCGTTTCGAACAGATAAGGGGCATTGAAAGACTTAGAAAGGGCTTTCAGATGTTTGTAATTTGAATACGGGGAGGAAGCAGCTATCTTGTTGCAGGCAACGATGGCAATGCTTTTCGATAAAATCTTGTCATAAATACTAGCGATATCACCATTTGCAGTCACATCCACAAAAACACTGTTGCGCAAGTTCTTACTGATGATGGTATGCAGGTATGTCCCCAGGTTCATTGGCTCGCTATTTTGCAAAGCATCCTTCCAGTTGTCGAGGTTTATTTCGTTGCCATTATCAGCAAAAAACATCCGCTTGCTAGTGGCAATACCCGTAATTCTTGCTTGTAAGTTATGGTGTAATTTTAAGTAATCTTTTTGTTTTCTTATTTGCTCAATCAGCTTACTACCCACATTTCCTGCGCCACAGATAAAGAGGTTCAGTTGTTTGTAAGTAGTTTCGAAGAAGGCTTCATGCAATACGTTCACGGCTTTTTTAACGTCGGCAAAAGTTACAACCGCAGATATATTTCTTTCGGAAGATCCTTGGGCGATGGCACGGATATTAACTCCGTTTCTGCCTAATGCACTAAACATTTTACCCGCAATACCCGGATGGCTTCTCATTTTATCGCCCACCAAAGCAATGATAGAAAGGTCTGTTTCAACCTTCAATGGGTCTACCTTCTTATTTGCCAGTTCTATTTCGAATGCCGCATCAACCGCAGCTTTTGCCTTGTCGGCATCAACGGTATTCACTGCTACACATATAGAATGTTCGGAAGAACTTTGGGTAATCAAAATCACATTCACCTGAACGGCTGCTAAAGCCTCGAACAAACGCTTAGAGAAACCAGGAATGCCCACCATTCCACTTCCTTCTAAACTTAACAAAGCAATATGATTGATACTTGAAATACCCGTAATCACACTTCCTTCGTCAGAAAGTTGTGCATGAGAAACGTGTTCAATCAAGGTGCCTGCTTCTTCGGGTTTGAAAGTATTTTTTATCCAGATTGGAATGTTTTTATCCATTGCTGGTTGGATGGTAGGCGGATAAATAACCTTTGCACCAAAGTGCGACAATTCCATTGCTTCGCGATAAGAAGTAAAAGAAATGGTGCGTGCATTAGGCACCCAACGTGGGTCGGCAGTCATCATACCAGTTACATCAGTCCATATTTCTACCGACTCTGCATTGATGGCTGCGGCATAAATAGATGCGGTATAATCGCTTCCTCCTCTACCTAATGTAGTTGTATATCCTTTACTATCGCTTGCTATAAATCCCGGAGCAATGAATAAACTATGCGCAGATTTATCTAATAAGGCAGTTACATTTTCTGTTGTTTTAGCAAAATCAACTGCTGCAAACCCATAGTTGCTATTGGTGCTGATTGCCTTGCGGCTATCAATCCATTCAATAGGTGTACCCGAAGTTTGTATGTAGAAAGAGATAATCTTAGATGAAAGCAATTCGCCATAGCTTACTACCTTATCCTTTGTACGGTCGGATAATTCACCCAAGCGAAACACGCCTTCACAAACATCTTCCAATTCATTAAAATGTTGTTTTACTGCACTGATGCAAGCACTCTGATTGTTGATAGGCAACAATGCTTGTACTGTTTCTATATGTCGATTTTCTAAACCAACCAAAGATTCTTTGTAAGATTCATCCCCATTAGAAGCTTTCGTTGCTAATGAAATAAGAGAATCTGTTACCCCACCAAGGGCTGAAACAACTACGATTGCATTAGTATATTGTGGTTGCTTTACTATTGATACTACTTTCTGTATATTCTCTGCATTGGCTACTGATGAGCCACCGAATTTTAAAACTTTCATTAAAATATTTTTAGTTCGTTAAGTGAATGGTAAATGTATTTGAGGGTAGGCTTTTGTACTTCTTTTGAGAGATATAACAGCATTAAGCCCATGGGATGATATGACAATTTGCAACCCCTAAAGGGTTGTTGTAAAAAGCGTTGTAGCAGTAGTAGATACTGCATTTGGGAATAATACTATGTTTTGCTGTCTTTTCATTTAACGCCGCTAAGGTAATAGAATAATACATACATACAAGTTTTAGTTTAGTTACTTTTTTAAAGGTGCTCGCGCTTTATCAGGTGTGGGATAGTTTATCTGCTTTTATTTTTCAGTAATGTATTTTATGACAAATAATTACGCATCATTGTACCTTGGTAGTACTTTATTCATTACAAAAGCTAATTTAGCATTTATGTTTTTGAAAAGTTTGGTTTTAATTTTTCTGTGCCTTACAATGGTAGCAACTATTGCACAGAAACCCGTGATATCTGTATTAGATAGTATCTCAAATACTAGTTTAAGAGGATTAAGTGTGGTAAACGATAAAGTGGTGTGGTGCAGTGGCAGCAATGGAAAGGTTGCCAAGAGTGTTAATGGCGGAAAAACTTTTGTTTGGAAAACTGTTACTGGACATGAAAAGCGAGACTTCAGGGACGTTGAAGCTTTTGATGCCAATACTGCTGTGATAATGGCTATTGCTGAGCCTGCCGTGATTCTTAAAACCCATGATGGCGGAATTACTTGGAACAAAGTTTTTGAAGATACCACCAAAGGAATGTTTCTAGACGCCATGGACTTTCTAGATGATAAAGAAGGCGTTGTAGTGGGTGACCCCGTTAATGGGAAATTCTTTTTTGCTTACACAAAAGATGCGGGCGACTATTGGACACCCCTTAACACTGATGCAAAGCCTGATTCAGGCGAAGCTTTCTTTGCGTCCAGTGGCAGTAACATCAAAGTAATGAGAAGACAAATAGGCGGTGAACCGGCATTGTTATATGCTTCTGGCGGTACAAAATCGCGTTTATTTTATAACGAATTCCCGCATGGCATGGTACTGCCTATTGTACAGGGAAAAGAAAGTACCGGAGCCAATTCAATTGCAGTTTTGGAAAATAAAGCCATTGTAGTTGGTGGTGATTTTACAAAGGAAACTGCTTCGTCAAATAATTGTGTATTAATTGATTTCACGGATGGCATCAACCTGTCTTTTCCCACAACGCCGCCCAATGGATATAGAAGTTCGGTTGTCTTTATTGATTCCCAAACTTTATTGACTTGCGGTACCAGTGGCGTGGATATATCTTATGATGGAGGAAACAATTGGAAACTTGTTTCCAAGGAAAGTTTTCATGTGGTGCAGAAAGCAAAGCATGGAAAGAGCATTTTCCTGGCTGGAAGCAATGGAAGGATAGCGAAGATTATTCTATAGAGAATAACAATCCTTATTTTTACCTCACAAATTAAATAACTGATAGTATGTTACAATTAGCTACAATAGATTTTTTGAAGGAATTGAAACTAAATAACCACAAAGAATGGTTTGAGAAAAATAGAAAACGGTATGAATATGCTAAAGCAGATTACCTGCAATTAGTGGGAGAGGTGTTGAAGGGGGTAAGTGATAATGACCCCTCTATTGCTGCCTTGCAACCTAAAGATTGTGTGTTCCGGATCAACAGGGATGTTCGGTTTAGTAAAGACAAAAGTCCTTACAAGACCAATATGGGTGCAGGATTCAGTAAAGGAGGCAAGAAAATGGTTGTAGCTGGATACTATCTCCATTTAGAACCAGGCAGTAGTTTCATTGCGGGTGGAATGTGGATGCCAGAAGCCCCATCTTTGAAAAAGATAAGGCAAGAAATAGATTACTGCTTTGATGAGTTTGATGGAATTGTAAAAGCAGAATCTTTTATTAAGCGGCTAGGTAGCTTAGAAAATGGGAGTGACGTAACATTATCCCGTCCTCCAAAAGGCTATGAAGAAACAAACCCAGCTATCAGCTATTTGAAACTAAAGAGCTTTATTGCCACTAGCCCTATTTTAGATACCGAACTAACCAGCAAAGAACTAGTTCCTAAAATAGTTGCCGCCTGTGCCGCCTTGCAACCATTGGTTTACTTTATTAACAGAGCATTGGAGTAACGATTAATCATTCTCTTGTAAGGTTTCTTTTCTTCTTTCGTATTAATAGACGAATCAACTTATTAATTTAATCATTGTTAATCTATTTAGTATGAAAAAAGTATTATTATTGGCTGTGTTGGCACTGGGCGTGTCGGCATCTAAAGCTCAAAAACAAACAAAAATGAATATGAACAAGACAGAGACAGCTTACTTTGGCGAAGGTTGCTTTTGGTGTACAGAGGCGTTCTTTCAAAGACTGGAAGGCGTTATCAGTGTGCGTAGTGGATATGGCGGTGGCCACGTAGAGAATCCTACTTATGAACAAGTTTGTGATAAACATACTGGTCATGCTGAGATGACTAAG
>Ga0208741_10000284_pt1 | contig 26230 bp, 36 predicted proteins | sample CryBogCBE03Jun09_FD_184576 | JGI IMG/M metagenome (GOLD analysis project Ga0208741, IMG submission 184576) | Freshwater microbial communities from Crystal Bog, Wisconsin, USA - CBE03Jun09 (SPAdes) | ecosystem: Environmental > Aquatic > Freshwater > Lake | place: Crystal Bog, Wisconsin, USA...
AGCTATTTTTTTAAGGGTCAGTTCTTGTGTTTGCTTCATATCTTCATCTGCAAACTTCTTTTCCAAAGTCTTTTTTGCCAATTCCTGCTCCTGCATAATAATGGCCTGCACCTGTTTCAATCTCTCCTCATTGCCTTTATATTTATCAGCAGCTTGCTTAAATCGTTCCTCAAAAGTCTTATCCAGTTGCGCGCGCTCCTTTTCCCTAGCATCAGTAATAGCTGCCAGCTTTATATCCAACTGCATCTTAGCAAGGTCTTCCTCAAACTTTCTAGTTTCCTCTTTTTCCTTATCTCGGTATTTTTTGTTGATATTCCCCACTTCAATTTCTGCCAGCCTTTGTCCATCTGCATTAAGGGTAGCTAATTGAGCCTTTGTTATTTTACCATCTTCCAAAGCAATTTGGTTTGCAGCTTTTTCATCAGCTAACTTGTTGTTAACAATCTGAATTTCTTTTTCTGCACCATCTTTCATTAACGCAAGATTAGCCTCCATCCGAAGCTTGGCATCCTTTTCAGTATAAGCCAGATAGTTTTCCTTTTCTGCTTTTTCTTTTTCCTTTGCTGCCTTGGCTTCTTCTGTCTCTTTTTGTTTTTCCTGTCTGTTTAACGATCTAAATTGCCTTTGAATTTGAATATCTTTTCTTGCTGTTTCTTCAGACTTGTTGGCAATATCAATTTCCAAATCTGCAATATCTTGAGCATGTTTCTTTAATCCTTCCTTTTCCTGTCCCCAAATTACTTTCTTTAGCTCAAGTTTCTCTTTAGCTCTGGCCACGTCCTCTTCACCAATCTTTTTTTCAAAAGCACTAACTTCTGCAAGAGCTTTCTTTTTCTCTCCAATAGTTGCGTTTTCGTCATTCAATAACTCTTTACTCTTTACAATTGCAGCATTTTGTTGGGCTCTTTGAACGGATGATTCTCTTTCCGCTTTAGTCAAAGCTTGTAATGCAGCTGTTGCCTTACTAACCTCGGTATATGCTTTCTTTACTGAATCACCAATCCCACTAAATGCTTCTTTCATATCATTAGCAGCACCTTTCCAGTCACCAGTCCAAAACTTTAAAACCGCTCCCGCAGCCGTAAGCCACCTTTCAATGAGCACATCAATGACAGCTTTTATTCCTGCCAACATTTGCTCCATTTTCTTCCCACCTTCAACTGTGTAAGTAAATGCATCATATAAAACTTTTAATGCAATCACAATACCTGTAAGAATCAATATAAATGGATTGGCTGCTAATGCCTTCAATTGAGTACCAAAAGATATGGCGCCACTTTCTGCGCTTTTTAATCCAGGAACCATTCCTTGAATTTTATCTTTCAAGATACTGAAACTGCCACCGTTTTCATTTAAAGAAGCGTTTAGTTTACCATTGGCAGTTGACAAATCTTGCTGGGCTTTCGTCAACTCTATTAATGCATTCTTTTGAGCATCACTTCCCTTCTCGGCACTATTAAATGCCTCTTTCAAATCAGATACCCTTGTCTTTAGCTTTAGAACCTGGTCCGCTGCATCGGTAGTCTGTATTGATACCTTACCGACAATGTTAACATCTGCCATAATTAGAAATTTATTAGGTTATTTACTTTAATCAATTCACATTCACACAAATTCGGTTTGGTAATATTGAAGTCCCCTATCTTGTTTATCCTAAAAAGGTTTCCATCTATGTTTATGTAATTACCAAACTTTAAATTAGCTAAATCTCTAAGTGAAAGGTTGAACTGTCCAATCAGCATCTTCGCATCCTTATCAGTAATCTCTCTTAAATAAGTACTCCAATAAACATTGAATTGATTGACGTTTATACTTCCAGCCAATAAAACAAAATATAATTCATTTGGCACCCCAAAATTTAAATCATTACTAGGTGCATCAGGATCATCAAAGTGTCCCGCATAAGGATAATTTGTATAAGAGCCAAGAACTGTAGTGCCATCTGCTGCAAGAATATTCCAACTCGTTACCCCTGTAACAAGCTTTGTTTGTAAAATTCTGATATTACTATCAACACTTTCCTCAACATAAGGAGATGTATTGCCAGTGCGCTTCATGATGGTAGAGTATACCTTGTCCTCACCAGTATAACCAACTATCGGAGTGCCGGAGAATATAATATCTACCGTAATAGAATCCTTTGAGAATTGATAGTTGCTATCATATCGAAAACTGCCATATTCTAAGTTGTAGGCTTTTTTATATAAGTCATTGTAATAGTCACTATCGCTTTTATACTTGAACTCGTAATACCTTGCATTGAGTTCACTCAATGGTTTGAGCTTGTATGGCTTTGACCTATCTAGCTTTTTACTCCAGTCTTGAGTGACAGAGTTATTAAACATGTCCACAAATGGAGTAATTAGAAGGTGCTTGTCAATATTTGGGTCTTCATAAACGTACAATTGGAATAACTTTATAATGCTGCTAATAAAGTCCACTTGCGTAATATTATTGGGGATGCAACCGTTTACTTTTAATGATTCCCCCAAGTTGACTTGTATATTATCAAGACCGGAACCAGTCAGTATTAAATTTGCAGAAGTTATACTTATGGAAGTGCCGTAATAAGGTTCTGGATTATCAAAATTGAAATATAACCTGATATAATCACCATTTGAAATAGAAAGATTGTCTATTTCAATGTTGGCTGTATAATTACCATCATCATCATAAATCATATATGCTCTCGCAACCTCTTCATCAAAACCGACACCTCCTGTATTTTTTGTAACTGAAAAAAATATGCCATCTTGCCTCCCATTATTGCCTACTACTTTAAGGATTAAATTACCAATTATGTTAGAGCCTGTATATGTGAACTTGCTATTACTATCAGAAGATGTAAAGCTCCCAAGGGATGTTAAGGTATCAAAGGGTATTGCGTCATCAAAAACAGTAAAAGTATATGTAGTTGCAATGGATATGTCCAGTTGATTGCCACTTTTCCTTGTCAATGTCTTTTGATTATGAGGTACAACCAACTTCTTAAACCTATCTGTATTGAATAAATCACAGTCATAGGTATAACCAGCTGCTGCAAATATCTTATCTATATACTCCTTTACATACAATGCAGGCCTGAATGTCCCAACATTCCAATTATGCTTATCAACAGAATAGTTTCCATAGTCAATTAAAGGATAGTAAATACCATTTCCACCAGTATTACTCCAACTTGCAACAATATTTGCTATTGAATAAGTTTGATTATAAGCTGAAAAGTCTAAATCTGCTGACGTGTTTGGTGTCCCATCATCATTGGTATTACCAGTTAATAGTTTTGCAGCCATAGACGCCACAAACCCAGTCAGTTCACCCCAAATTCCCACTTCATATTCGATGTAATCATTATCAACTGTTATCTCCAATATCTGCAATACACCTTTCATACACTGTATATTGCCATTGAATAAAACAGCCCTTGCAGTTATTGCTGCATTGAAATTGATACCTTGATTGGATATAGTTGGGTCAAAGCTGTTGGATGCAGATATATCAAATACATTCCCAAATAACTTGTTATTGTTTTTAGTACCAGGCAATACTATTGTCTTTGATACTGGAGAGTTCTTTGCTGCAAAGTCTTTGATATCATCAATACTAAATGAAAGTACTGTAGACATATCCTGACTAATATCAACCTTCACTCCCTCTACATATAGTTCTACCATGATAAATTAAATTAACTTGTGAATTGTGTTTTGTATGTTTCCCCAAACTTAATATCTATCGAAAGTGATGTCAAGTTATCAATACTATGCTTGTTTACATCGTATGAATTCCCATCAAGTATAACAGGATATAATGTGCCAGCATCCTCCAGATATACTAAAGGGGAATTAACTAGTTGTGCAAGCCACTCAAATTCTGAATCTGTAAGGTTGTCAGTATTAACTTTTAGCTTCTCATTAAAATCAACTGCCAAAGTTCCGTTTTGCCTGTTCATTATGTTGCCAGTCTTTAGAGTCACGCTACCGCTTGAATCAACTTGATAAGGTAACATCTGCCATTCTTTCTTGGTATTACTGTAAGAACGTTTTGAAGCCTTTAAGAAATTGAAAGTCTCAAAGCCTCCAAATTTATTCAGGAAGTGTAATGGATAGTTTTGATTGATAACATCATATTGTATTGATACTACATAGGCAATGCCATTAATATTCACGGTATAATCTCCATTTACAATAGCACTCCCAGCATCGTTGTTTATGGCAAGAGGTGAAATATTCAACAGCTGCAAGGTATTTGTTGTCGATGGAGTAATTGATTTGGTATAGGTGTTGGTTCCACAAACTACCACAACATTAAATGGAGTAGTAGTAGTTGAAAAATAAGGAATGAAATAGTAGGCATTGTCAAGTCTCATATCATCAATAGTCTGTGGTCTAGTAGAAGCAGGCTTATTCAAAAAAGAAGATAACAATGTAAAATCATTATACCTTCCATTATAATGGTTGAAAAATACACGATCACTGTCAGTCAATACTACTGCTCCAATAGTTCCATTGTATTCCTCGCGTATTTTGATTACCACATCAATACTGAATACTCCAGGCCCCATTTCCTGTGGACGAATTCCATTGTTTCCAATAGCAAGGCTAACCAACAAATATTCTCTTACATTGATTCCAAAATCAAATACCCCGAAATTATTTGTAGGATCCGGGAATTTTCTAGTTGTAAGTATAAGACTTCCGCCTATCCATAGCTCTGCTACATATTTGTAGTTAGGATAAGTAGTGGGATCGGTTGAATGTGCATCATACACTACATAAACAAGATTACTGTTTACGCTACTATAAGCTGGAGGGGTTGCCTTGAATATCATGGTAAAATATTATTTATTATATCAATTCTTAATGCCGCTGAAAAATTGTCAGATATTAATTGTTCCATATCTGTTGCAGTTTTTTGTATCGCTAACCTTGGCTTTATACCCATACGCTTAATCATAAAAGCCATAGACATCGCTTGTCTGTCAGTAGGATTAGTAGTTAATGTTTGCCGGGTACGTTCTTTTTGCGATATGGGCCTCTTACTCCTATCAGTACCCATTTTTCCCTCTCTCAATAGATAAGCTTTTACGCTCTGAACCATAGGACTATTAAGTAACACGCCATGAGTTTTAAAGGTGTAAGGTGCATTTCTATCCATGGCCCAGCCATTTACACCAGCATCCACAAAAGACAGATAAGCAGCAGCTTCTATATCAATGGAATAGACATTTCCTAATATTTGTACATCCAATGGTTTTATGCTATCAATCCCTTGACCACCACTTACTGAATCAACTGCATTGAAGTTTTCCTTCATCTTTTCAGCATACAGATTACCAATATCAACAAGCGCCTTTGCAATTGCATCAAATGAAGGTGCAGTGAATTGGTCTTTAGTTGAACCAACATCATTCAGGAATAACAATGCATCCTCCTTTGACTGTGTTATAGATTTTCTTGCCATTATTGCTTCATTAGGTGTTTGTCATAATCTTGTTTAGCTTTTAAATACACTAAATCATTCAGCGCCTGCCTGATGGGTAAGTCATAAACCTCTTTAAGCTTTATTCCTTCATGTTCAGCTATTGATTTTGCTGCAAAAAACCATCCATAAGACTTTATGAAATAATGCTCAAAGTCTGGGCTTTTATTCTTTTTGTCCTTCTCCTTTTCCTTTTCCTCATTGAATAATAACGGATATTCCTTAAGCAATGAGTTATAAGAAGCAATGAGTAACTTAACATCATACAAAATATTGCCAGCTTTGCATTCCAGAAGCTTTAATGATTGTACCCTATGGTTTAATCTTTTCTTCAATAAGCTTGCTGCCACTTTGTGTATTTCTCTCACATATACTGCTTCGAAATCTTCAGTCTTATTAACCCTTAACCAATGTTGAATCTCAATGAACATTCCAAAAGTCATCTCTCCTACATCCTTAATAAATATGCTTCTATGCCAGGAAGGTTTTTTAACATCATAATGCTTAAGTAGCTTTTTAGAATAGTTAAGAAATTTATTAGGATCCATCTGGTTAACTTTTTCATGGCTGAAACCAAAGTAGAAACACACGGATAGCGCTACCCGGTCTACTTCATCAATATTCAGATGATTAATCCTATAAATCTCTCTATACTGTCCTAGTGTCATTATCATACTGTTTAAATACAAAACTTATCAGCTCCTGTATGCATTTGTCACATCCGTACAAGGTGAAATACCTATCCCTATCAATTTCTTTAGCAATTGATTGCAGCCTTTTCTTCTCATTGTCATTCAAGTATTTATGGTTGCCAACTTTATGCCGCTCCCAAATGTCTATGTTACTTGTAAGCCATTCAATACTCTCCTCAGACAGTAACTTCTGAATAGATTCAGCTGGGTTTATTTTTTTTGTTTTTCTCATAAAAAAGGTTTTATATCCGTTACCTCAATTAAATAATGCCAACAAGTTGTAGTGCCTTGATTCAATTCTAATAATAGTCCTCTGTCCGCACATATCTTAACACCTACCAGCATTCTGGGAAGATTATTAGTATCCGTTTTTAAATAAAGTATGTCCACAAAATCATAGGGTATATCAATAGTGCTAATCATCTCCACCAAAATCGTAGCTGCCAAACTTCAACTGCTTAATTAACTCCCTTTCAACGATAGCAGTTAGGCAATCCACCTCATCATCATGTGATGCTTTTGGAAACCCTGATATCTGGGCCAAAAAAGATTCATTCCAATAGCCTTCAACTAATAATACTTTCCCAGCTTCAATCTTAGGAGAGCAAATCTTAACCCTAGTAACTTTATCCTTATCAGGTGCCTTATCCTCAATAATATTCAGACTAGTTGTCTGCTTCATTTGTTGAACAGTGCTCTTACCTGAAGCTTTAGGCTCTACCCTTATCATGGATGTATTTGTATATCCATGTTCCTTTACGTGCTCGGGTATCCAACGACATAAATCTGGGAACTCCATCCTAACACTAATTGAATTTGTTATGTAGATGAATCCATTGTCTTCAATGTATGAAATCATTGCTGAAGGATCGTTAATCTCCTTATCAGTATAGGCAGTATCCAATTGAAATTTTATTGTCTTACCAACTGGCAATGCAGCTTGTTTGATAATAGGAAACCAGTTCTTTTTAAGTAAACCTCCTTCTCTCGGAGATGGCTCTTGTAGCATCTGGCCAGCATAACCATAACTACCCAATTCAATTTTAGATGTGTTCAAGGCAACCCTGTTCTTTCTGATTGGGTCAAATAAGCCATCCTTATAAAAAGCCTTTAGTTCTATAGGTTTTACATTATCAGTTAGCTCCGCTGGAATGCAGATATGCTTTATACGTAATCCTTTTTTTTTTGCAAGAAGATAACCAGTAGTGTCCATTTCATGTAATCGCTGCATAACAATTATGGTTACAGTTACATTCTCATCCACTTTCCTGCTTGCCAACGTTTCAGATATCCACTTGTTGGCCGTTTCCCTTTCTGTATCAGATACTGCTATGGCTGGTGTCATTGGATCATCAACAATTCGTTGGTGTGCGTGAATACCAGTAATGGTACTTCCAGTAGAAGTTGTGTATCGCTCACCCTTCAATCCATTTTTAAAATTGGTTTTACCACCTGTAGACTTGTTAACTATTTCTGGGAATAGTAACTTGAATTTATCCGACTTGTAAATGTTATAACACTTCTCTGCAATATCCTCAGCAGGAGTACTGGAATAGCTGGCACAAATAAAACGTTGTGTGGCATCAACTGTCCAACACCATAGTGGATACATCTCACTTATGATTGTTGACTTAGATGAACCAGGAGGTACATTGATTATTAAATAATCGAATTCTTTTTGCTGTCTTTTGGCTACTCTTATTCCAACGTTTTGTAGTTCGTTGCATATATATTCGATATGCCAGTTCCAAATTGGCTTCTCTGCAATAGTTGTATCCCACAAGGTTTTGACAAAATAATAAAAAGAGCGCCGGCATAGTTCGCGCTCAATTTGATGAGGAAATATTTTAGGTAACTTTTTACTCATCTTTTTTATTGGCTATTGTTAAAAGCTGCTCAAGTATTTCTGTTGGAACTTGTGAAAGGTCAATTTCTGGTTTAATGCTCTTGCCACCACTTGTTATATCTATGCTCTCAGTTATTGCACCCTCAAGACGAGCCATACTATCTAAAATATCATTTGCAACTGATGCACCCTTTGGCGTTTGCTTGTCTTTTAGCTCATTGTAAATCTTAAGCTTTGCTGAAACATAGAAATCTACTCTTTCTTGTATTGTCCCTTTTCTAGCTTCTTTAAATAGTAGAAATGCCGCTTTTTTATACTTGTAACCCATTCGTTTATCAATGCCCCATTTGGCTGTACATTGAGCAAGTATATCTGAAGTGGAAAATCCTAAGAGTATCCATTCAGCAACTGTCCTTATGCGCATATCCTTTGTTACATCGTCTGCACGTTGTTTCATTACATACGTTTTATTACGGCAATATGTCGAGATAACTCATGTATCCGATCCCGTAACTTAACAGCTTCAATTTCACGAATACGCTTAATTTCTGTATCAGAGTTCTGAATAGGATTATCTCTTTCCTCATAACTTTTCAACGCAGTGCTATTAATCTGAATTTCTTCAGTTAGATAGTCTAGAATATTCTGTTTAATTTCTGCCATAAGTCTTTTTTTGTCTTCCAATGTCATTAACGCTTAATTTGGTGAAGCGGTAAAATTATCCCTTGGAGTGTTTTTGAAAAATATCTTCTTGAATCAAATCACCATTTATATGTTTGAAGTGAAATGCAATACCATTCTTCTCACAATAATTCTTGTACCTGTAAATGATATGCTGAATGTATTTTGGCTCTATTTCAGTAGCATAACATATCCTATTGGTTTTCTCTGAAGCTATTAGAGTAGTACCACTGCCCAGAAACCAATCGATAACAATATCATTCTCGATAGTAGTGTCTAGAATAGCATCAGCCACCATTTGGACTGGTTTTGGAGTTGGATGGTTCTTTAGTTCATATCGGTCAGGATTAGCAGTGCTTGTAGCAGAAGGATAGTTCCATACGTTAGTTCTTATCCGATCACTCAAGTCAAGATGTGAAAGATGTTTGGCTCCATCTCCATTTTTGAAAATAAATACCATTTCATTTTCTTCTTTATAGAATCCACCTTCATCAATCAAATCATTATTCCATAGGTGCTTTGCATTACCATTCTTGAAAGCAAACACTAGTTCTTGCTTTGCTCTATAGAAAGAACCATTAGCCATCATGTCCTTATTCCATACACAAACTTGCTTCGGCTCTGGTGAACCATAACTTAGTCTAGCAGCTTCTGTCATGTGCCAAACATGCCTGAAGTCCATACAGATATAATGTATTGCACCTTCAACAGTACTTGCAATACTTGTTTTCATTATGCTGCTGAGAAACTGCATGAACTCGCTGTCTGACATTTCCCCTGCACCCATAGCAAAATCAGTATGTCGTTTTTCTTCTTTGTTTGTAAAGAAATTGGCTGGAAGGTTATAAGGTGGGTCACAAAAAACAATCCTTGCTTTATCACTACCCATCAAAGTATTTACTATCTCTGCCTCAGTAAAACTGCCGCAGATTAATTTATGCCTTCCAAGCTGGAAAATATCACCAGGAGAAACAACCAATTCAAAATCATCTTTACCAAAGTCTTCATCTTCATCATTTGACGTATCCAATACTTGAAAGTGGTCATACTTCTGTTCAAATCTATCCACACTAAACTCAGCAAATCAATATTGCCTTTCACTTCAGACCAGTCCAAATCATTTAAAGTGATGAAATTGTTCAATCCATCCTGAGTGACTTTAGCATAAGCAGAACTAAATACAAGTACGAGCTTTGCTGCCTCCTTCCTGCTTTTGCAATCTAGGAATATAGCGGGCAATTGATATGGTATGGAATATCCTTCTTCAGATAGCTCCTGAAGAAATATTGTCCTATGTTTTCCATCCAAACAAAACAATACTCCATTATCATCCTCCCATACATAAAATGGCTGGATAAAATTGTTGCTAACAAGAGATGCTTTGAGCTTTTCTTTTGCTTCTGGGGGTATTTCTTTAAAATCATCCTGTTGGATAAATTGTAATTCTCTCCAATTGATATTATCTGTTTTCAGTATCCTAACACCTATATTTTTTTCACTCATGAAGCAAATATACAAACAGTCTAATTATTATACGCATTATAAAGATGAACCAATTTGAACTAAAATGCCCGTTGTTGGAAAACAACAGGCATTACTGTAATCAAAAACAAGCCTTAAAATATATTATAAAATTATTATGTGTTTATGTTTTATCAAATCCTCAAAGAAATCCATTTCGTTTGTGGCCCTGATATCTTGGTCTGTTGCGATTACAGCACGCCGGGCATAATTCAGCATGTAATCGCTGTTGCTATCCTCACGTGTGTATGAGTGTTCGCGCATGAACGTAACCAACTGAAGATAGTTGTCAACCGTCACCACTGTTCCATTATCGCTAAATTTTACCGTCATGCGGTAAAGATAAGGCAGTTTGTTAAGCTGCCAAATCCACTGCCCTATCGCTGATATAATCTTGTAAGATTTCATTTAAAAAGAAGTTTATGTCGTTAGTAAATCCGTTTGCCTTTGTGTATTCAATCATCCTAGCACATATCAATATCCAGTTCTTTATCTTGGAGAAAGTAGTTGTGCCACTGTGCTGCCTAAATTCAACAGTACCTTGCCTTGTATATGATTGGAAGTTCATCTTCACATATCTGCTAGTAAAGATGCTAATGAAATTACTGATAGAGGTTGCATCGTTTATTTTATTGATAGCCAGTGTTTTGTTTGTTGCTATAGAAGTAAGTGACTTGCAATAGCTGTTATTGTTTAGTCTCCTGCTACTTGGAACTATTGAATCAAACTTGTCTTCGATTGCAATGTGAGTTTTTGCAAGGTTCTTAATATTATCGATAGTTAAATCAGTGATACCAAAGTGAACATGGAAACCACAACTGTTATTAACTTTTGCACCTACCTTGTTCAATGCAATGGTAGCCTTCTTGATTTGGTTGATGCCGTCCAACCCGAAAAGGACAGGACTTACAATCTCATTACCATTACCACCATTGATGGAAGAATCACTTACTACTTTCCAATGTGTGCGGGTTGTGTGGTTATAAGACTCATCAACCAATGTCAATCCTTGCTCCCTGAAGGCATTGATTAAAGACTGCCTTGTTGCACCGTAAGTCTCAAGCTCAATACCGAATGAACGATTGAAAGCAAACTCAAAAGGAAGTGCCACCACGTTAGCGGGCTGGGCGGATACTTGCTCGCACCATTTCTTCCAAATATTATGTGCAAAACCGTAGTTGCCATTTGTGATGAGCTCGGATACTTGTGTCCTAGTATATCCCAAGTCGAAAAGAAGGAAGGCTTTCTTTGTCTTTGTAAAGTTGCTGTTTAAGATTTGCTCTTGTGTCATATAACCCTGTTTTTTTATTACAAGGCTAAGTTAACAGCGTTCACACTGTGTTCAAAGGCTTTTAGATTCGTTAGCTTATCTTTAGCTTAATGTGGTTTTATGGCTTTTTGGTTGTGAAAATTAAAACCATAAATGGGAGTATTCAATAATATACCTTCTCCTTTGTCTTAAATGGTTTTTCACATTTTCCATCACCGAAACCAACCCATACATCCGCACTCTCTTCCACTACAACACATTTGTGGTTCATCTGTAAGAGTTGGCTTACCACATACCATACAATCAAGTTCTACTTGATTACAATTCCAAATTCCCAACTGACCTTTGGCAGGGATTGCCTTATCAAATACGACTGGGTTTTCCAGGATCCAGCCAAAGCGGTTCGGGGAGTAATCGCCGAAAGCAATCTCCTGTGGTGTTATATCTAAACCTTCGATGAATGTTTCAATTGGCTTACCTTCTGATATCAACAGCTCTGTTGGGAAAGTATCAACCAAATCTACCTTTCCGATTATAGCCCCGAAAGGAAGTTTTTCTATTGGTTCAATCTTGTTGTAGGCAAATAGCGGATGGTAGAATTTATACAAAGAATCTTCTGCCTTTAGTTTTTTATAACTCTTTCCCATACTTGCATGGATATACAGAACTCCCCTGTATTTGGTATTCCAGGATCTTGTTTCAATTTTCTTGTGTCCTAGAACTGACAATGATGCCCAAGGCTGTAGGAGTGATAGTACTTTAATCATTATTATGAATATTTAGGTTTTACAATTGAATCGAGCTGAGAGAATAACATAGAAGACTCCAACTCACCTATCACATTTTCTACATGTTTTCTTGAGGCTTCCTCACCTCCTCGATTATAATGTCCCTGTAAATCACCAGGCTTTCCTCCGCATTCAATAAATCTGTCCCTAATGATTTTACGCATATTATTTACTTTATTGCAATAGTCATCCCACTCTTTCCTATAACTACTTTGTCCACCGGGTCTCCTCCAATTAGTTAATTCCATAATCAACAATTTTTAAATGCCAGTTCTACCATTTTGTTAAGCGCCATAATCACATTTGGATCAGGTACACCAGTTAGTATAATGTGACCTTCCACATTTTTAAGAGGTATTACAGTCCGTTTAAATTCTTTCAATCCATGCTCTTTCAACAGATTATAGAAAGTCCTTTCGGTTACACCAAGCTTTTCAGCTGCTTCAAGATTGTTCTTAGTAATCTTTATTGCCTTAATGATTGTATTTTTTATGTTATAGTTGAGATTTAAGTTTTCACTCATACTTTACCATTTATAATGTTATTTACTTCATCTACGGCACTATCCATCTTCTCTTGGGTCTGGATTATTTCACCAGCTACTGCTTCTGTCAAGATGCACATTGTCCTTGCGCAAGTACCCATAGTTGCATCTATGTGGGTATGACTATCTGCTACCACTATCCACTCCTTGCACCTAAGGATGCGCCAAATCATAATCAGTTTGTGTTTCATTTTATTGCTATTTTACGTTTCCTAAAATAATTTTTTTGCTTAGCACTTTCCAGTTTCATACAAAGCATTTGGGCAATATGCGTGTAAAGTCTTTGGTCACATTTATCCTTTTTAAGAATTTTAGATACTTTTACTATTTTAAACTCAACTCCAATTAATGAATCATTCTCAATAGCATAAATCAAACCCATTCCCTTGGGCACATCATCTGAGCTTATCATCCCATCTGGCACTACGAAATAAAAACGGTTACAGCGGTTGCCAGATAATACTTCATTATGCTTGTTGCGTTTAGAATATTGAGATTGCTTCTGTGCGTCTTTTTTGAAATCAGCCTTACTTACCTTTATTTCATACTCAGTAATAAAACCATTGTTGTAAGCAATTTTGAGTAAATCGCACTCCCAAGAACCTAAATAGTAGTTCGGTATTACAATATCTGCTCGTGTAGATTTTACCCAAGACATTAACGCAACCTGTATAGCTTCTGATTTCATTTCAATACTTTTTCAATTTCTAAATAATTTAAACTCGTGAACCGATATACTTTCCATCCCAGCTGCTGGCAGAGGTTGTACTTATCACTATCCCTTGTATAACCTGTTTTTGTAGTGTGGCGCGACTTCTCGCTATTAAGGCCCTCATACTCTACAGCGATCATCACTTCTTTTATTGCCCAGTCGAAACGGAACTTGCGCGCATCGTGAAAGCGGTGCTCAGTAAGAAGAGTATAGCCATTTGCTTTGCAGTAATCAGTTAGCACTTGTTCAATATACGCCTTGTACTTGCTTGGCTTTTCAACGCGCTTATTCTTCTCCTTTGATTTTTCAATAAGATGAGGATTACGCTCCTTCAGGCTGGGATTATTAGCGAATATTTGTTCTAGTGGGTTCATGTGTTAATAATTTCTAACCTTATCTGAACCAAAAATTGGATCTATCAATGATGCATTCTCCCAACTAAAGAACTCCGTGTAAACAGGTTCTGTCTTAACATTGTGTACTTTAATCTTCTTAGGTAGCTTATGCTCTTTTATCAATTTGTACATGGAACAATCAGAAATACCAAAGTGATTACATATCTGTTTAATTGACATTGTAGCATTATTATCAATATAGAACTTCTTATGCTCATCTGTGAAATCAAGCTTATTGTCCCTACCGTGCGGCATCTTAGCCAGTGTTATTATTTGTGCCATTACTTTTTTTAATTTATTATTTCCTTAAACTTTCTCCTTCCAAAAAAATAGAATTCATCATCTCACGTAACCTATCCCTAATCCTGTTACCATATCTGTCTTCAATTCCTTTACCATCCAAATTGGTAGTGATAATTAAGCCGGCATAAGTATTATTCTTGTCATAGTAATCCTCAATAAACTCTTTGAACCAGAAAATATCAGTGCCATAATGCTTGATGGGATTCTGCTCAGTGCCTACATCATCAATCATAAGTAGTCTGTTATGGTCCACATCATACCTGCCGACTTCCTTCACCTTATCACTTACCCTTCCAATCGGATGTATCTGAATGGGATAGATAGGGTTCTGAGTAACTGCTTTAATTAGTTCAGTCTTACCTAGTCCTGCATCACCAGCTATCAGCAATCCTTTTTTAAAGGAGAAACCCAGCTCTGTTTCAAATCTTGCATCATTGCCAAGAAAGAAACAAAGCGCTTTAATTAACTGCTGCTGCGCTTCCACTTTCTTAAACTCTCCATGCTTTTGAATGAAATGGTTTCGGATGAGATTGTAGAAGTAATTAGCATCGCATTTTCTATACAACTCTCTCCATCTATCCACTTCTTTCTCCTCACGTTTTCTACGATCTAACTCAATTTCTAGCGCTCTCACTTTCCTTTTCAATGCATCAGCAAGGACATTGTCGGTATTCTCCAGCAGCTGCTGTTTGTAACTATCCCATTTGATTTGGATATCCTGCGGATGCTCCCCCTTGAAAACTCTGTTGTCAAAGAAGTTCTTCTTTTCAGTTTCCACGAAATAGTCAATGGCAGATTGCTTCTCCTGCTCAGTCAGACTATAGTGGGCTTCTTGTTCCTGGTTCCATTTTAGAGGTGTCGTGAGGTCTGCTGGAATTATTTCCCCAACTTTTTTGAACTCCTGTTCCATTTTGCTGATTATTTTTTTTATTAAAATCATTATTTGCCCAACGATCTAGCCTTAATTTTAAATCCCAAGTCTTTTCTTGCTCGAATTACTTTTCGACTTGTTAGGCTCTCGCCAGTAGTCGTAGAAGGCTCTTAAAGTTTCTTTAGGGTAAACTTCTTTGTATTCGGCTATCGAATTATAAAAATCTGTTTCCCTTTTTTCAAAAGTTTCAATTGATTTTGGTGGGTGTTTAGGTGCGTCAGCACCAATAACAATTTCTTTTTCTTTAATTTCATTTACTTTCTTTTCTTTTCTTTTGTCAGTAAATTCCGCCTTTTCTTTAGTTTCTTCCGCCTCTGCGGCGTCATTTACTCCAATTATCCAGAAATTTTGATTTATCTGCCTTTCTTTACGCTTTCTTGTAGCATCCAGCCAAGTCTTTTGAATGCGATTAGAAGTTAGAATTTGAAACGCATCAAACACGGTCTTATCGAAAAGACCCCATCGGATGAACCTCGGTACAACTTCCTGAATGAAACTCATAGAGAAACCACAATAATTGTAACGTCTCAAGAACCTCAGTTGTACATCCTCTTTCCATTCAAAATAATAGCCTTCATTCTTGTAAGTCCACGCTAGCATTTTAATCCAAAGCCTCTCACCCTTTTCACCATACTCACCTATAATCATCCCAAGTTTATCATCTTGGTCTAGGTCAGTATCTAATGGGAAGTAATCTATACCCTGCTTAATTGGTGCTGCCATTTTCTTGCTACTTATTTTATAACTCTGTTTTTCTGCTCAACCATAATTCAATGGCATCATACCACTTATCCATACCAAGCCCAACGAATTGATTGGTAACTGTATCGAATCCATCCCAACTGCCTTCACTGTCTTTATAGACTATCATAAACTGTTCCTTGTCTACCTTTTCCAGACGGCAGATGTCTTCAATTACATTCTCGATATCATTGGTCACTGACACGCTACCAAGGTTGAGGTCTTCGATGATAATTACATCTACTTTGTTTTTATACTTATCCAGGCTATGGATATAATCAGCTCTTCTCATACTATACTTTTATTGGGTTAACGATTAGATTTTCCATATTCACGTAACAGCCGTGATGGGTGAGGCTGCCTTCCCTTATCAGCTTCCATATTAGGTTGCATCCAAACTGCGCAAGTGTGCTATTTATGAACAAGTCTTGCTTTTGTAGTGCTTCTGCCAATGAGCAGCTCGGGCCTTGTTGCTCCTCCTTAATTTTCTTTAACTGCGGAAACATCTTAACTACTGTAGGAAGTTTATTAACGGTCTTTACATCCTTTGGCTTATTGGTATGATATGTCTCCATCATGAATGACCCCAACACTACTTGGCCCGTCTTTTGAAGGTTGCCGATATCCATCCAGTATATTAGGTTGTTAACAGGCTCATCAAAACCTTTCTTTACTGAAACTACTTTTCCAATGTCAATCCGGGCTTTTGCTGAGTCTACGCAAGTGATAAGTATATTGCTAGTCTCCTCACCAGTATAGGCTTCTGCCCTGGCTTCCCATTCAGTACCAAAGAACCTGTTCATTCGGGTAACCAATACAACTGCTTTGTTCAATCCTAAATCGGAACGGCTAAAAAGCTGCCTACCAATATTGGGCGGTTCAACTATATCCATGTCCCAGGCTCTCACGTGTAATCCGGGGTGGTTCAAGGCCATCAATGATTCGTTAATTCTTGCAAGCCCATTTAATACCTGACTGCCTGTACCACCCAACCCTACCAAGTCCACAGTTATCTTATGTGTAGGGTTCAATAAGTACTGGTGTGTATAATGCAACCTACTCATAAGATATCCTTTAATTGTTTTTGAATAATCCTGCTACTTATCATTGGCAACAGCTCATCATCTGGGAATTTCATTTCAGTTTTTGAGGCAATCATTTTTTTCCACAGCTCTCCCATATCAGACTTTGTCTTATTTTGACCATTGATGTGTGTGAACTCGCTTAACCAGAATAAGTCCTCCCAATAATTCATCATGTTTGCATAAGTACTTTCCTTCGGTTTGGCTACTTGCGCATTACCAAGGCATACCCTTCCATCATCACTAATATTATGGAAGGGGGGCTTGTATATGCCAGTAGCTTCAGTAGGCCTTTCCTCACCTATGAATGAATAGACATATAATTCTTTGTTGATTACTCTATATAAAGTTGCGGGTACCCATACTTGCTCGGTGGGTAATTTCAAAGCCGGCGCATAATGTATCACCCTGACCGTTGCAGGATTGAACCAAAGCATCTTGTAGGATCCATCGCGTGATAGGGTGAAATTCAAAAGGTTATTTGGGAAAATGCCAGTTATGTCAGTCCTGCTCCTATAATCTTCGAACAATACATTTACCACTCCTTGTATAGTCTCCTGCAGGAGAGGCTTACCCTCCAATACCTGCCCATTTTCATCAATATTGTGACTCTCTAAATAGTAGTCGTTGTCGCCAGCATCATATACCATTATGGCCAATGATGGGTTGAAATTCTTTTTTAAAATGTTAGTCCTTGCATTCATCGTTTTTCTTTCTTATTGATACAATTACATCGGTGTGATAGTCCCATAGTTTATGCAGGAGCATTGGCCACTGCTTTAATTCCTCACGGGATTTATAAAACTTTGTGTTAAATCCTTCCTTAACCATAAAATTGTAATGGGGAAATCTAATACCCTCGTTATTGGCTTCATCATCAATCGATTCCATTTCATAGTTAGTAAACTCGTCATCCCAGTCCCAAATCAATGTAACCATTTGTACAAACTGCAACCCCATCATGTCCTCATCCTCATCTTCGAAGTATACATAGTCCCTGATGTTTCCCGGTGTCTCCAATAGGAACTCCAATATCTTATGCATCCAGGAAACAACTTCATCACTTTGGTCGAAACCAGCAAGCTGAGACATCAGCTTCATTGGATGCTCTACGCCACTTCTTTGAATTTCATTGCCAATGGAATGTATATACCCAGATTTGTAGCTAAGGAGTAATTCGCTACTCTTCGCGTGTTGAACAAATTCCTCCTCTTCATCAAGGTCATATCGGTTATCAAGTGCAAAATCATCCATCATTGATTCGGCATAAGCCATTCCACCAGCAAACCAACTCCACATACCTGTTGATTCCCTGAAGGTGTTGACTACAGAAAAAAAGAGTCTTGTCAAGGCTTCATCCTGCTTACGCTCAAGATATTCCACTATAGGCTTTATTTCAAAAGGATGCCAATGTTCCTCAAAATCGCAGGTAGAAAATAGAGTGAAATAATAGCCATCCTTATCCTTATCGATATTATAGTTAAATCCATCAGGCAATATATTGTTCTCAAAGGCATTCATTACATAAGTGAATGAAGTAGCGAAATCCAATCCACTTTTGTATGGGTCAAATGTTGTCTTTTCTCCTTTGATTTCATAAATGGCATATTGAACTGCTTCCAATAAATCGCAATACATCTTATAGAAATCCTCCTCACCACAACTTGAAGTATGGAAGATAGGTGACTGCTTTTCGATTACCTGAATGCCAACCATTGGCTTTGGATTCAGGGCAAATATGGAACTTGCAATGACTTTGGAAGTAGCCGCTTTTGTTCGGCTGCGTTCCTTGCGTCTCTGTCCCTCTTTGTTGTTTCCCTTGCGAACACTTTTCCAAGTGCTTGGTGCAGTTCGTCTGGCTTCAATTGCTTGTGGCATAAATCCTTTTTTTCCTTTGACATAATGATTCTATCAGCCTTTCGTGCCGACGGTCGTTTTTACTGAATACACTGCGGCGCCATTCTCTACTTTAGGGCCTTCCATTGTAGCCGTTGTTAGCTCCGGGTATTGATTGCCATAGAACTGCAACACATCGTTCATGCTGAACTCAGGGTTAGGATCAGGAAGGGTAACATCCGTTCCGTTCTTTTTAAACTTGAATACTCTTTTGAGATTCGTTACTTCTAATGCCATGATATAAAATTGATGGTTAAAAAATGATTGTACGTGTCCTGTTGCCTTGGTTGAATATGGTCTCCAGCGTGACCAAATACTCTTTATAGTTTCTCTTTGTAGTCAACTGCAAAGGATCACGCTGATATTTAGCAATGATTTCATCAATGTTGACCTTTTTGTTTTTAATGATGATGGCAATTGCCTTGATGAAAACACCAGAAGTATGGCCGGGGAACTTATCAAACTTCTTCACTTTGGTAGCAAGCATATTTGCCTTTTCCAATTCAGTCACTACAAACTCACCAGTCAGGAACTTCTGCTTTGTATTCTGGGTACCACCACCCTCATTGATGGTGTATCCTTTGGAAAGCATCAGAACGGATATGCCAACAGGAAAGCCGAAGTCATTGACGAACTTGTCAAGTATCTTATAGTTTTCATTGCCCAACTGCACATAGCAATTGATGAAGTCCTTATTCTTCCACTTCTCCGTGTTGCTGTTTATCTTGGCGATATCATGAAGGCTCATATCCTCAGATATGATGTACCACACTGCACACTTCATCTTGCGGGAAACATAGAACCTATGCTGGCCATCTATGATATCAAGTGTGTCGCCATTCTCTTTTACCAGAATCGGGCAATATCTTAGTACATCCAACCCATCATCAATATCCCTCATGATGCGCTTTATCTTGGCTTCATTCAACTGCCTGTTACCATTAATCATTCGGAAACGGGCGTAATCTTTACTGTGGTAAATCTTGATTGAGCTCTCTGTGTGCTGCTGTAACATTTTTTATTCTTTTAATTGGGTTAGCAATCCAAATAGACTCTTTCCTTATAATCCTGTCAGAGTTTTTGAGCGCTTTAAATGTCCTTTGCTGGATGATGGACAAAGGGTTCTTTTTTACATCCAAAAGCCGATACCTACCCGGCTTCCCATATTGTTCGATTAAGTGACCGCCTGCCCTGACTATCCTCATAACATATGCCTGTTTGATAGTCATGGGCTTTTTAGGGAAGTAGTCTTCAGAGTTATTCATTTGATTCCTCCTCCGGTACTTCTTCTTCTTCCTCCTCAGATGCTGGAGCTGCTGCAGCAGGCACTGCAATGGCGCCAAACAAATCAGGCTCTAATGGCTTGATATTAGGCTTTGCCTCAACTGTCTTTTCAACCTTCTTTTCTGCTGCAGGCTTTTCAACCTTTGTTTTTGCAACGCCGCTGTTCCTTTCCTTAAGGTCAGCAATTGCCTCTGTAATGTTTGTCACCAATCCACTCACTTCCTTCATCTGTGGCATAATGGTATCAAAGAACTTCTCATCCAGCTCACTGGGAGTTCCTGTTACCAATATTGGCAGAGTAGTGGAATTACCAGAGCCTGGCATAAGATTGAGAGTAAGCTTGTCATTTTTCTTGAATATGCGGATGGTTAGGTCTACACTTTCCATGTCCGACAATTTTGAAAAGAAATCCATGTTTATTGTTTTTGTGATGAAAAATTAGTTTGTTGCCAATGGCATGAGTAAAGCCTTGTATCCTTCGTCCTCACTTGAGGTAACGACTATCGAACGCCTTGAGTCGTGTATGGCCAGCGTTATCTCACTGTAATCGACTTGGTTAAGCAGCTGGAGCAACTTGTCTGCACCAACTGCAGTATACTTTACAGGGCCTGTGTACTCACCTTGGATGGACACGTTGATATCGATGAAATCATCCGTTGCGCTGAACCTTATCTGTTGTGGCTTGTCAAAGTCCATGCGTGTCGTCATGAAAGGGTCTTTGCTCAAGGAACACTTGCCCAAGGCTTCCAACAATTCATGCTTGGATAGGGTGAGGTTGCCAGGCCATTCTTGGGGGAATATCGCCCTGAAGTTTGGGAACTTCTCCGTGCTGCGTGTATTGATGATGGTAATGTAGCCACTTACAAACGCAATCCTGTCATCATCATAAGATAGCTTTGCATTGTCGCTACCTTCCAACACTTTTATCACTTTGTGGCTCAACAGCAATTCTGCGGTGTTTTCCTGTGATGATACAAACTCTTTGCTGAAACACATGAAGGATCCGTCCGTGGAGGCAATAGTTATTTTGCCCGGCGCAAGCTCCATCAGCACGTGTGGGAAACGTCCGCCCGGCTTACAAGTGGTTACCAATGCAACCTTCAATGTGGAAAGCAACTGGCTGTCAATTTCAAAATTGTTCCAAACGGGCACTTCTGGCAATTTTGGATAATCGGCTACCTTTTCGGATGCCTTGATATCATAAGTGTCGTTCGGTCCTTTTATCTTCAGTACGGTACCATTGATGAATTCCAAAGGACAATGCCTGTTTATGGCCACTATCTTGTTTACAAATTCAAATGGTACAAGGAACTCAAATGACTCTGTCGCAGTTGGATCATTAATCCTGTAGATAAGTGTTATCTCCAAGTTGGATGCGATAATGTCCACGAATCCGGGTGTTACTTTGAAATACAGGTTGCCCAATATTGGCAATGCTGTGTTGCTTCCAATTGCCTGACCTAACTTATTTAGTGCAGGCTTTAGTGTCTCAGAAGAGATGATGAGTTTGTTCATTGTTTAATTTTTTGTGAACGTTACGTTTGTCAAATGCCTGCCGTTGTTCACGATGGAATACAGACCCTTTTGGTCTTGAACGACTTTCATCGTTTCAATCTTTCCAAAAAGGTTAATATTTCCACCAAGGTCAACTACCCAAGCAGTTTCTTTATTTAGATGCGGGCGCATTACACGCCCGATAATTTGATAGTATAAAGCAAGGCTCATGGTAGAACGTGCAATCAGTACAGCTTCCAATTCTGGATAATCGAAGCCAGTTGTCAACACACCTACGTTTAATAGGCACTTTATCCTGTTGGCCTTGAAGTCTGCCAATATCCTTTCCCGATCAAGCTTTGGTGTAGTTCCAGTAAGCACAACTGCACCGGGTATCAAGTGAGCAGCTTTCATGGCATCATCAATGAGTGTGGAGAAAACCAATAGGTTCTTTCTCTTTGCGAGTATTCTGTTTGCCCAATAAGCTGTCACCTTTGGAAAATCAATCTTTCGGTAATAGTTCTTGATACTGGTATCAGAGAAATCAGTTCCTGACTTATTTAATTCCAGCATCTTTCTGTCTATGACATCGAATGTGAAATACTCTAGTTTAGCCAGGTACCCATTGTTAAATAAGACATCATTCTGAACAGTGTATAATACATCACTGAAGATGCGTGGACGTGTTCGAGTAAGGAACTTTAGCATTGCCCCACTCATGTCATTAGTAAGTCGGTAAGGAGTGGCAGTCAATCCCAATACTTTGCACCCCTCTATAGAGTGGATGAAATCGTGATACATCCCACCCTTTGGATTTACTAAATGGCACTCATCAATAACTATGTTCTTGAACTCCCTGAATAAATGGTGCTTATTGGCTACACTCCCAATGGTGGCAAACGTTGCTTTCGAAACTATCTTTTGACCTGCTGATGCGCTGTAGATAGAAGCATTGTAGCCATAGCTCCTATACTTTGCATAGTTCTGTTCTAGTATTTCCTTTGATGGCTGGAATATGATAGTCCTGCCTTCAAGGTTCATCACAAGGTTGGCAATGACGATACTCTTACCACTACCTGTAGGCAATATCTCGATAGCATGTTGCTTCCTATTGCTGCCAAAGAACTTAACGCCTGCATCAATTGCATCCTGTTGATAAGGGCGAGGCTTAAAGTTAGAAGTACCTAATTGTGATTCTTTAAAAAGCATTTGCTAGTTTGTTATTGTGCGATAAAATCTTCTTCTTTATCTTCTGGAAAAGGAAACGAACCTTGTGGATTGTAAGCTACTGGAGTCTTACCATTCATGTATTGTTCTACCTCAATCACTGCGTTTTCCATAGCTTCCTTAAGTTCCTCGAAAAAGCGATAATTGTTTTTTTGTAGCTTTTCTGATTCTAAAGCCATGTAGCCTACCTTACATACTTTGTGTCCAATCAGTATATAACTAAGGTTCTCATCCGATCCTGAAATCCTGAATCCACCAACTGAGAACTTTTCAGCCAATTCATGATTAATAAGTTCATCCAGACCAGATGATGGAGGGAAAACATACTCAAAGGCATCCTCACTCTCTGCAAGATGTATATCAAGCCTTTGAAAGGCTTCTATCATATCCTCATGCACATTCAATGAACCTTTGCATTTTGGGATTTTGCTTCCTTGCTGTGGGCCCTGTAATACTTCATAGCCATACTCACAAACCTCATCCTTAATTGAGGCAGATGTAATTTGGAATGGTTTTTTTTCCTCCTGTGCTCCATTCAAAGCATCAGTAGCCGCCTTTAAGTGGTCGATGATATCGTCTGCTTTACCACTGATAGTATTGCCATCAACTATTATTTTCTTTCCCATAATCAGAATAATGAGGGTGTGTACAAGGTGGCAGTTTTCCTCGTTTTTTTGGCTACCACCGGGTTATCTAAAACTTTTGTGTTGTCTATATCGGGGTTGTCGCTTAGTTTTTCCTTTCTTACTGAATACCTGATGCCATTTGCATTTTCAACTATAATCACATCTTCATGCTCATCGGTCACTATGCTTACTTCCTCGCCTGCCTCCCCGTATATCTCGCCACGTTTGCAAATGATGTAGATGCGTTCAGTTAGAAATGGCACTGTTGTATTTTAATTCAATGAAAATATTGTTGCCTTTATTTATGTTCCTTATGCTTTCAGCCCACTCTGCTGTTTTCTTTTGGCGCATGGGCAAGCAATTGAACTTGTACCATGTTTTTAATTCCTGTTTTTCACCGTTGTTATCCCTTACCAATCGCATCTGTCCAGCTACTTCCTTTCGTTTAAGACCATGTTCTGTCCTTATTTTCCTAGCCATCATTTCTAATAAGGTGTTTTATTAAAATTATCGATTACTAGTCCTGCATCAGCAATGTGTACACGCTTGCCTGTTTGGCTCTCAACTGCATATTTGAACTGCTCTGCATTGCTGTTGCCATCACTTAAGTGGATGAGGACTATGTTATTAACCTGGCTCAAGTCGTTTGCTTCTAATGTCTTAAGAGTTGTCTCAATACTCATGTGGCTGGTGTATATTCTATTTTCCAAGAAATCAGGTATCCTACCAGACTCTACACTCTTCCTTATAATCTCCTCACTGAAGTTTGCCTCAATGATGATGTTATTGATATTCCTGAACTTATTGCTTACATAATAGCTATCAGTAATGAACAGGATATTGCCAGTCTCTGGGTGGTTGATGATAAACCCCAATGGCTCAATGCAATCATGTTGGATGGTGAATGGTAACACTTTGAATGGGCCTACTTGTACTAATGCATTTGCGGAAATATGCTTAATACGGTGGTGCTGCTTGTAACCCAATGCACTGAAAGTACCCTTGGAGGCATGTACGTCAACACCAGCCTTCAACAAGTCTATCAAAGAGAAACTATGGTCTTTGTGTTCATGAGTGAGTATGCACCCACATACTTTCTTAAATGAAAAGTCCAAAGCTTTTTTGATGTCCTTGATATTTACGCCACACTCGATCAATAGTGCTTCCGTATCATTCTCCAAGATGTAGCAGTTCCCTTTGGAACTGCTACCTAGTACTTTCAAATCCATTGTGATAAATCTATTAGTTAAAACGACGACGTTGTGAGGCAGCAGTAGTTGCTGTTTGAGCTGTAGGAATAACTGTATTGATTCCTGATGGAGATACTTCAGGTTTTACAGCCTCCTCTTCATCAGTAAAACCAATTTCTTCATTATTTCCGTTTTTTGCAATATCCTCCCTGACTTTTTCGGCAATTGGTATTGTCTTTACATTCAAAGGCTTCACACTCCAGGAGTCGCTTTGAAATGAATTGCTTTTATTTTTTACTTTACCCAAATAAGTGATGAGTAGTGGAGTCATTGGTTTGATAAAACTGCCTTGCAAGGTGCTTATCAGTCTCTTTGATGAGTTACTGATATTTATAGCCTTGCCATCACCATCATTTGTAACAAACTTTGCACATGGAATCCAAACCATTCCATTTTCATTAAGATTTTCTTTGTCCTTGTCACTCATTGGTGGCATTTCAACATATTCAATACCTTGAAACAACACCCGAATTTCTTCCCCTTTTTGTTCAGGGGTCCAATAAATACTAGTAAGCTCTATAGGCATTACTTCTGCATCATCCAAATCAGTTATCTCAAAGTTGTTCAAGTCAACTGTTGGGAATGTGACCTTTGAAAGGTCTGTTTCAATTTTGGCCACTTGTTGGCCATTTTCAATTGTGTTCATTGTTAATTATTAAAAGTGAAAAAATACTAGGCTGCTTTCTTGATTTTTGGTTGACCAACACTCAGGCTGGATCCTTCGAGCACTATCAGATTGACAATCTGTGAATCGCTGTCAATCAGCTTTACAACCGACTCCCTGTTGTCTATGAAGATTGGCGCGGATACACCATAGTGTTTGCAAAGTGTGTTGATGATATCAATACCAGCATTGATGCGGCTGGCATTGTTGGCATCGCTGAAAGGAACACCATTGATAAGTGTCTCACAACACTCAGTCTCACCACCATTTACCTGAGTTGCAAACAATTTGAATTTGACCATTGAGAACTTGCCATTCAGCTTGGCTTCCATTGCTTCAATCTTAGCCTTTGTGAATTGCAGGATGGCATATTCAGTTCCTTCCAATGTACTTAACTCATGTACTAGTTTAGTCTCCTGCTCTTGCAATTCTTGGATACGATTGTTGGCCCTGGCGATAGCATCCTCTTCACTCAACTGCTTGTTTAATTCTAGGATCATATCAGTAGCTTCATTGCGCTTCTGAATTAATTCCATGTTGCTGGCGATAGCAGGGAATACTAAATCCTCAATTGGATTTGCTTCCAGAGTAGCTAATTTATTTTTAAGCGCCTTGTAGACATCGCTTTTCTCCAGTATAGACTTAATCGTGTCCTCAATAGAAGCTTGTGGCTGACTTGCTTTTCCTTTCAATGTTACAAGAGTAACCTTTTGTGCTGCTATCTCACTTTCTAAATCGGAAACAGTCTTTACACCATTGGTTATTCTTGATTCCAAAGTGGCTATCTCTGCATTGAGAGCATCTC
>Ga0208741_10000286_pt1 | contig 26076 bp, 43 predicted proteins | sample CryBogCBE03Jun09_FD_184576 | JGI IMG/M metagenome (GOLD analysis project Ga0208741, IMG submission 184576) | Freshwater microbial communities from Crystal Bog, Wisconsin, USA - CBE03Jun09 (SPAdes) | ecosystem: Environmental > Aquatic > Freshwater > Lake | place: Crystal Bog, Wisconsin, USA...
ATTGTAAGGGGGATAAGTGTTGTTGATTTGATTTGCAAAACGATTTTCAAAATCGTTAAACAATGTGTCAAATCCAAGAAGGGCTCTGTTAAGAGAGTTGGTGTCAAAACGAACTAATTGATTCATAGGTTTCTCCTTTATTAAGTAAGAATCATTGTTGGGCACTATACCCAGTATACGTAGAAGCCATTAGGTCAACTACGCATTTATTTATTATATTTGGATTCAAAATCATTGTCAACATGATCTGCTGTAGAAGTTTTGCCATTTAATGCTTGTTGATAACGTTCTCTATGCTCTTTGATATCAAATTCTACCGGTGCTTGTAATAGTTTGAATACAGGATGTAGAAGTTTTTGTGTAATTCTACGACTCATATCTTCCATGACTTTGACTTCATCTTCACCCTCGGCAATTCTCTGCAGGGCAATACCGCGTTCATACATATCAACACGGTGGCTCCATGATTCAAAATTCTCACCCTCTCTAAGTTTCATAATGGGCCGGTTATATAATCTACGGTACTGTTAATATGTGGTTTCGGATAAGTTGGTTCTACCTCTACTCGTAGCAATGTGTTTACTAGTCGGCTACGGTCTCGAACATTTCGTTGTCCTAGTACAACAACTCCAAACAATTCAGATTTCTTTTCTACCAGCATTAGCACACATCGTCCTGCAGGGTTAGTAAACCCAGTTTTACTAATTAGAATATTGTCATAGACAAATATTTCTGGATTAGTATTGCGTACATTGATGGTCAATGTTTTCTTGCCGTTTGGCACTTGCAAAATAGCATTACGCTCATTGGCAATACTACGGATTACAGGGTTGTCTTTGATTTGATGTAAGAATTCTAATAAGTCTCGTGCTGTACTGACATCACCTTGTAATAATCCTGTGCTGTCTACAAGGTGAGTATCAAACAATGCGTGATTGGCAAGATATGAATTGGCATCGGCCACAAACCTATCAAATCCACCAGGATGATGGTTAGCCAATGTTTCAGCGGCACGATTATCTGAACTGATGATCATTATCCTTAGTAAATCAAATCGTGACATATATACACCACGGGGTACATGTCCGTGGCTGCGACCGTCGACTTTGATTTTCTCATCAAGGCTAGCACCACTGTTTAGTACTGTGATAGCGGTAAACAATTTTGTAATGCTGGCAATAGGGCGTTGTTCCATCCTATTATTGTCAACAATATATCCAGCCTGTGAATAGTCGTAGAGAGCATAAGCATCTGCAGATGCGTAGATAGGCGAGATTAGTAATAGTAGTGATAAAATTATTTTGTTCATATACTTTATTTACAGGTTTACCAATCTGTATTTAGAGTAGGGATAATGCTCCTGTAGCCACTCTAGCAAGCCCGGTTCATAAGGTAATTGAATGCTATTGGTTGATTCCGTTATGTACATATTATGAGGCCCACCGTAGTAAAAACATTATATAATCTTGTTCTTCTTTGAACTCAAACACACCTTCTCCCATAAAACGCCAACCATCTATGGCACGATCACCTAGATTTTTTCTGCACCAATCTATACAAGGTCGCCATCCTTGGTAACGATGTCCGTTGACAGGGTCAGAGTCAACTATAGGGGCCATTACACTGGCCACATGCCACCCTGATAGATTATTCATCATGATCCCCACCTTAACAAAAAGTAAGTATGATCTTTGGACTCACGGAAATATAGTTTTTTACCAATAGAAAACCATCTACCACCAGCAGGACCATAATATTCTACCATCTCAACTAACATTGAAGTTGAAATACGGTTTAGTTCTACACCATGATATACATAATCAATTTCTGTCACTTTGCAGGTACTCCGAATATTTCAACAAAAACATTGTGCGTTTGGGTTCGTCATAAAAGTCAAGGCAAATAACATACTCGTTAATATTCTCTCTATAGAACTTGCGATCCTTTTCTGTTTCATACCAAATGTTATCGCTATGATCATAATCATCTAACTCTTGGGCTGTTCTAGGTCTATAACCCAAATGCTCGCGTACAGTGAATCCTAAAACTTCTTTCATCTTCCATCGAACCATTGTAACACTTTTCGGATGATCTTGATCCAGCTTTTTTCTGAGTTTATCCCAGTTTTTCGAAAATAACTTAACAGGCTTGCTCATCTTGTACTATCCGTCCATTGTGCTCTAAACTAAACAATATTGCATCCTTTTCACTGTTAAAGATAAACTCCATGTAATTTACATTGACATGTGTGTTAAATCTATCTCCAGGCAAACCAAACATTTCAATAGCACGAGCACATACTTCATTCCAATATGGTTCGTTGGCAGTTTCACGCACCCAATTTATTCTAACTGTGGTTGTCATTTGTTTTCTCATCAACTGTTGCCATAACAATTTCAGCTCTTTCAAATGCTTGCTTTTTGTTTCCTACGTTTAATGGATATTCTTTACCCTTATAGGTCAGCACATATGTCATTAATTTCATATCAAATTCTAATCTATAATTGTTCATTTTAGTATCCTTCTTCATGCCAACATTCATTATAATCTCTATGTTGAATCTCATATGGGTAAGTATCCCATCCTTTCTTAGGCCATTTAAAATCAATTCCGGTTCGAGGAAAAGATTTAAACAATTTTGGTGTTATTTCTTGACTGATATTATATGCATCATTCCAAAGTGGTGCATAATCATACAAATATTTTTCAGGTTGTACTAACATAAACTTAATTCTTTCATCAAATTCTGAACAATAGTGTGCACCTAGGTATGTTTCAACTCTAGTAAAGTATGGATAAAATTTAGCAAGGCTCCATTTATCAATTTTAACTCTATCTGTAATACCGTTATATTCTAAGGGAATATCAAACAATTTAATAAGGTCTGCGGTTTCTCCCCAAAAGAGATGGTCTCTAGGGTGAAACAAAAAAGATGGAAACATACCTGGTACAAATAATAAATTTTCTCGTTTGTTATTACTATAAAACTCATGCATCTTCATCATACTATCATATGAGTACAATTGATCAGCCCTCATTTTTGCCGAATGTTTAGTAGTAACTTTTTTAATACCGCCTAATGAAGATACAATTTGTAGGTTACGATTATCTGTACCAGGTTGAAATGGATATTTGTTAAAGACAGTTTTAACTCTAGGATTTTCAAATATATTTTTTGAAACGACATTGTCCCCCCAGCATGATAATATAATGTTATTAACAAAAGGCAGTTTTAAATATGACTCAATAATTGTATCAGTAACATCGTTGTAATTACCCTGAATAACTATATCCATGATAACTTCATCTTTTTTAATCAACAATTCGCCTTTATTACCTATTCCGAAATTAAAATTATTCATTTTTATACCTCAAATGTAAAGTTAGGATCAAATCCATTATCTTCTTCCCAAGGAAGATATCCTCTAGGGTTAGAAAGTATACGAGTATCTCCTATCATGTAATCCACAGGATCGTGCATATGTCCATGTACCCATGCTTTGATAGTTGGATTATCTAATATGAGCTCGCTTAACTCACTGGCATAGCCACCGTTTGTAGTAGTTTCATTCTTGTATTTTTCGTTCACACTCATAAAACTAGGTGCGTGGTGAGTTATGACTACAACTGGCTTGTCTTTATTAGCCTGCAATACAGTCTTAAAATATTCAAGACTTTGACGATGCAAATCTAATACAGCCTCTGGAGTGAGTTTATGATACAGATTCTTTTCAGGGTAGAAGTTTTGAATTACTCGAAAGTCATTCATGAAATTTTTAATCGTAAACATAGTCACTGGATCGCCTCGGTTAAGGTCAGTCCAAAGAGTAGCACCTAAAAATAACACTCCATTGTACTCAACTACTTCATTTTCCAATAAGGTTGTATTACTAGGAAGCAATGCCCGGATGTCATTATGAGTCTTATGTAACCTATGATGATAATGTTCGTGATTGCCTGCTACATAAAACACACGGTCATATTTGGCAAGTTCATTTAAGAATGTAGGATCATTCTTCAATGTTCTATACTCTGCAATATCGCCAGCAAGAATCAACACTTCACCACCAGGCAATGTCTGTGGTGCCATTTCTAAGTGTAAATCGCTGACTAAATTAATTCTCATTCTGTGCCCCATTTTAATAAAAACCATGAATACTCTGCATCTGTGGCAAAGTATATTCTTGTATACCACTGTGTAGAAGCCCAACACCAAGCAGGATTTGGAATATCTAATTTTGTGTATTTTTCTAATTCACAACTTGGGCCCCAAGTTTCCCAGCACCAAATTCTAATGTCTTGAAACTTTTGGATTTCGACTCTGGCAAATTCACTGCAATACTTAAAAGCATTGTAACCTGCAAATCTGCGATCTAATTTATGTGACTTCATATACTTATATTATACAGTCTGTTGGTAAATTTGTCAAGGGGAATTCTTTACCATTAAATAACATTACTATGAATAAAATTAAAAAAGCACTTTGGTTTACAGCAGGTATTATATTTTTGGGCATTGCTTATTTGGGCACATTTGTCCCTGGATTACCTTGGTCAACTCCGGCACTTTTGGCTACATGGTGTTTCAGCAAGAGTTCGGAAAAATTCCATAACTATATGCTCAATCATAAGTTATTTGGTCCAGTTATCCGTAACTGGGGTGAAGGTCGAGTGTTTCCGAAATATGCCAAGATAGCCATGTTCCTAAGCATGGACGGCAGCCTTGTCATCATGTGGTTTACTACACACAATGTCAAGGCTATTATTGGAATGAGCATATTCTTTGCTCTGATTCTAATTTGGGCTAGTCGCTATCCTGGTAGTAGAGAAGAATCAGATCGCCGTAAAGAAGCTGGTGAAAAACTAGGTTGGTTCAAATAATTACTTAGGCCTAATTTTCATTTTACTGTAAATGTTTTGAACACCAACTGCCTGTCGGATAGCATCCTGTAAGGCATCATGCTTCCCACCTTTGGGCATATCTGGATCAAATCCCAAATCAAACAATGTACGAGTGTCACGCAACTGCCAATAATTCCAAGGAACTGGTCGTCCAAGCTGGCGATAGAGATTTTCAATGATTACTAAATCAAATGTGGCTCCATGTGACCAGTAAGCATCACATCCCCAGGCAAACTTATGAAATGTATCAATAGCTTCGGTTAATGGAATACGATCATTGGGACTAAAAGCTTCTTCCATAATCTCTGGATCTTGTTTTGACCACCAATCGATAGTATTTGGATCTACTTCACGACCTAGAGCATCCTGATCGTCGATATTGATACGGAAATAAATTTTATCTCCATAACCATTCCCCCAAGGATTAAAATGCACTGCGCCTAAACTCAGTACCACAGCATTAGGAGAGACGGCCATGGTCTCCATGTCTACCATTAAATGTTTTGGCATTGGATTCTTTCTAGTAAAATAATTTATCTGCAATATCGCCAATCACAGTTGGCTTAAAGCGTACTGGATTCAATGCACCTTTGTCTAATCTTTTTTGTTCAATTTTGTTACCAACTGGTGCTCGATTATATTGATTGATATGTCTTAGAATTAACTCTTGTTCTACATCTCTAGTTTCCTTGTGTGGATCGTATATATTTTGACAAGGTGCATTTCTCATATCCCATACTCTTACTGCAATGTCGTCTTTAGTTAGACGTGGACGTTGCCGGGATATGTCTAAAAAATCCCTACCTGCTGAAGTACTACTAGGCAAAGTAGGCCAACCTGGCACTTGCCAAATTTGTCTATATATACGTTCACCGTCTGCTTCATCAGCAGATTCTCCGTATTTCAAAGTTTCATGTAAAGTAAAAATTTCATATGCAATTCTATCATAGCCTTTTAAGCGATGTTTAATGTCAATTGCTTCATACAAATCTTTACCTAAGATTGTAACAACTGGGAAGTCTTCTGGTTTTACCATAATATTCTTTCTGTTAAAATTATATTTTATATTCTTTCTCAAAGTCTGTCAATTTATTTTAAGACAGACCAAATCTTTTGTTTATAAAATAACGACTCTGCTTTTCCTATGCGCTCTTTGTAAGAGTTTGAAGTTAATACTCTAATCATTTCAAAACGTTCTTCGGGCATCATATCTCTCAACAAGATATTGTAACGCAATGGAATAATCATTAAGTTATTAATGTTATCAATGGGTCCGCCCATTGCACTAGGCACAATATGTTGCACACTAGGTTTATACCATTGTTTCTTTGCAACTTTCATTGCATCCTTTTCAAAGATATTAATAACAAAGTCGTTAAACCCTTGACGATAATCTAATGGACGATTGAAGTAAGGACAAATCCAAGGACAGATACTGTACAACTCTTTCCAATCTAAGTTTCCGTAACTGCTAGATCTGTTATATGCCCAGGGCATACGTACATCTTTAAAGGTAGGCAATTTTGAATCAGCTAGACTTTCAAAGATTTCAATAGTACCATATGCACTCTGCTCTTCTCGACTCCAGCTTTTCTTTTTAGACTTCTTTAGATTTGTAGAATGAAGACGGTCAAATACCGCCTTCGATTCTTCGTCTAAGAGATTATAAAGAGACTGTGTCTCTTGATCAAATTTAGACAGATTCATCTTCTTCTACATCCTCAAAGCCTTCGATGTCATCATCTTTAGGATCTGTTAAGAAAGTAGTATAGCTAAACAAATCGCCGTTACTATCTCGAATTTCAGTACCTGCATTGGTCCAGTAGGCTAACGGCACTGCAAATATTGATTTGTCTGTTGATTTGATCAAATCACTTTCTTGGATCATGCTGTACAAAGCAGTAGTTAAGAAGTACTCGACAAAGTTGTTACTAGAGATGTAACCTGCAAACGGCTCATTGTAGTCAACTTTGCTACGGACTTTGCCAAACTCTTTGTAGAAGGCTTCTGCCTGCTTGTGTCCGTCAGCATACTTGCTGATATGATAGCGTTCGTTCAATACTGTAGTAATAACCTTACGCATCTTGCTACGCTTGTTAGCAGTCAGTGTACCACTTGCTTCTGCTTTTGCGGTCTGTTTGAACAGTTCACAAATAGCCCAGGCTGGCTCATGCGGCATATATCCATCGTAGAAGGCATCACGCAAAATCGTATATGCATCTGATAAGTATGTGTTAATAACAAGTCCGTCCTCTTTTGTAGAGTATCGACCGTCTTCGAAAAACGCATAGAACTTGTCAATACGGAAGGCATCACCTTTCTTAAGCAGAGTTTTCTTGCCGCCTTTCTTCTTTGCACTAGGCACAAACCGCACATCGTGATTATGATTGAGCTCACTCAAATCATAAGCATGTTGGTCTTCAATGCGTCCGCCAACTTCTTGTTTAATTTCATCTCCTGCTTCTTTGTACATTTTAGCACGGCCAGATTTGATACGAAACTCGTCGTAGATTTCAGTTGGCTTAGGAATAATATTCAGTAACTCAAAGATATCAAAGTTACGACCTCGATTGTTAGTAGCAATAGCACGACCCCAACAGTATGGAGCACCTGTTAGTGCAATAAGGATAGCACCGTGACGTCCTTCGTTAACATCAATGTGTTTCCCATCTACAGTAATCCTAGCAGTGATACCCATAGCCATCTGGCCGTCATACTTCATTAGGATTTTTGCAATGTGTGGAATGTCTGTCCAACGCTGTGCGTCATAGTCAATACGCATCAAGTTCCAAGGCATGGCAAGTACACCTAGAACACCGAAGAAGCCTTGTGGAGGACGAACTCCATATTCATTACCCTGTGCATCTTTAAAGATCCAGCAACGAGATTTAATAAATTCTGCAAGCACTTTGGCAACTTCATCACCAAAGTCTTTCACGCCTTCGCCGGGCATGACAGCGTCTGGATAACGACTAAACTTTTTAAGTTTATCAATTACCTGTGCGGATTCAGCTTTTGTAAGCTGCCACATCTCACGTGGAGGTTTAGTAAGATTCAATCCAAACGCAGTATCAATATCATCCTGACAGTCGGGGTAGATACTATTATAGTCTGATGTATATGCACCCTTTTTAGGGTCAACAAATGCTTCGGGTAGAACGAGACGGCCCTGTATAGGGTCATAGAAGTTTTGCAACATAAAATACCTTTCTTTAGTTAAAAGTTGCGTGCCTAAACATTTAGCACAGTAATTATTATAGCGAAACTTCTATATCAAGTCAATGACTAATTTAACCAAAATCAAATAATCGTTCAAATTCGTTATCAGCTTGTTCCATGGCTCCGTAGTCTGTTGCCAAATGTACTTCACGTGGTACGAACAGTCTATCCATATATTTTGGAATTTGTTTATGCGTCATACCCAAGTCTTTTCCAAAGAACAAACCAAACTGTGCATTGTTTAATGGTTTCCTAACGGCACATACACATACATAATCTCTTTGGGCAAAGAAATCATACAAGTCTTGCGGTTTGTACCCGTATTGTCCGCATTGTTTTGGAACAATCTCAACCTGTACACTTGGACGATATTTGTCAATAGTATTTAGAGCACCTTCAATAACAAATAACTCACTACCTTCGACATCAATTTTGATAGCATCAACATCTTCAAAATTGTAACTGTCAATGGTTCTGGCAGGAACATCTACTACATACTGTGATTTTTTTACCTGGGTAGCGTTATAGACAGCAAAGTTGTGACCACCATGTTCTGGATGATCCTGTATACCAATAGTTCCTATATTTCGATTAGTCAACGCAACTTTATGCACATTAATATTAGCCACAATATTCATAGGTTGAGGAATTCCTTTCCAAGTAAACCAACCAACATCTACAGAGGAATCTCTATGAAGTTTACCCCCATGAACATCACCTTCCCAGTATATACCTTTTAAAGTAGACTGTTGAGCAATAGCAATATTAGCTTCCAACATGGTTAGTGTTGTAGGTGTAGGTTCAAATGATTCTACGTTTTGTGCCCATTCGGCATACGCTATGGTATTATTTCCTACATTTGATCCAACATCAATAATTCGTCTTGCATTTGGATATATAGTTCTAATCAATCTACTATTGTTTCCTTGATAGTATACATTGACTCCACTAAATCTTGGGCCTTGTAGATTGTCAATGGCCAGTAGCCAATAGCATCTACCAAACTTATTCATTACTAATCGGAATTTAGGATTGTTGTATAATCCACTAGGTTCAGGGAACCCAAATTGATTTTCAAATTCTTGAGGGGTGAGGGTAACTGTAATTAACTGCGGCATAATACTTCTCCTTATTATTAATATTTGCAGAGCGTCATGTTAGTTCAAACCTAACCATTGTTCGCAAAAGTATTTATAGTATGATTATACAGGAGGTATAGATCTAGAGCAAGTTAAAACAGTTTTTTAGGTAAACTTTGATCGCGCAATTTCTTCAACCAACGAGCCCTTGCGGCTCCTTTTTTACGCTTACGTTCAGTAGTGGGTTTTTCAAAAAACATATTGTCTTTGACTGTCTCTAAAAGTCCAGCATCATCGACTCGCTGTTTAAACTTACGCATAGCCGTATTGAGCGGCATGTCTCCAACAATTATTTTTACTCCACGACCACGATTATTTCTGCTCATTCTTTGCTTTTTTATCAAAAATTAGTATAGCTGGTTTTCCATCTACTGTGTCTTTATTTACAACAATTTTAGATAAACCCCTATCTACAAGATTAATAGCATCAAATTGATAGGGTAATAGAGTCTTTTCTATAATATTTTTAAGTCCACGAGCATTGGTTTTAAGTTCTTTAGCTTTTTCAGCAATATGTGTTAACGCATCGTCGTCAAATTCTAATTCAATTCTATCTAATTCAAAAATATATTGATATTGTTTGATTATACTATTTTTTGGTTCTAATAGTACACGAACTAGGTTTTCCACACTTAGTTCATCAACGTTGGTAATTAATCCAAATCTTCCAATAAACTCTGGAATAAATCCAAATTGTATAATATCTTTAGGTATTACATGCTGATAAAACTCAGTAGTTTCTTTTTTATCTATTAATTTAGCACTGAATCCAATACTATTGCTGATTGTTCGTTTTTGGACAATCTTGTCTAATCCTACAAATGCACCACCACAGATAAAAAGTATTCCACTGGTATCAATTTCCTGCAGTTCACTTCCAGGATGTTTGCGTTTACCTGTATACGGAACTCTCATAACACTACCTTCAATCATTTTAAGTAGAGCCTGTTGTACACCTTCTCCGCTGACATCTCGACTAATACTGGCACTTTCACCTTTACGTGCTATTTTGTCTATTTCGTCAATATAAACGATTCCCTTAGATGCTTTTTCTATATCCCCTTCAGACTCATTGATCAATCGTAGTAGAATACTTTCTACATCATCTCCAACATATCCAGCTTCTGTGATACTGGTTGCATCACAAATAACAAATGGAAGATCTAAATATTCTGCTATTTTACGGGCTATCATGGTCTTGCCCGAACCTGTAGGTCCCAATAATAGTACATTGGTTTTTTCAAGTTTGATATCTTTGTTGGGATTATAGATACGTTTAAAGTGTTGACTAACTGCTACACTTAGTACTATTTTTGCATCTTCCTGACCAATTACATATTCATCTAGATAATCTTTGATGACCGCAGGATTAAGAGTTTGTCTATCAGTGGGGAAATTTTTAACTTTCTCATCTACTAATATTCCCACACATAAATCGATACAATCATTGCATATTGCGGCATGATCTCCGACTATTAGCTTTTCTACATCTTCTTTGCTTTTTCCGCAAAAGTCACAACTGTGGCTGGCTTGTTTTGGCACCTAGTATACTCTCTAAAAAGTCTTCTACTCGGTCAACTCTGTTTCCATTAATATGACTATAAACTGCTGATAAGTTTGTATCTGTAGTCTTATAGTATGTATCACTTTTTCCTAGAGCATAACCGCTTAGAGCCTGTGTAATAAAATTTACACAATCTATATTAATATACTTATACTCGCAACGGTTCAAGGCATATAAAAACCAAGATACATTTACTTCTCCACTATAAACATAAAAGTTTATGTTATTGGCAAAATCAGATTTAGCTAACCAGCGACTGATTACTTCTTGTTCATCATCTGATATATGTGCAAATAGGACACTGGTATTTGAATTTTCGTAAAAATCCGGAGGAGTAATAAGCGTTATTTTACCCGACATCTTATTCTTTCTTATCTCGAATAGATTGCAAATATTCCGTAGGAGTTATTGGCGCAGAACCTGTAGTAGCAGTTGACCAAAGGTTACTTTGTGATTGTTCCTCATTTTGTACGTAGTCATCTGGAAGTGGAATGATAACACTTTTATTTGGAAATATTTTAACCTTGTTTCTAGCTTCGATATTTTTCGGAATGGGCATCGGGGGTTTAACAACGGCAGGTTCTTCAGGAGACAACTGCACATCAGATGGATGATGATGATAATCATCTTCTTCATGAATCTCTTCTCCAAAAGTATACTCTGGGAATATTGTACTCGATGTTGTAACAGCACCTGTGGGTTTCTGTGCCTCTTCTTGTAAATGCTCAAGATATTCTTTGGATATAGGCCCATTGTCCTGTGGATATGCCGCAGTTAATGATTCCGCTACTTCATCAAAATGGTCTTCAATACTACTCTTACCTAAATCATGATGCTCACTGGTCGAATGGATTGGATCTAATTCTGTTTCACGTTCACGAAACTTTTGAAAACTGACCTGACTAGCCAATAGCAGTATGACCGCAAGTGGATCAAAGACAATAACAATGAGGATAATAATCCAAGTGACCGCTCGTTCAAGAATCGACGAGTCTGGATTGGCGCCGTATATAAAGGCCGCTATATATTTGACAGGTCCTACCTCTGCCTCGACCTTACGTACCTCTGCCGCAATAGGCGCTCTCTCATCGTTAAGAGTAGCAATGGTTTTTTGGGATTGAGTAATCTCTTGGCTAATGCGACCGCGATCTTTCTGTTGGGCTTTACGGATAGCAACTGCCTTGTCCGCACCTTTTTCATCTTGTGAGCGTGCCATAACTTGATCCACGGCCTCATCAAGTTGTTTGAGGATCTTGCGATTTTCATCTATATTTTCCTTTTCTACTTTTATCTTCTCATCATAGACAGCTATCTTAGCCGAGACATCGCCACTGACAAGATTTTGATCATTGTGAGCTTTACTTAAAAAGCCAAAGATACCCATGCTGGTAATAAACATCAATAACGCAACAGCGATTAACAAATATGTTTTAATTGTCCAATGAGCAATTTTCCAATTTTGTTTCAACCAAACAGTGGCAATGAGTTTACTGATCTCAAGGCTAACACCCATAATTATAATAGGAATAACTGCGGCAGAAAATATTGCAGTAAGACCTGCTACCGAATAATATACTGCTACGGCTGAAACTGATAAGCCGCTGAATAACGCCAGATAGGCAATTATTTTTTCACTTAATGGTGTCTTCGTCATGCTTAACCTTTTCTTTCAATATCTTCTTCAACGCAATTCTCACCATACTGTATCTCGATAATTTTTAAACTTGATGTAGTTTCATTACAGAGCTGATGCCATGTTTTACGATGTATATGTGTATTATCAAATTTATTATAAATGCCGGCTAGTTCATAATCGGTACTAGAATCTTCTATAGTCAACACCGTTGCAGTACCTTCGGCCACAAACCAATGTTCAGCACGATCACCATGCCGTTGCATACTGAGACGTTTTCCAGGTTCAACAGTTAGTTCTTTGACCTTAACCTCATGGGCCTGTTCATGTAACACTCTATAGTAACCCCACGGACGTTGAGTTTTAGGTGCCTTCCATTCTTCTAGAATCCATCGACTGGAATTCTTTTTATCCTCACCACCTACACCGAAAATAAAACTCAATCTAGGATCTGTTATCTGCATTTCTGGAATATTAGTAGCAGTCCTATCTCCCCCGTTGGCAAAGACAATTTCATCGTTAGGGAATAAATCTAATATTTCTCGGATAAATGGTGTGCAACTACCGTCTTTATCCTCTGTGACTGAGACAGTCATATCTACCATTTTCAACTCTCGAATGACTGCATCACGCTCCCAGATGGGCATAAACGCACGGCCCTTTTTCTTAGTAAGCCAAGCATCACTGTTGAGCCCGACTATAAGTTTGTCGCCTAATGCTCGGGCTTCTTTGAAGTAAGCGATATGTCCGCTGTGTATGGGGTCAAACCCTCCTGAAACTAAAATTATTCTCATCAACGCCTCATTGTAGAAATTGCAACGGCTTCTTCGTCGCTGAATATAGGAACAGCATTGGACTTATGCATCGTACCAATGCCGATAATTTTTGTGCCTGAATATTTCGGAATTTGTTTGCTAGACACAGGTCCCAAGTGCCCTGTATTTAAACTCTTGATATGGCCAGTGTTGCCTCTTCCGGGCGGAGCCGATAAAGTATAAGACAAAGTTTCACTGGTCATGGCACGTTGACGCTTTTTGGTTTCAGCATCTACTCCCCACTTCTTTTGTATTTCACGCCACTCTCGATCTAATTGTTCAGCTTTGCGTTTGGCTTCAGCAGATGCAAATTTTACTTTGCCTTTCTTTTTGCCTGTAGTAGAATACATTGGAGGTAATAGATGCATTGTCATAATTGTTAATCCCAAAAAAGAATAATAAGAGAAAAGACCAAAGCCCAACCGAGGTGGCCTAACATCAATAATATTAACACGCCTACCCAAGGCATGTCAAACCTTTACCAATGCAGGAGTATGTGCAACAATCAGTAACTGTGTTTTCTTTGGCATTCCTGTAAAACGCAAAATAGTACCATCAGGCGCAATTTTGAAACTACCTGCCACTACCCAGATTTGATTACCTGTAGGGTCAATAACTGCTAGTTTACGAACAACACCGTTAAGAGTACCATCTACTGAATACTTGCCTGTATTCCAAGAGTAGGTAGCTTTATTACCTTGCCAGGTTTGAGAGTCACCTGTGGTTTGTTTGCAATAGTTAGATAATGATTGGATAGTATTTTCAATAGTTGACATTATAGATTCTCCTGTGTGTATGTCTATACACTATTATATGGTAAATCCAGGAAAAAAGCAAGCTCTTTAATATCTTATTTTTGCCAATCGTAAAAACTCAAATATCTTCAACCACATCCAACCGATATCAAACTCAAACCAACGATGACTGAGCTTTGGATTAGACGGGTCAGCATGGTGATTATTGTGTAGCTCTTCTCCACCAATCACAATACCAAGATTACACAGGTTACGAGATCCATCCTTAACCCTGGGGGTACTATCGCTATCATAATTTTTGTATCCTATCCAATGTGCTAAACCATTGATTACTCCTGCGGCCCAAAACGGTATCCAAATCATCTGGATGCCCCAAATTACAGCACCCCAGGGTCCAAACAATGCTAGATCAATCAATAACATTATTGATATTCCGGTAAAGTTGTGCGGAGTATACAGGTTGCGTTCAATCCAATCATCCGGAGTGCCTTTTCCAAACTGATCAATCAATGCCTTGTCTCGGGCGGCATAACTGTACAACAATGCACCACCGAATAATACACGCCAAATACCAAATACGTAGGGACTGTGTGGATCTCCTTCCTTGTCACTGTGCTTGTGATGTTTGCGATGTATAGAGACCCATTGACGGGTAATCATTCCAGTGGTTAGCCATAACCAAAAACGCATGAAATGTTGTAGTAGAGGATGGAATTGAATTCCTCTATGTGCTTGTCCTCTGTGCAGGAATAATGTAACGCAGACGATAGTTATATGTGTAACTATTAAAGTATAAAGTATTTCAATCATACAGTACTTATACAAAAAAAGGGCCTCTAGGGCCCTTTTGTATAATAAAAATGATATTTAAACCACTTCGTAATCTTCTTTGCCTACTCCGCATTCTGGGCAAGTAAAATCATCTGGAAGTTCTTCCCACACACCTTCAATTGCCTCCTCGTGGACATGGCCACAGACCACACATACATGTTCTGGTTTCATTATAGAGCCTCCAATACTTGTTGATATACTTCTGCATGACGCTTCTCTACTTTGAGTAGAGCGGCAAAACGCTTCTCTGCTTTGGCTAATACTGCTTTGAATTGCTGAGCATGTAGATTAGATTCGCGACCTTGTTCGTTAAACTCTTTAACAGCTTCAATATTTTGTTCAGCTTTGGCACGCTCTTCAAACTTTGGATACATTTCTGTATACTCGTAAGTTTCACCTTCGATGGCTTTTTCTAAACATTCTTTGGTTGTTGGTCGGCCAATTAGTAATTCCAAATGACCCCAAGCATGTTTGATTTCCTGATCGGCGGTATCTTCAAAATGTTTTGCAACATCTTCAAATCCTTCCTCACGGGCAATCTTAGCAAAGTAGCGATACTTGATATGAGCCATTGACTCACCGGCCAATGCACTCTTAAGATTCTGTAATGTAATAGACATAAGTTCTCCTTCTGTGTAAGTCTAGTAATAATTATACACTATTATTTACTGGGTAACAATAGGTTTTTTAAATAATTATTTCTATGACTGTAATAGGAATTTTTTATTAACGTACAGTCTCACGTATGACTACAGCACCAGGTTTTTGAAGAGTATCAGCACGGCGTTGATTGTATTCTGCGTTGTCAACTGCTAATAGTTGCTCAGTGACTTTAGTTTGACTGATAGGGCGGACCTCTGCCTTGGACTCAACTTCTTTGTCCAATTCTTTTTGTAGGCTGTCATCTGATGATGTATTCAGACTTTGTTTTTGTTGTATCTGTGCCTTTAACAAACGATTAGCATCACCAATTGGATAACGTACTAGAATAAATGTACGGTAGTTACGATTCTCACTTAAGATCTTAGTGTCTTCAATCATGTAACCAGTCATTACAGTATTGGCAATAACTTTCTTAACTGTAATACTGGTCTTGTCCGAAACAACTGAACCAGTCGAGTCTGACTTCTGTTGTTTGATCATAGCATTCATTGCACCATTGAGTGTATCTGCTAATTTCATTTGACTATCCAACAAGGCCTTTTCACGGCTCATTGCTAGATCGGAACTGTAACCAGTACCAGCAAAATAAATGTACTCTTCAGTAGAAGCAGGAGGTTTGATATACCAATTTGGCAAATCAATGGTCATAGGACTTTCAACTTTGCCAGCGGCCGCAATAGGCTGGTCTTTAGTCACTGCCGGTGTTGGACTAGGAACTGGTGTTTCCTTAGCCACCTGCGGTGCAACAGTTGAACAACCTACTAAAACAGTAAGAACGGCACTAGCAATAATTAGTCTTTTCATGATTTCTCCTTAAAGTGTGTGTGAACTAATTTAACCTAACAATTTATTGTAACAGAATTTTTACCACTTGTCAACCATTAGAATTATCGAATGCTTGATTTGGAATAATATCTACAATCAAATGAACCCTATCCTCAGTACCATTATTTTTAACTCCATGAAAGATTTTATTATTAATTTCATAACATTGTCCAACTTTCATATTGATAACTTCTTTGTTAACTACAAAATCAACTTGATCGTTGGTTATAATTGGAATATGGCACCGATGGACAGACTGCAAATAATATCCATTATCTACATGGGGAGGGATTATACCTCCATTTGCTCTTAATTTTGTAAGAAGAGTCCTTCCATTTTTTCCATCAAAATGATTTTCTAAATAATCTATAATAGGCCTAATAACTTTTTCCAGTTTATTTGTAGGATCTGAAATAGAATAATATTGGTATCCATGATTTGCTTGCCACATTAAAGGAAACATAGTTATGATTAAACTATGTGTATCTACATGTTGGGCATAATAATTTTGCCTATGGTCATCAAGCATCCATTCATGTCTAAAGTCTTGAACAATATTTTTAATATTAGCAATATCAAAATCACAGATGTAATTAAAGTTAAAATTTAAATCTCTTTTAAACATTATATATTTTTCCTATATATTAATTTACCACTTGTCAACCACTTGCCAATCTGTGTCTTGTATGCGACAAGCCACACCCTGACGTTGAATTAAATCTCCGACTCTACCCTCAGTTTCGATAAACCAACGGCAGTTAGCACTACGGTATTTGAATTGATTTGGAAAGTTAGGATGGGGTTGCAACTCACTTTCCAAAACATGATCTCCTATTTCTACCTTTCGTACCGTTGGAATTGGACGATCAGTACAGACCATATCTTGTTCTACATTGATTTTATTTCCTCCAATCCTGTTCAATATTTGACTACGACCTGTATTCATTGCACTAGAACACAATTGATCCAAACTTTCTGTATTAGATCCAATGTTTTCACCTTCTACAGACATCCACTCATTATTAATTTGGGCACGAAAATTTACAATACACTTGTTTTTATTTTCGGGCATCGGTACTACTGTTCTTTTGATATCAGTAATAGCGGTAATTTTGGCCGTGACTTGATTAGTCATAGCAGTTCGGTTAAAACATTCTGCATGGAGCAGTCCTGCAGAAGTTAATAAAAGTATTAAAGGTAGTTTTCTGGACATGTCGACCTCAGTGACCAAATAATGTTTTTAGCTTTACCAATATATTTTCTATCTTCGTCAGTTTGAGTTAGCCCTTTGTGAGCATCTTGATACAATTTAATTTGTGTAGTCATGTAATCAATTTGAGATCTAGCGGTAACACAATTGGCTGTAGCATTACGAATATCGTCATAAGGACTCGATTGGCTAGCACAACCTACAATCGAAATGGCTAAAAATATACACATTAGAAGATTTTTCATATATTATCTCACTATATAAGAATGGCCAAACATTTGTTCTCTTTCGATAGCAAATCGAGTATATCTATCCATTTGTACAGGTCGTTGTTGTTGCTGTGGAGGAGTATATACTGCTTGATTATAATAAGTTGTCGCAGGTTGAGAATAAACTGGTTGATTATAATATACGGTTTGTACAGGCGGTATATATGTAGGTGCTGTGGCCACAACAGGTTGAGGAATATAAGCAGGAGTAGCTAGGCCGGGTTCTGGCATAGAATCAGCCAAAACTGTAGAACAAACAATAGCCAATAACCAAAATTGATGTTTCATATATTCCTCCTTATACAACAATTATACAATAAAAGAGGTAAAAGGTCAATCAAAAAAAAGCCCTACATCATGCAGGGCTTTTGAACTGTTGTATTTTATGTAACTTCTCTATATTTTTCTAATGCTTTCAATCTAGCTATGAATAATCTCATTCTAACATAATCCGAAAGTTTTTCTTCCTGTTCATGTACAACTTGTCCAAATTCATAACTTCGACGATTGCGTCCTAATGTAAGAGAATCATCAATTACAATACTATTTGGATTACTTGGCCTTGGTCTCTTTAGCTTCGACTTTCGTTTCACTTTTGACAGGCTTAACTTCTTCCTTTTTAGCTGTAACTGTTACAGTAGGAGTAGTTGCTGGTTTAGTGACTTCAGTCGCCATTGCTGACATTGCAAATACTGTTGATAAGATTACTAAGAGTGATTTCATAATATTTCCTTTTTGGTTTAAAATATACAGAATTATCTCTGTATACATATATAACGCTCTAGCTCTTAATATCGTTGACAATGGTCGGTTCTTTCTTTTCTAGAGATTTTGCCAATTCTTCTTCAGTGACAAATCTTGCTGGAGGAAAACGATCTTCATACTTAACCCATTTAATAGGTTTCCAAAATTTACTAAAAATGTTGTTTATGACTACAATGACAATTACAAAAACAATAAATGCCAATCCGGTTAAAATACTTCCTGCCAATATACTGGCCGCATTATCCATGTCCATATTATATTTTCTTTCTGTAAAATTAATAAATGATAGTTTTTAGATAGATTAGGTAAACCATTAGCCCTATCTTTTATATTATAAACAAAAAGAAAGGGCCCGTCAAGGCCCTTTGATAAACTAATCTAGAGATTAGAATGAACGAGTATAGTTAATATTGTAACTATGATTTGTGCTGTCACCAGTTACGCGATCGAAACGGAATCCAATTGCGTCTTTCTTTGTAACTGCATAAGATACGCCAGCACGAGTTGTGCGTGTAGCATCTAGATTAGCTTCATTGAAAGCATCACGGAAACGGAATCCAACTTTAGCAGTTACTGCACCTACTGTGTATGTAACGCCTGGCTCAACACTATAGTAACCAAAGTGTGTAGTGTTAGTGAATTTATCACCAGCGGCTACACGAGCATAAACACCAACTGGACCAACTGGTACTGCGGCAGTAATACCTGCTTCGTCACGAGTTGAAAGAGCGTGTGTACCAGCGGTAGTATACTGAGTAACACCTAGATCAAGAGTTAGCATTTTGTTCAAAGATTCACGAACAGTAAGTTGGCTGTTTGTTGAATTTGCGGCACCCTTGTCGCCAATTTGATTTTGGCCTTCAAGTGTAATTGAACCAGCAAACGCTAGGCTAGTCATCAGTGCTAATGTTGCAATTGCAATTTTCTTCATAGTTTTAATTTCCTTTATTTGTAAGATAATACATATCTTTACTGATTATATTTATAATATAATAAAAAAGCAAGGAAAATATCTGACTATTTGTTGATAATTTCAAAGATTTTATTGGCTAAAATGCGTTCTTTGGAAAAAGCCTCAATTTCCCAAGGTTGATCAAAATAACCTTTGCGAACTTTCTTGCCCATCCAATATTTGGTTTTACGCCCACGGATTTCTTTAATTTGACCTCGTGCATATTGTTTGACATGTACCATTTCGTGTGCAATTGTCAGCACTAGTCTTTCCATATCCAATTTACTGTCAATCATCATAATCAAATATTTTGGACCTACTAGAGTTACACTTCCTCGGCAACCTTCTTCGGCAGACATGTTGTATTTGGTATGCACATCTAATTTGAATTTACTGTTGGTAATTTTAAGTTCTTTTTCAAAAAACTTTACAACAGTACCAATGAACTCTTTAGTACCGGAATTTTTAATGTTTAGTGCTATTTCCATAATACCTCTCTGTTAGTGTGTAAGTTATATTATACAGGATAACTCTATTTTGGTCAAGGGTTGGTTTTACCAAAAAGAAAGCCCTAACTTATTAGGGCCGGGTTAGACGAGCACGACTCGTTAAATGAATTTCAACAGTGATCTACTAGATGTTAGTTTGGAGGATTTTCCAAATGACACATTAGTTTGGTACGCTTATACATAGTATTGCCTCCCTCTGTTGTAATAGTATTTACAGATTACAGAAAGATTACTATGAATATACCAGGTTTTTGTATTAGTAGTTTTACTAGTAAGAAACCCGCCGAAGCGGGTTCTGTTATTTTCTGTTACGAGGTATAACTACCCTAGAAGCCTTTAATTAGGCCGCAATGCGGTAACTTTCGTCATTGGCATTTATTTTGTTTTGCTTGATTTTACGGTCATCGCCTACCGTGTTGCCGTCTCTACTATCTAGCCCAATCGATTACCAGAGCAGGCCCATTAGGAGTAATACTGGAATACAGTTTATAAGCGAATCTTTGAAGTTATCTCTTGACCTTTCGGCTACATCGCTATCCAATATTACTTCTGGTGGACCTGGCCGGATTCGAACCGGCTTCTTGAACTCCTTCGCTTTGAAGGGATTACAACAATTCTTTACTTCATGTAATTTTTATACCAGTCCCATGCCCAGCAACCAAATATAATGAAGACAATAAGACAACCTAGTATAACATCGTCATTAATCATATCAGTTTGGAACTGCTACAATCTTACGAACACCTGTTTGTGGATCAACCATTTCTTGCCAATGATATCCAACCGGAGGAGCCTGAACAACTGTTTGTGGTTGTTGTACAATAACGCTAGGTTGTTGTTGTTCAACTACAACGGTTTCGGGACGAGCTAGTTCATATCCAATTACACCTCCGACTAATGCAGGGCCAACCCAACATCCACCGCAACCATAACCACCATGATAGTATCCACCGTGCCAGCCATATCGGTAAGGACCATGTGCTGATGCTGAGCCTACAAGTGCTAACAGTGATAATGCTAATAATAATTTTTTCATAACTTTCTCCAAAATAATTGACGGAATCCGAAAATCTTGCAATTAATCTCCGCCTGACTCGAGGGCCTCTCACCCCAGCAATCAGCTACGCTGATTTACATTCTCGGACATATATATTTAACGCCTTATGTTCAGAATCCGTTGACTTAGGTACGGCTAGGACGCCAGCAACTTACCCAATTTCCATTACTAGCAGGAGTACCGCCCGGGTAACTTATAGTAACATCTCCGTCTTCTGGATTATTGCTACCACCCTTAGGAGTTTGATTACCACCTACAAATGTGTAACCCGCACCTTTTTTCTCATAGACAAAGTTTACATGCCTATAACTCCAAAATGCAATATCTCCGGGCTGTGCCTGCTCTTTGGGAATCTGCGTAGCATTCCATCGTCCGGGATTAGTAGTGATGGCTTGTGCACTGGCTGTAGGTACCCATCGATATCCCGATGACTGTAATGCAAAATTTACAAATCCCATACACCAAGCAGTTTGATCTGTATTCCATGGGCTAGAATTAGCAGTGGGGTTTGTAAGGTTTGTACTTGGAAAACCCAATGCCGCCCAAATTTTAACAATATTAGGATTGCTGGGTTTGCCACCCTGTCCACTTTCTCTCCACATACCACTACTAGCTTCACCTAATATAGTTTGTAAGAATGGAATAATATCGCTAGCACTCGTACTTGTAGATATAGTACCAGTAGTAGTAGCTGTATCATCTGCTGTTCCGGGATAATCAGCTTTAACACCATCTGCCTGTGCGGCAGGATTATAAGATGCCCCGGGATTGCTAAGATAGCTGTCAGTTATCGATGTAGTTGATGGTGCTAAATTAGTATCAGGAAATGCAGTTAATGGAGTAACTCCGGTAAGATCAACTCCGGAAAATAATGAACTGATCCCAGGATTCATCCACAATGCCACAGGCACATTATTAATATAAACATTGCCTGAATGATACACATCATCAATTTTTCCACCACCTGCTATATATGGCATAACTTTTCCTATTATCTCATTGCGATGCCAGTAGTTCCACTAAGGTACTGATCTGCGGCATCTTTCTTGCTGGCACTGATTGCCATAACATGACTTTTATTTAATGTAATAAATTCATCACTACCTAACAACATCCAGGGAATCATTCCCAATCCGCCCTGTGGACTCATTGTCAATGACAATGGGCGATGAATTTTAATAACATCATCTGTTTCGCTTTCAAACTTAGCAATAAGTTCATCGCTATTGATTAATTTTAAACTGACCACGTCACCCTGTTGGTAACCTTTATTGAGAATTAACATAATTTCCTTCGTTATCTACTTCTTGCCAACTATAATCTCCTAACCATTTTACACCAGCTATATAGTCGTAATTTGCTGGCTTACCTGTACTCCAATCTGTGGGACTGTGACTAGTTAGTATAGTACATTTATGCCTCGTATCATAGACCAGATAATATATTTGACCATGTGATATTTGAAAATCATACTTGGCTGCATGAACAGCATCTGTGATTTCTAGTCTACGTTTAATTTGATTAGCCTGTTTCTGTAGAACACTGACCATTTCCATAATTCTATCATATTCTTGTTGAGCGTGCATTCTTGCAACATTTAACATTACATCTTTCTGTTTTTCAACAGGAACTAATTCAAATTTAGGACCACTAGATTCTGTAGGGTACGGAGTTATATTTTTATTGAAGAAGGGTACAATCATACCTCCTACTTCTACATCATAACTATCGCGCCCGTCAGCAGAATTAGAGTCAATCTTCGCCAATTAATTTTTCCAATAATTTGTAATGATCATAGGCCTTTTTAAGGGCCGCGTGTTTTTCTAATTTTTCTGGACTTGGTTCATCAAGTATAGCAAGTCTATCTTGTATTTTGTCTAAAATATTACCAATATTTTTACCATTAACTATTAGATCACCTTTCACTTCCATAGAAGGGGATATTGTATTAAAACCAGCAGTGGTGTTGGTGGTCCAAACAGGATTACTTCCATTACTATAGATATACGATCCATTAGTGGCTCCGGAACCTAAAGTAGTGCCAGAATTTATAGTTACACCTTGACCTTGATATTGACCTACATTAAACAAACTTGAATATGGCAAAGAAGATATATCAGCCTGAGGTAGTCCTTCGTCCGTAGCTTCATCCATTTCTTCTTCTGTATCTTCCCAACGAAATTCAGAGGCTTTAATATTTTTTAATGCTTCGGCAAGAGTTTTATTTTCCATAAATCACTCTGCTGTTTGTTCAAAATATTTTTTTAATTCTGTAAATCCGCCAATCAACTTGCCATCGAGAATAATTTGCGGAACTGTACGTGCAGTTGGAATTTCTTCTAGTAATTCTTCTTTACTCCATCCATCTCCAATCTTACGTTCTTCAAATGGAATAGCTCTTTGGCCAAGTAAGGCTTTGGCTTGATCACAATAGGGGCAGTGGTACTTTGACCATACGATTGCTTTAGGCATTTTTATTATTCTCCTTATAGGTCTGGTAATTCTTCATAGCTAACTGAATCACTCATTACACCAATTACATAATTAGTAGATTCAGTTTCCTGTAGTGCACTTTGTTTCTTTCCAATGTTTACATGTTTATTAAACCATGGGATAGGGCTTTGTTTAGGATGGTCTGCTAGATATTTGATTCCAATATCTTTAAGACGAGTAAACGCTGTGTAATCAACAAAGTTTTTAAGTATCTCAGCATTTAAGCCGATGACCACTCCTTTGCTGAACAAATAATCAGCCCAGTCTTTTTCTTCTTGGATAACTTCCATGTACATACTGTAGACTTCTTCTTTGCATTCGTTAACTAGATCAGCAAAGTCTGGATCATCTTTGATCACTGTATTAATCAACCAGGCAGTCCATTCTGTGTGTAGTAACTCGTCCTGTAAGATAAGACTGATAATATTTCCGTTGCCAATATAGATTTTATTTTCTACCATGGCAAGTGAGGTTGCAAAGGATACCATGAACCGGAAGGCTTCGAGAGCGTAGGAGGCATGTAAAGCAAGCCATATGGCTCGTTTATGATCACGCAATGGAACTTTTTCGCCCAACTCTTTACGACAGTTGAGAATATGTAAGTCCTCATAGTAACGACCAATATTAGCGGCCATATTAACGATTTCAGCCGTATCATGAATCTTGTTAAATTCGTCTTTAGGTACATTATAAACATTCCTTATGATATGGCTGTAAGATTTACTGTGAATAGCAGTTTCAAAGAAACTCCAATTACACACCAGTGCTTCTAATTCTGGAATACTGATCACTGGTCCAAATACCTGTGCAGGTGCACGACCTTGAATACTGTCTAATGCAGTTTGTCTAAGTAGATTGCTGGTAAAGATATGTTTAATAGCTTCAGTGGCTTCCTTGTGATCCATCTTATCTTTGGTCAAAGATATTTCTTCAGGTACCCAGAAAAATCCACGAGCTAGTGATTCAAAGTTTTGTAGTTTATTGTACTTGACTTCCTCGAATCGTTGTACAGTTACAGGACCTTCTGGATCCAAAAACATTTTACGTTTGAGATAGTTTGTTTGTTTACTTAAATTATACTGTGCTTGTGACATTTAACTTTACCTAATTTTTTATTGTATCTTAAAAATAGAATAAAATTTCTTAACTTAAAAACAAAACCAAATTGGTTACTTGTTAGTGGGTAGAAATTAAATCCTGTACGGACAGTGCCGCCTTCATCTCGAATGTGTATCATAATTTACAGGCCTCGCATTGATCATCTTCTAATTCATCGTATACTGTAACAGGTTCGGAGGTTAATTGTCTATCACTCTGAGTGGTTAAAACATTTTTAGAACCAACCTTATCAATGAGACTATAGTACACAGTCTTCAGGCCCCACTTGTAGGCTAACATTAAATTCTTAGCAATCAATGTACCAGGTACTTTACCATCAGCAAAGTGCTTAGGTGAATAGAATGTATTGGTGCTGAGACTTTGATCAACATATGCGGCCAACACACAGGCTGTTTTGAGATAACCAATACAGTCAGTTTGTTCCCACATCAATTGATAACGATTTTTTAATCTCTTGTACTCCGGCACAACCTGTACAAATGAACCTGCCTTACTTTCTTTGATGCTAATAAGCTCCATAGGCATTTCAATGCCATTGGTTGAGTTCATTACTACACTAGATGATTCTACAGGTGCCACTGCCATAAGTGTAGCATTACGAACTCCATATTTTTTCATACGAGCACGTAAAGGCTCCCAGTCTAGGCTAGGTGTAAAGTCAGTAAGTTCATTAACACCTGCGCTTCTGCGTTCCCAGGGGAATATTCCTTGGCCATAGTAAGTGTATTCACTTCGCTTACATGCACCACGTTCTTGTGCTAGTTCAACTGTAGCCTCTGTGAGGTAGTAGGATTGATGTTCAATCCAACGTTTGACTTCAGCAAGTGCGTCTGCATCACCGTACTTATATGAACGGCGAGCATGCCAGTAGGCCAAATTAGTAACACCAACACCTAATGGTTCAAAGTCTTCATTGGCAAGTTTACTTTGTATGCTTAAGAAGTCTTGATATTGTAACAAGTTACTCAGCGACCTTACTAGGATTCTACACGCCTTCCTCATCTCCTGCGGATTGCGGAACGCACCCCAGTTTATTGAGCCAAGAGTGCACAAAGCAATTCGTCCCTCTGGATCTTCAATTCTCTGGAAAGGACGGGTGGGTAAAAGTATCTCTTGGCATAGATTGGATTGATATATCGGATCTGTTCTTGTATCAAACGGACCTTGATTGATGATGTTGTCGATATTGACAAGATAAATGCGCCCCGTATCAGTCCTTTCTTTAAGGATACCATTTTTGAATATCTCATCTGCTGGCAGGCTTTTTTTCTTAATGCTCTTATCTTGCTCATATTGTGTATACAGTTTTTCAAATTCTACAGAATCTCTGTAATATGCTTCATAGAGGTCTGGGACT
>Ga0208741_10000289_pt1 | contig 25967 bp, 30 predicted proteins | sample CryBogCBE03Jun09_FD_184576 | JGI IMG/M metagenome (GOLD analysis project Ga0208741, IMG submission 184576) | Freshwater microbial communities from Crystal Bog, Wisconsin, USA - CBE03Jun09 (SPAdes) | ecosystem: Environmental > Aquatic > Freshwater > Lake | place: Crystal Bog, Wisconsin, USA...
TTAGTGGTTCATTAACTAAACAGATAGAAGTTATTAGATCTGATCGCGCAAGTATACGAGCTGATATAATCAATAAGTTCAGTGTTCCACTAGTTGATACAGAAGTGTTCTATGCACCAACTAGCAGTAATCTACAGAAACAAATTGAAGTAATCAAAGCCACTACAAGCAATATAGCTGTAGGAAAAGCTTCAACTATTACATCTATTAATAGTAGAGTATTTGCATTATCAAATATTGTAGCTAAAACTTCAAGTTCTTATGTAGTCAAATCTGATCGTGCAACTATAAAGGCTGATATATTAACTAGACTAAAAGTTACAAATAGTAATACACATACATTTACATTACCTCCATTTGGTAAAACTAGTTCAGTTACTGTATTAAGAGATGGAAAACCATATATATTATCCGGCAACTTGTCTAAGTTTGATAATGTAGGATTAACAATCGGTCCTTATATCAATGGAACCGTAAGCATTAATAACATAGTAATGGTAGTAGGTAGGAGTATAACAGAAACCAATGATGTTATTATCTATTATACATATGACAACAATACTATTACAAGTATACCGGCAGGAACAAGTATAGCAACATTCTATTTTGCATCAACAACTACATTTGCAAGTACATATCCAACTGGGTCTACTATTAGAATAGAGAATATAAACAACGGATATGATCATACCTTTACAGTTATAACATCTACTAATACTAGTGTTAGCTTCTTAGATCCAGGTGATTTACCAAGCACTAGTGGAACGTATATTAGTACATTGGGTACTAACTATACTATAGCTATAAACTTTACTGCTACACAATATCTTCCACCGTATCCTGTAGGTACATATGTAGCTGTTACTAATACTAGTGGTCAAACACAAACTGTATTAGTAACAGCTGCAAGCAATAGCAGCGTAGCATTTAATAGTCCACTTACTAACTTTGTTACTAACGGTTCAGCTGTATCGTTAGCCGCAGCAAGCATAGATTACTATCCACAAACTAGCGTTTCAACTAATCTTGCTCCAACAAATGCTCGCGAAAACCTCTATTATTTCTATATAGCTCCTGGATTGAGATCAAATAGCACCATTAACCAAGGTAGACAGTTTGTATCATTTGCAAATAATGTAGGTGGTGCATCAGCAGTTACTAAACTTATAAAATATTCAGTATTAACTGTTAGTACTGAAGTATTCTTTGCACCAACTAACGGTAATCTACAAAAACAGATTGCGATAATCAAAGATGGTACAAATAATATAGTTTCTGGTACATTGGCTAAACAGATCGAGATAATCAAATCTATTACAAATAATATATTTGTAGGCAAAACTTCAAGCTTTAATACTGTTAGAGCCGATCGCACAAGCATACGAGCTGACATAATCACTAAACTTAAGGTTCCGATAGCTAATACAGAGATATTCTATACACCAACTAGCAGTAATCTAGAGAAACGTTTTGAAACAGTTAAAGCTACTACTAGTAATATAACTGTAGGTAAAGCTTCAAGCATTGCTGCTTTAAAGAGTGTTAATAATATTATCAGAACAGATACTATTAATAGAATAACTGTATTAAATCAGTTCGAAACTGAAGTATTCTTTACACCGACTAGTAGTAATCTACAGAAACAGATTGCAATCATCAGATCTATTAGAAATAATATATTTGTAGGAAAAACATCAACTGTTAGTTCGATAAAATCTAGTGTATTCACACTACCTATTAACTACAATCTGCAGAAACAGATAGAAGTTATTAGAGCAACTACAAGTAATGTTATTAGTGGGTCATTAACTAAACAGATAGAAGTTATTAGATCTGATCGCGCAAGTATACGAGCTGATATAATCAATAAGTTCAGTGTTCCACTAGTTGATACAGAAGTGTTCTATGCACCAACTAGCAGTAATCTACAGAAACAGTTTGAAATTATTAAAGCAACCCTAAGTAATATAGCTGTAGGTAAGACTTCAACTACTACATCTATTAAATCTAGTGTATTTTCTCTAATAAACAATCTAGGTAAAACTACAAGTATTAGCGTAGTTAGAGCTGATAGATCGACTATCAAAGCTGAACCAATCAAGGCATATAAAGTAACAAATGCACAAGTTCTTTCGTTACCAACTGTTGTAACTAGACTATCTACTTTTGATAATGTAGGATTAAGTACTGGTCCATACTTAACTGGTACTACAAGTATTAGCAGTTTCATACAGATTGTTGGTAGGAATACTCAGTATACAACTGATGTAATATTATGGTATACTTTTGACAACAATACAATAACTGCTGTTCCCGCAGGTTCGTCTATAGCAGTGTTCTATTTCTCTAATAATGTTGCGGCTACAACACTATACCCAACTGGTTCTATAGTTAGAATAGTGAACAACAATAATGGATATGATCATGTATTTAAGGTATTAAGTTCTACTAGTACTAGTGTTAGCTTCTTAGATCCAGGTGATCTACCAAATACTAGTGGAACATATATAACCAATACAACAAATAACTATCCAACAGTTGTAAACTTTGCAGCACAGTTAACACTGCCATATATTGCCGGTTCATACGTTACGTTAACTAATAGTAGTGGACAAACTGCTACTGTTAATGTGTTGTCTTCAAATAATAGTGCGATCGCATTTACATTGCCTTACACTGGATTCTTAGCAAACGGAAGTACGGTATCTATAGCCAATGCAAGTATTGATTACTATCCACAAGTTAGTGTTTCAACTACAGCAAAACCAACCAATGCTCGTGAAAATCTCTATTATTTCTATATAGCTCCTGGATTAAGGGCAAATAATACCATTAATCAAGGTTTACAGTTTATTTCGTCTGCTAATAATATAAATGCATCAATAGTCAATAAAGTAACTATAACAAAAGACACTACAGAAGTATTCTATGCACCAACTAGCAGCAACTTGCAGAAGCAAATTGAAATCATCAAAGACACAGCAAGCAAAGTTATATCTGGTACATTAACTAAACAGATAGAAATAGTTAAATCTACTATTAGTAATATAGTAGTAGGTAAGACTTCAACTGTTTCTTCTATAAAATCAAGTGTGTTTACATTACCACTTAGCTATAATCTACAGAAACGTTTTGAAACAGTTAAAGCTACTACTAGTAATATAACTGTAGGTAAGGCTTCATCTAGTTCTACAGTAAAGGGTACTGCTAATAACATACTTGTAGGCAAGGCTTCATCTAGTTCTACAGTAAAGGGTACTGCTAATAACATACTTGTAGGTAAGGCTTCAACCATAACTTCTGTAAAATCTAGAGTATTTACTTTAGATACTAGTGTAGGTAAGACTTCAACTGTCTCTACATTGAAAGCTATTAATAATATTATTAATGCAGATTTTATCTTTAAGATAACCATATTAAATCAATCTGAAACCGAAGTATTCTTTACACCAAATAGTAGTTTAGTTGAGAAGTTCAATGCAAAGAATGCACAGGTGTTTGGTCTAGTTCCAAACTATCATATAGATAAACGTATAGAAATAATAAAGGGTCTACCACCAACTAAAGATGAGGCACTTATTAAAACATTTATCGTAGGAAGAAATCCAAAACGATTAGGTGAAGTATTTGATATAGCATACGTTAATAAAGTTCCTATACAATTCTGGAATTGATAAATACATTTAGAATTAATATTCGAAGGAGAATAATAAAATGTCAACCTATGATGAGATCTCTGCACAGTTCACTGGCTTTACACACTTTTATGAGTTTACAGGTGGAAGTTACAACCAGGCTCTAGAACTTTGTGCTAGATTAACTGGTCAAGATAGCCAAGTTGCACAACGAAATGGCAAGATAATATTTGCATGTAGACACGATCTCGGAAATGAGATCAGCTGGTTAAGGGCAGTTGACGGACAGCCAATTGATAATGATCCAACAGAGTAAAATACTTTAATATATTAATAATATTTTTTTACTCTTTAAGGAATTATAAATGGCAAAGCATGTAATATTAGAATCCTACACATTTACTCCCAGTTCAAATCAAGTAGTCATTAACTACAAATGGATTAGGAGAGAACAACTACTTTTGATCACAAATGTGACTTCTAATACTATCATCTATAACTTTAGTGATAGTTCAAAAACTGCTTCTGCCTATACACTATCAAATGTGGGTGGTAATAACGAATCAACTGCTATTACACTAACATACAACTGTACTAGTATGAGTCCTACTGATAAGTTAGCGATTTTAGTAGAAGAAACTTATCAAGAAGTACAGCCTGCAGAAACATATATGGATCCTGTAGGTAAACAGCGTGTTTCAACTCCGCAAGCACTTATTGATACTGACTTTGAATATGGTGTACAGAGTACTAAATGGGAAACTTTAGCCTTAACAAATAATAGGCCTTCGGCTTTTTATGATGCTACACAGGGTATTTCTTCTACTACAACCAGCGTCACTGTTGGCGGTACTACTGCTGCTTATCAGATTACTGGTGTAACTGCTAGTGGTAGAACTGTTACTATTAATATAAACAATACTACTAATATAACAACTTCAACTCCTATTTATGTACAGGACACGATTGACCCAAATGCAAATGGATGGTACGTTCCATCTGCTATCTCAGCTAATACTAGTATATCATATATCGCTAAATCCAATATATCAGCTACAAATATATTTGATTATACTAAGACATATTTGTTTATTGGATCATTTTTTACAGGAGCAGGTATAGCTGTAAGTGTTACTAGTGCAGGAGCATTTACTAATAGTGGAACCGCAGTAACTTGTACTACTAAGGACGCACATGGTCTAACTATAGGCCAGGCGATATATGTAGTAGGAACAACAGCTACTACTAACCCACCAAATGGTTCTTGGTATGTTAGACAAACTCCTACTAGTAATACTTTTATATTTGATGTAGCAAGTGCTCCAACAGGTGGTAATATAACATCACCTGGTGCTGGATCCGGTCTTACTTTAAATACCACAGTAGTTAGTGGTAGTTTAAACGTTATAGCAATAGCAGTAAACGGTTCTGGATATACGCAGGGCGATATAGTTAGCGTAGGTGGTGGTACAGGTGGTCTAGTTAAAATCGTATCAGCACCTGGCGGTGTTCCGTATGTTGTAGCTATAGCAGCTATTGGAAGTGGTTATACGAGTGCGTCTGGTGTCGCTACTACTCTTGCTTATTCTGCAAACTGTTTATATGCCAGGACTTGGGGAACTAGTATACACCGAGCCTATGACGGTGGTGTGACATTTACAGCTGGTTATCCTTATCACGGAAATCAACTAATAAGACAAACACGTAGAACATTCCGTTATCAGTCAGGTAAAGGCATACAGTTTAGTACCGGTTCTAATATGTGCAGTCCTTGGCAAGTTGATAATATAACTTCAAGCGGTACAGTAGCAACTGTTACATTTAAATTTCCACACAATGCGGGTGTTGGTGCAGCTATATCAGTACAGGGTGCTGATCAGTCAGCATATAATGGAACTGGTACTCCAGGAGGTTCAACATTTGTCGTAACAAGTATACCTTCCGATCTAACATTAACTTATAACATATCATCATCTACTACTAGCCCAGCTACATCAGTTTCAGGATTTACTGTACAACCCTATCAATGGTATGGTGCTGCGATCCAAGTAGGCATGTTTACTTTACAAAATGGGTTCTTCTTTAAGTACGATGGCGCAGTTCTCAATGTTGTTGAAAGAAACAGTACTAATCAGTTAAGTGGTTATATTACACAGTTAGAACAGGGAAGTCAAATTGCTATAGGAACCAATACACGTTGGAGTCAGCAGTTAACAGTCGGATCTTATATAGTAATCAGAGGAATGAGCTACACTATTATAAGTATCCAAAGCGATACTGCGATAACAATATATCCAGAATATAGAGGAGTTCCTATTGTTACTCCTAGTCAGGTTATTATTTCAGTAACATCCGATATAATATATCCACAATCTACATGGAATATAGATAAAGCTGACGGTACTGGTGTAAGCGGCATGAATATCGATATAAGAAAAATGCAGATGTGGTACATGGACTATTCCTGGTATGGTGCAGGTGCGATACGTTGGGGATTTAAGAATGCCCGAGGTGAAGTACAGTATGTACATAGATCAGCACATGGTAATAATAGAACAGAAGCATATATGCGCAGTGGTAATATGCCTGCTAGATACGAAGTTAATACTTTTTATCCAAAAACACAGTTAGCTTCTGCTACATTAAACTCAGGTGATACAACTTTAAACGTAGCATCTACTTCAGGTTTTCCAACTAGCGGAAACTTAATAATAACAGGTAGTGGAAATACAGGTGCTGCTATTGAATACGTAAGTTATACTAACAAAACATCCAGTTCATTCACAGGGTTAACTAGAGGTTTACAAAACCTAACCGGTCCTGGAGGATTAGCAAGTGCTGGCGGAAGTACTGCTACTACTTTTACATATAGTGCTACTGCTCCAGTAAGCGTAGCATTTTGGGGACCACAAAGCGCCAATACTATCAGTCACTGGGGAAGTTCAGTTGTAATGGATGGTAGATATGATGACGATAAATCACTCATATTCGTTGCAGGTATGACTAATACCATTAGTAATATTGCTGCTAATGCTACCCAACCTCTTATCAGTATACGTATAGCTCCTAGCGTAGATAGTGGATTGACTGGTACTATTGGACAGCGTGAAATTTTAAACTCCATGCAGCTAATCATGAGACAGTGCGACGTTTATTCCACTGGTACAGCTATGACGTTCCTTATTACTTTAAGGTTAAATGGTATTATCCCCAATCCAACTCCTATCGTAGCAACATCTACACTAACTGGTGTTGGATATATGATCGTAGCAACAGGCACTACTACATTCACTAGTATAGGTGCTGTAAACAGTAATCCTGGTACTGTGTTTATCGCAACCGGTGCTGGTACAGGAACAGGTACTGTGGTTCCTTGCTTCGTCGGTGCTGGTGGATCTAGTCTAAGTCAAGTGTGTTATCATACATCAGGACAGACTATCGCAGGCGGTGAAACAATGTTCGGATTCTTTACTACTACACCAGGTGTTACATCAGGTGATCTAACAGGTGTTCGTGAATTAGGCAATAGTATCATAACAGGTGGTAACAGTTTCAATGTTCCATTTACACCAGCTAATAAGTATCCAGACGGTCCTGATATAGTTACAATTTGTGCCACAAACGTTACTGGTGTAACAACAAATACGATCAATGCACGTCTTTCCTGGACAGAAGCACAGGCATAATGGAATCTGTACAGAAAAAAGAAAAGATCAATCCAACTCCCGGAGTCATGGATATAGCTAATCAGACCAAAGATCCGCAAAGCGCAGGTAGCAGAGGATTAGTAGGAATGATACGTGATAAACGTCATCCAATGCGTAAATGGTTAGATCTAGTTACACCACCCGAGAACAAACACGATACAAAATGAAAAACTTTGTCATATGCTTGGAAAATCATAAAAATGGTCAAGCTTGGTTGCCTAAAGTTTTAGAAAGTGCAAATAACTTTGGATGGAACCTTGAAGTATTTCCCGGAATAAATGGATTAACTATCAACTGGGATTCTTATAATATAAAAATAGATACTAGATCTAAAAAAAGTTTGAGAGATATGGCGAGACCCGGAGTTAAAGGTTGCTTTTTAAGCCATTGGTATCTTTGGCAAAAATGTGTAAACTTAAAATCTCCTATTGGTATATTTGAATATGATGTTATTTTTAAAAAGCCCGCACCAACGATTTTCCCAACAGATGTTATAAAACTAGACGGATTTAAGCCTGCTAAACCTTCTCCAGGTAATGGACAGTGGTGGGGAGGTGCTCATGCATATATTGTAACTCCAACTGGTGCTAAAAAACTATTAGATTGGACTGATACGTGGGGAGCCAATCCCGCAGATGTTATGCTTGGAGATAATGTTGTTGATATAGCATTTGATTTAAATAAACGAGTTGAAAGAGTAGAACTTCATATTAGTACTACGCTAAACTTAGAAGACGAAATGCGTTGACCATTCTATTAAAATAGTATAAACTATAAAAATAAGGAGAATCATATGAGTCGCATTTATGGACCCGAAGAAAAGGCTAAGTTAATCAGTGTTATTGAACAGGGATCACAGGTTTTACAAGAAGTTGATGATCTAAAGGGCGGACTTCGCGATACTATCAAGGCAATTGCTGAAGAACTAGATATTAAACCAAGTTTACTTACCAAAGCTGTTAATATCGCACACAAGCGTAACTGGAATCAGGTTAACGAAGAATATGACGAACTTGAAACAATCTTAGTTACTACTGGCAAGGACGTTTGAAGAAAGGCTAGCGGAGTTATAATCCGCTTTTTTTGGTATCTGCGAGCCACAAATCGCACAAAGGAGTATCAATGAGCTACGTAGATGCGTTATACGATAGAGATAATGATCAAGTTAAAGTAGTTGAACGTGTAAACGGAAAACGGCAATATAAAGAATATCCAGCAAAATATGTGATATATTATCCGGATCCTAAGGGCAAACACGAAAGTGTTTATGGTGAAAAGCTCAGCAAGATTGTAGCACGTAATCAAAAAGATTTCCATAAAGAACTTAAAATACATAGCGGAAAAAGACTGTATGAAACAGATATCAATCCAGCATTCCGCTGTTTAGAGGAGAACTATCTAAATCTAGATGCTCCAAAATTAAATATAGCGTTCTTCGATATCGAAACAGACTTTGATCCAGAAAGAGGATTCGCCGATCCAAGCGATCCATTTATGGGCATCACTGCTATTAGTATACATCTCAAATGGTTGAATAGATTAGTAACACTTGCTGTACCTCCAAAGGGACTCAAGATAGATGAGGCTAAAAAACTATGTGAAGAGTTTACCGACTGTTTCCTTTTTGAAGAGGAAACTGATATGCTAGAAACTTTCCTAGATCTAATCGAAGATGCTGATATCCTCAGCGGATGGAATAGTGAAGGTTACGATATTCCCTATACTGTTAATAGAGTCGCTAGAATATTAAGCAAGGATGATACAAGACGATTCTGTTTATGGAATCAATATCCAAAGAAACGAGAGTTTGAAAAATATGGACGACAGCTAATCACATACGATTTAGTTGGCAGAGTCCATCTTGATAGTTTAGAGCTTTATCGCAAATATACTTACGAAGAAAGACATACTTATCGACTTGATGCTATTGGTGAAACGGAGATCGGCGAAAAGAAAACCGTCTATGAAGGCACACTCGATAGTTTATACAACAATGATTTTCGTAAGTTTATTGAATATAACAGACAAGATACTGCACTGTTAAACAAACTAGATGATAAGCTAAAGTTTATTGATCTTTCTAACGAACTTGCTCATGCAAATACGGTTTTACTACAGACTACAATGGGCGCTGTTGCTGTTACCGAGCAAGCAATCATTAATGAAGCACATCGCAGGGGATTAGTTGTACCAAATAGACCCAAACGAAATGACGACGAAAATACGCAAGCAGCAGGTGCATATGTAGCTTATCCAAAAAAAGGTCTACATGATTGGATCGGTTCAATGGATTTGAATTCTCTATATCCGTCAGCTATTAGAGCACTTAACATGGCGCCTGAAACCATTGTCGGACAGTTACGTCCAACATATACAGATGCATATATCGAAGAACAGATGTCTGTATATAAAAAGAGTTTTGCAGGTGCTTGGGAAGGAATGTTTGCCTGTTTAGAATACGATTTAGTAATGAAACAAGATAGGGCTACTGATGTTACGATAGATTGGGCTAATGGTGAAAATGTCGTAATGAGTGGTGCTGAAATCTATAAAATGGTCTATGATAGCAATCAACCGTGGATGTTAAGTGCTAACGGTACTATCTTTACTCATGAATTTGAAGGAGTTATTCCCGGATTGCTCAAGAGGTGGTACGCCGAACGTAAAGAGCTCCAAGCAAAGATGCGCGAATCTCTCAATGCAGGAAATAAAATTGAAACAGAGTTTTGGGATAAGAGACAGCTAGTTAAGAAGATTAATCTAAACAGCTTGTATGGAGCTATCTTAAATCCAGGTTGTAGATTCTTTGATAAACGTATTGGTCAGTCAACTACGCTAACTGGTCGTGCTATTGCAAAACACATGGCGAGCAAAGTGAATGAGATCATCACAGGAGAATATGACCATATTGGTAAGAGTATCATTTATGGTGATACTGATTCTGTTTATTTTTCAGCATATACTACTCTAAAGAAAGATATTAACAAAGGCGTGATACCTTGGACTAGAGATAATATTATACAGCTATATGATCAGATTGCAGAAGAAGTTAATGGAACATTCGTTAAGTTTATGTTAGATGCGTTCCATTGTCCTAAATCACGTGGCGAAGTTATCAAGGCGGGTAGAGAAATCGTAGCAAACAAAGGTCTTTTTATTACCAAGAAAAGATATGCAGTTTCGTATTTTGATAAGGAAGGCAAAAGATACGATAAGGATAACGAAGGTGGAAAGATCAAAGCAATGGGCTTAGATCTAAAACGATCTGATACTCCAGAGTTTATCCAAAACTTCTTAAGCGATATCTTAAAAATGGTGCTAGATGGCAAGGAAGAAAAAGAAGTACTAGATTTCATTACAGATTTCCGCACAATCTTTAAAAGTCGTCCTGGATGGGAAAAAGGCTCTCCAAAGAGAGCAAACAATATTACCGAATATATGCGTAAAGAAACTAAAGCAGGTAAGGCAAATATGCCTGGACATGTTAGAGCTAGTATTAACTGGAATACACTTAAACGCATGTATGGCGATAACTATGCGCAAACTATCAGTGATGGTGCTAAAGTTATCGTATGTAAACTTAAGAATAATCCGATGGGGTTCACAAGTGTGGCATATCCTGTTGATGAGTTACGCTTGCCGCAATGGTTTAAAGATCTTCCTTTCGATGATGCTGAAATGGAAGCAACAATCATTGATGCTAAACTGGAAAATCTAATAAGCGTCCTTGAATGGGATATTGTTGGTACAGAACAAACAAATACATTCAATAAACTTTTTGAGTTTTAAAAAATGAAAATATTAGTAACCGGGCATTGTGGATTTATTGGTAGTCGTTTATATCAAAAACTAATAAATGAAGGGCATAGTGTTATTGGAATAGATTTACTAAATCATAGTAACTTACTCGAATGTCCTTTAGATTTTGACGTTGATGTAGTTATACACTTAGCAGGTAAAAGCGGTGTTCGAGATAGTTTACTTGATCCGGGATCTTATTGGATAAACAATGTAGAAACCAGTCGAAGGATATTTAATGCATTTCCCCATACTAGAATATTATACGCAAGCAGTAGCACAGTATATGAGCCAAACTTAAATGCATATGCTAATTCAAAACGTGTAATAGAAGAAATAGCTACTCATAATAGCCTGGGACTTAGATTCCATACGGTTTATAGTGATACTTCTAGGACAGGTATGTTTATAGATAAACTTATAAATGGTAAACTAGAATACGTAACTAATCATTCTAGAGATTTTATACATCTCGAAGATGTTTGCGATGCTATAATCAAACTATTAGGATATAGTATTAAAGGCACGATTGATATAGGTACTGGTGAAAGTATTCCTATTTTAGAACTAGCTCCTGAAGGATTACCTATATTAGCAGATACTCCCGGCGAGAGGATCTGTACTAAAGCTAATATAAAAATATTAGAAAGTATAGGATTCAAACCTAAATATTCAATAAGAAAGTTCTTGAAAAACCTAAATAGATCAAGTATAATGAACATATATGGAGAATCAAATGAAAGACATTCTGAAGGACTTAGTAGCACACACACACGCATTGGGATTTATTGACTTAGTTAAGGTTACAGGTGATGATGATAAGACTGTCATTGAAGCTATGCCTGAAAACAGGACTGTTATTTTGCAGGCAGAAACAATCAATCCTGTCAAGGAGTTTAAGGGAACATTTGGGTTACCAAATCTTAATAAGTTAGACCTTCATCTAAAGAATCCTGAATACAAGGAAGGTGAAGAGATACGTGTAGTTTGGGAAGTTAGAAATAACGAAAATCGTCCAGTAATGATTCACTTTGAAAATGCTACAGGTGATTTCAAGAATGATTACAAGCTTATGGGTGTAGAGCTAATCAATGAAAAGCTAAAGACTTTTAAGTTTAAGGGATCTGGATGGCAGGTAGAGTTTGATCCGAATATTAACAGTATTAATCGACTTAAGCTCCAGCAGGCAGCACATAGTGAAGAAACTGTTTTCTTAGTAAAGACTGACAGTGATTCTTTAAAGATTTTCTTTGGTGATGCTAATACACATGAAGGTAGTTTTACTTTCCAAACAGGTATCACCGGTAAGCTAAGACAAGCTTGGAGCTATCCCGTCGCACATTTTATTAGCATCTTAAATCTAAGCGGGGATAAGACTGTTAAGTTTAGCGACGAAGGTGTAGCATTAGTTACTGTTAATAGCGGTATTGCCAAGTACAACTATTATATCCCAGCGATGACAAAATGACCGACGAAGAATATCAACATAAGAATATCAAACGACTTACTGATCATCTCTTAAAGAAGATCGATGAGATGAATGATATTCTTAAAGAAATGCGAGAAGCAAATGTTTGGGCTTCTATAGATTATAAGAATGGTTTTATTGAGATTGATGAAATTAAACAATCTGTGATATACCATACTAAGAAACCTAAATAAAGGATGATTATGAACGAAAATCTTACAGCAGTACAAAATGATTATGCGACCTTCCTTCCGGCAGTAAGTTCGTTCTATTCAACATTTATCGGAAAGCAACGATTCGGAAACTATGTTGATCCAAATCGTTTACCTGCAGGATTTACCAATGGGATCGAAGGATTAAACTTCTTCGATCCTGAAAAAGGTTACTTTTATTATAAATGGGGATTGTACTCAGCAGGTCATGCTGATATCGATATGAATCGTATTAGTGAAAAAGATGATATGTTTCGTAGTCGTCCACGAAACGGTGATAGTATCGTTGTTGGCGACTCTGGAGGCTTCCAGATCGGTAAAGGCGTATGGGAAGGTGATTGGAAAGATCCTAACTGTCCAAAAGCTATGAAAAAGCGTAGCCAAGTTTTATCTTGGATGGACGGCATCATGGATTGGGGTATGTGTTTAGATATTCCGGCATGGGTAGCTCGTAGTCCAGAAGGTATGAAAGCTACAGGTATCTCAAGTTATGCAGAAGCAGTTAATGCTACATTTATTAATAATGATTATTTTATCAATAATCGCAACGGCAACTGTAAGTTTCTAAATGTGTTACAGGGAGAAAATCATACTGAAGCTGATGATTGGTATCAGCGTATGAAGAAGTATTGTGATCCAAAACAATATTCAAATCACTTTAATGGATGGTCTATGGGAGGCCAAAATATGTGCGATGTACATTTAACATTAAAGATGCTTGTTAATATGCGATTCGATGGATTGCTCGAATCAGGAAAACAAGATTGGATACATTTTCTAGGTACAAGCAAGCTGGAGTGGGCTTGTTTGCTTACAGATATACAACGTGCTGTACGTAAATACCACAATCCAACACTTACTGTTAGTTTTGACTGTGCGAGTCCGTTCCTTGCTACTGCTAACGGACAGATCTATACACAAAATGAAATATCCCATATGAAAAAGTGGACTTATCGAATGGAAGCTAGTGTTGATAATAAAAAATATTCACTAGATACTCGTGCATTTAGTGATGCTGTAAATCAAGACAACATCTTTAAAAAGAGCAGTATGTTTAATGACAGCCCTATTAGCGCCCGTTGCATGGTTAAAGATGTTTGTATCTACAAGCCAGGCGATCTAAATAAAAATGGTAAAGAAGGAAGAACCAGTTGGGATAGTTTTAGCTATGCTATCCAGATGGGACATAATGTTTGGATGCATATCAATGCTGTACAAGAAGCTAATAGACAATACGATCAAGGTATTATTCCAAACATGATGGCATTTGATACAGTTTATGATCGTAAGTATTTTCGAGATGTAGTTGAACGTATTTTTGAAACAGATGATAAGGATGTTGCATTAAAAATCATCGAAGACTTTAATAAGTTTTGGATTAGTGTTATCGGAACAAGAGGTGCGACAGGTAAGAAAACCGTCAATAGTTCTACATACGTTAGCAAGAACTTTGACATTATTGATAACGAAATCCATCAAAGAGATGATAGTGGGTTAGATGGATCTAAGTTAGAGGAGTTAGAAGATGGCCAATCGTGAAAAACTAATATCACATTATAAGAAACTTAAAGACAAACACGAAACACTTGACAAGCAAATACATGAAGCTTATAATAAACATACTGACGATTTATTATTACAAGAGATGAAGCTATCAAAACTACATCTCAAAGAAGAAATGAGTCGTGTTGAACAACAGCTTGGAATGGAAGATGGAAAGAGTATACCAATCAGGTATTAAAAATAATGTAAAGTTTTTTGTCGGTGACGAAATCGAGCATACTCCTGCTTTTAAAAAGAGAACATTGTTTATCGTAGGGTTAGAGGATGTAGAGAAGATTTCTGATCTAGCCAAGAAATACAACTGTACTCATATTTACATCGGTGCTAATCAAAGTTTTGTTTTTGATACAAATACTATTGAAGCTTGGGATCTAATGGTTATTGGCTTATTAAAGTTAGATTATTGGGTCACGTGGGATTTTGATATTAGAGATTATGAAAATATTACAGATTCTATGGTATGGACTTGTGAATATGATAGATTTATTCCGCAAATATCTATTAAGATTCCCTATATCGCAAATCTAAACTATAATGCTACTATAAAGATTGATGATAATGATTTCCGTTCAACAAATCCTGGAGTATGGGTACATACTTTACATGATTTAATGGATCGTAAAAAGTTTACAGATTGGTCACAATACAGCAATGATACAACAATAGGCTAAAGGAAAAGGCAATGGAAGATAAAACTGAAACTATCTATATTGGCTGTCAATGCCACTCACCATTCCACATAGTACGGGTAACTTTGTGGGATTGGAAGGGCAAAGAACCTCCAGAACTATATTTTGAACTACAAGCAGATCGCTGTTTAGGCTTTTGGAAAAGGCTAAAGGCAGCAACGCTATATCTATTTGGTGGTGAAAATCTAGGCTGGCACGATGTTATTCCAGATCATAAAAATATTATGGATCTACGTCGTGTTATTGACAACTATTGCGAAACGTATAAAATATACGAAGATAAGGAAAAGGAATAATGGCAAATAGTTCTATGATTTGGGTTACATTCACACAAGAAGGTGTGCATCGTTATCCGGCAGCAATCGATGATCCTAAACTAGCAACAGGCTCTTGGGATGATGTTAGTTTCCTAGGTGTTCCCCATCGTCATATCTTCCATTTTAAGGTTTATCTTGAAGTATTCCATGATGATAGAGATGTAGAATTCATCCAGTTTAAACGCTGGATGCAGCGGCTTTATAGCGTTGATGCTGTAATCAATCTTGATTACAAGAGCTGCGAGATGATCGCTGATGAACTGTACGAACAGATCATCAATAAGTATCCCGATCGCGAAGTTTGGATTGAAGTTAGCGAAGACGGTGAAAATGGTTGTCTTAACAAGTACCCTAAAAACTAAGGAAAATAAAATGGCTATTAAGTATCCCGAGATTAATAAGATTTTCGACGACCTAGATACATATCGCAATTTCTGTAAGGAGTTTGGATATGTTTTTAATGAAGCACATCTTTACGATGCTCGTACCCCTTGGGGTCAGTTTGATCGATATAAGAGAGGTCAGCGTGTAGTTAATAACTGGAAGGAAGATAGGAGAGCGTTTCTTGCCAATCAGCGATCCAACTAAAAACTGGACAGTACAAGTAGAACAGGATCCAGAGACGGGAGAACTTATTCTCCCATTTCCTGTTGATTTGCTTAGTCAAATGGGATGGAGTGAAGGTACCGATCTGTCATGGATAGACAACGGTAATGGTAGTTACACTATTACCGAGAAGAAAGAAGAGAAGACAGATGATAAATTGTAATCCTATAAGTTTTACAAACTACGGTGCTCTTCTAGCAAGAGTACCAGATAATGTATTTGCTATTTTAAAAAATGAAATTAATGAAATACGTGAAAATATAAATTCTGATGATTATAAGAAAGCTAATAGAGATTTAGCAGGCAATATAGAAAAAGAATTCTATTTAAAAAAATCTATGGATAGTATGGAACCAGTCGTTCTAGATATAGCAGAACAATATATCAAATATTTTGATTTTAATAAAAAAATACCTAATATTTCAGGAATAACTTCAACACAAGAATACAAGTTAGGCGATCTATGGGTTAACTTCCAGAAGAAACATGAGTTTAATCCACTGCATTGGCATAGTGGTATCTTTAGTTTTGTTATATGGGTTAATATACCCTATGATATTAAAGAAGAATTGTCGTTAGATAACTCAAAAAATTCTAATATTCCAATGACTACTGCATTTAACTTCGTATATACTGATGTATTGGGAGAGATGCAAGTACATGCTATGTTTGCGGAAAAGATGCACGAAGGAGGATTATTATTCTTTCCTGCAAAACTTAATCATCAAGTGTGGCCATTTTATACATCAGAAGATTATCGTATCACTGTATCAGGTAATATATTTTTAAAGGAAAAGGAAAACAAATAAGATGACTGTATATCTAGTTGATTTAGAAGCCGTTGATACACGTTATACTAAGCAATGGAAAGAATATCTTCCACTTATGTTAGAAAATGCTGGATTAAAAGTATATCCAATATCCGGTGGTCATGTACAACAAGATACTACTCCGGGTGCTTTTCTAAACTTTGCCGGAACTAATACATATAAATCACAGCAAATGTGTACTATTTCTAACTTGTTTTCCAATGATGATAATCATGCATTAAAACCAAAAGATGGAGATTATTTTCTTTATACTGATGCTTGGAACCCAACTGTTATACAGCTAAAATATATGGCTGAACTATTGGGAATCAAGATCAAGATTGGCGGACTATGGCATGCCGGATCATATGATCCTCAAGATTTCCTAGGAAGGCTTATCGGTGATGCACCCTGGGTGCGTAATGCCGAAGCTAGTATGTTTTATTGTTATGATCATAACTTTTTTGCTACAGAGTTTCATCTGGATATGTTCTGCAAAAATCTTTTTGATGAGGACGATACTTCTGAGTTTATGGAATATCATCAAGGCAAGATTAAGATTCTAGGGTGGCCTATGGAATATCTTCCTGAAATACTAGCACCATATGCTGATGTTGAAAAGAAAGATAAGATTATATTTCCGCATAGATTAGCGCCCGAAAAGCAGATACATATATTCAAGGACTTGGCTAGAGAACTACCAGAGTTCGAATGGTTCGTTGCACAAGAAAGCAAGCTGACTAAAGAAGCATATCATCAACATCTCGCAGAAAGTAAAGTTGTTTTTTCAGCTAATCTACAAGAAACATTGGGCATTAGTATGTATGAAGGTGCATTAGTTGGAGCATTTCCTCTCATGCCGGATAGACTTTCTTACAAAGAAATGTGGCCAGAAGGTGCATTATATCCAAGTGAATGGACTGAAAGCTTTATGCATTATCAGACGCACAAAGATAAGTTAGTTACACTGATACGCAACCTAGTAAAAAATAATAGTAAAGAGATACAAGATGTTGCAAAGAATACTGCTAAAGAAGTTGGAGAAAAATTCTTTAATGGCAGTGAACTTTATAAAACAATACTTGACTCACAATCTAAATAATCTTATAATAAAACAAATGCCATCCTCGGCTATAACTCGGAGAACAAAATTGAGTATTTCAGAAGTAATACGTAAACGCATCGAACTCAACGGCGGCCGCTATTGGGCCGGTGATAATATTAGCAAGTATATCCAACCAGAAGAATATGATTTACTGATTAGTGAGCTAACAGCAAAATTTAATGATGTTCTCGATAGTCTTGTTATCGATCGTGAGAATGATCCCAACAGTAGGGGAACAGGCAAACGTCTCGCTAAAATGTACATTAATGAAATCATGAGTGGTAGATATGACCCAGCACCAGATGCAACAAGTTTTCCAAACGATAGCAACGATAGGTATGAAGGTATGCTTGTGGTTCGTAGCGAGCTGCGTAGCATTTGTAGTCATCACCATCAACCCGTTAACGGTATTGCTTATATTGGTATTATCGCCGCTAATAAGCTTATCGGACTTTCTAAGTATACTCGTATTGCTCAGTGGTGCGCTAGGCGTGGGACTTTGCAAGAAGAACTATGCAACGACATTGCAAGAGAAATCAGTAAAGCAACCGAATCAGAAAACGTAGCAGTATATATACAAGCTACACACGGATGCTGTGAGAACCGTGGCATTATGGCAAAATCAAGTCTCACACAAACAACAGTTCTCCGTGGTGCATTTTCTAACGATCCTGCTACTAAGAATGAGTTCTTTGAGAACGTTAAACTACAACAAGGATTTGCCTGCCGATGACCGACTCTAAATCACTATCCGAACAAGTTTCAGATCAAATAAAAAAGCTACAAGATGACTGTGAATCTAGATCATTTGCTATTCCTGCTCTTTCTAAAGAGGATCTAGATGCATTAAGTACCATTGATACTAACTGGTATAATAATAGTCAGTATTCAAATAATATAAATGCCAACTCATATCCTGGAGTTACTACCGTAACGTTAACTAGTGGTGGCGGTGGTGGTGGCGGAGGAACTTTGGGTTCTGGAACTACATATATTAGTTCCGGCACTGGTTATCCAAATCCTCCAATAGTTAATTCAGGTATAGGAACAACAGGAACATACTATACTAGCGGACCTCAAGGACCAACCTGGACTGGTGTTACAACGCCTGCAACTGTTAAGATTTCAGGAAAGAATCCAAAAATACAAACAGATAAGAGTGAGATTGATCTAGACGAGACTGCTGAACTAATAAAAATAGTAAAAGAACGTCTCCTCATATTGATTCCTAACTTCGAAAAACACGAAAAGTATCAGGCTCTTAAAAAAGCATATGAAAACTATAAAATGATAGAGGCTCTAATACAAGAGGAAAAAATCGATGTCAAATAAGATAAAGTTATCGTGGCAAGAGATAGACGATGCATGTAATAAACTTGCATTTAGTATTTTAAAAGACGGGTTTAAACCCGATTATATCGTGGGCATTACACGAGGAGGATTAACTCCAGCAGTTATTCTCAGTCAAATACTCGAAGTGCCAATGTACACTTTAAAAGTTACTCTCCGTGATGGTATTGAAGAAGATTGCGATCATAACTGTTGGATGCCAGAAGATGCGATGGGATACGAAAAAGATCCAGTTAATATCCTCATTGTTGACGATATCAATGACAGTGGAGCTACTATTGATTGGATTAAAAAGGACTGGCCTAGCTCTTGTTTACCTTATGATGAACGTTGGAATACCTGTTGGAATAAAAATGTAAAGTTTGCTGTTGTAGTTAATAATCTAGCTAGTAATGAAACTATTGATTATTCTGCTATCGAAATCAACAAAACAGAAAACAATGTTTGGATTGATTTTCCTTGGGAGCGCAGTTGACAAAAATACAAAAATATATTATATTAAAAATAAGGCGGTATACATATGAGCAAGATTAAAATAGCAGAATTATTCTATAGCTTACAAGGCGAAGGTCAATACTTAGGTACACCTTCTGTTTTCTTGCGAGTATTTGGTTGCAACTTCCAATGCCAAGGTTTCAGTATGCCACGTGGAGAAGTTAGTACAGAAAGGCTTGACATTGATCCTAACAATTACAAAAACTATAATGACTTACCTCTTGTACACACTGGTTGCGATAGCTACGCTAGTTGGGATGTTCGCTTTAAGCATCTTTCCCCAATGATGTCTATTGAAACAATAGTTGACAAAATAGAAGCATTACTTCCATTTTCTAAGTTTAGCAAAGATAAGCATCTCATTATTACAGGTGGTGAACCTCTACTGGGTTGGCAAAGAAGTTATATTGATCTATTTGAAGAGATCAAACATAGAGATATGAATCTGAGTCATGTTACTTTTGAAACAAATGGTACACAGACACTAAATGAAGATTTAAAAGAATATTTAAGCAATAGTGGTATCGAAGTTACATTTTCTATTAGCAGTAAACTTCCTAGCAGTGGTGAACTGTTTGAAGAAGCTATACTTCCAGATGTAGTTGCAGGTTATGCAGAAGTTGAAAACAGCAATCCTTATTTTAAATGGGTTGTAAGTAACGATGATGATTACAATGATGTAATACGTGCAGTAGCAACTTACTCCAATGGTGGTATAGATTTTCCGATTTATTTAATGCCAGCTGGTGGTACTAGTATGCATTATAACGAAAACGAAAAATGGGTCGCTAACATTGCTATGGAAAATGGTTGGCGATATACTCCTAGACTGCAAGTGCAGTTATGGAAGAATGCATGGGGGACATAATGGGAATCTTTGATCTATTTAAAAAGAAAGAAAAAGTCATAGCTGAACCTCTTACAGAGAAGGAAGCTGCTACTCTAAAAAAGTTGCCTTATATTAAGGTACTAGATACTCAAGTTGAAAGATCTAATCCCAGTAATGGTTTCTTTGAATTAGATTGGAATGAATACTTCATTGACGATTTAAAGAAAGCAGGGTATACTGGCAGTACAGACGAAGAGATAGTTGATAAATGGTTTAAGGCACTTTGTCAAACTGTTGCTTCAGATAACAACCTCGAACAAGAGATCAGGATCGTATGAACTATATTATCGTAGATACAGCTAACTGTTTTTTCCGTGCTCGTCATGTAGTACGTGGTAATGCAGATGAAAAGATCGGTATGGCATTACATGTAACACTTGCTAGCATTAAAAAGGCTTGGCAGGATTTTAAAGGTGATCATGTCGTATTTTGTCTAGAAGGTCGTAGCTGGCGCAAGGATTACTATGCTCCATATAAGCGTAATCGCACAGAAGCTAGATCAGCTCTAACAGAAAAAGAAGCAGAAGAAGATAAGCTCTTTTGGGAAACTTTTGATAAGTTTAAAGAGTTTATCAATGAAAAGACCAACTGCACCGTTATGCAAAATCCTAGACTAGAAGCAGATGATCTTATCGCTGGTTGGATTGAAAGTCATCCAAATGATAATCATATTATCATTTCTACTGATAGTGATTTCGTACAACTTATTGCTCCTAACGTAAAACAATACAATGGTGTAGCAGAAACAACAATAACACATGAAGGCATCTTTGACAAAAAAGGTAAGCGTGTTATTGATAATAAGACAAAGGAACCTAAGGCTATTCCAGATCCTCAATGGTTACTTTTTGAAAAGTGTATGCGCGGCGATCCTACAGATAATGTGTTTAGTGCATATCCTAAAATTCGTAAAAATAAACTTCAAGAAGCTTTTGAAGATCGAAAGAATAAGGGGTTTGCTTGGAATAACATGATGCTACAACGTTGGGTAGATCACAACGGCGAAGAACATCGTGTACTAGATGATTATGAACGTAATCGTCGATTGATTGATCTTAAACATCAGCCCGATGATGTTAAGGAGATTATCGAAGAGACTATTAAAACAAATGCAGTAAAAAAGAACGTTGATCAAGTAGGTATGAGGTTGTTGAAGTTTTGTGGATTATTTGATCTAGTTAAAATTAGCGAACAAGCTCAGTCTTACGCAGATCCTTTAAATGCAAAATATCCGGAGTAATATTATGGAACTAAAAGCTAAACCAGTAATAGATGGTAAATTTTGGATACTTGAAGAACAAGGTAATAAAGTCGGAACCTTACAAAAAGATGAATCTAATGCTTTTGTTTTAACTAACAAAAACAAATCTTCTACGGTTTTTAAAGATATTAAATCGATAGAAAAACAGTTTGGTAAAAACTTTTTTATCTCTTCAAAGAAAGAAGAAAATACTTCTACACAAGAAATATACGGATATATGGCTAACTGTAACCCACATAATCCAATGTATGATATAAAGAAAAAGTTACCATTGTTTACCAAAAGCGATGCTAGCAAAAGTGTATATTGTGCAGGATATTATGCTATTCATTTTGAAAAAGGCTGGGTTAAAAGTTTCTGTCCTAAGTTGATAACTATCCAACGATATGAATATAAGGGACCATTTAAAACAGAACTTGAACTAAGACAGGTACTAAGCAATGTCAACAGATAATCTATCAGTTGCTATCTTAGAAGATTTTATTAAAAAGACTAGACTAGCTGTTAAATCTGGTCAAAAAGAAATGAAGTTTTCTATCCAAGATGCAGAATCAATAGTACATAATCTTTCCATTATCTTGTTGAGATTGGCAGAAAGAGATACTAGATCTAATAAAGAAGAAGTTATACAGGTTGTAATGGACGGCGGAGGATTAGATGATAAGCGATAAATATTATGCAGAATATTTCTGCATTTTTAGAGAAGCTCATGAGTCGTCCAAAACCAACATTAATCTTAGAATATGTTAACAAAAAGAGCTATAAGATGGAACAGGTTCTAGAAGCAGAAGCTATATGGGCAGTTTTCTATAAAGGTAAACCTTTTAACTTGAAAAGCAGTAGCATAGTTAGCAACTACCCTGGACCCAAATATAAAAAGACAGCATTTGGAAATCCAGGTCATGCTATTAACTTGGCTAAAAAGCTTAACCAAATGTTTAAAACTACCGATTTCGAAGTGGTTAAGCTAACTACCGGTGAAATCGTTTCATGTCAAACATAAAAACCCTTCTAACAAAAATATTCCTACAACAGGCCAATCTTCCGGCGGGCAAGGACGACATACATAAAAAACTGTTTCTCTGGTGGAAAAATCCGCGAGATAAAACAGAAGGCGGGCTTACATTAACTGAAGAAGGTTTTAATTTCTTAAACGATATTATCAAACTCAAGAACTATTCTATTCCTTTACCAAAAGATTTCGTCTTTACAACACAGGTTGTTCTTTGGTTGGATAAGTTTTTAGATTGCCCACATTATTATACAAAAAAAGAAATCATAGTTTTTAAAGAAACTAAAGCAGTAGAACTCATGCTATTTTCGGGAGACGTAAGAAAATACGGTCTAGCAAAAGCAATGTCTAGACAACGAGAAATAAACCAATAAGAACAGTTGACGTACATATACAAGATGCTATTATAACAGTATAGACATTACAGCAAGGAGCAACACAATGTCAGATCTTAGCACACGTACAGTTAGCATTTCCGGCGCCAAGTCAGCATTGCGCCACGCATTCCGCAAGCGTCGTCCAGTATTCCTTTGGGGCCCTCCAGGCATTGGTAAATCAGATGCTATTCATCAGCTTGGTAGCGAGATGGATGCTCATGTTATTGACGTGCGCTTGTCACTTTGGGAACCTACTGATATTAAGGGTATCCCTTACTTTAACTCAACTGACAGCACAATGAGCTGGGCGCCGCCCGTAGAACTTCCTACTGAGGAACTTGCTGCCAAACATCCAGTTGTTATCTTGTTCCTGGATGAGATGAACTCAGCACCGCCTAGCGTACAGGCTGCTGCTTATCAGCTTGTTCTTAATCGCCGCGTTGGTACGTACCGTTTGCCTGATAACGTGATCGTTGTTGCTGCTGGTAACCGTGAAGCAGATAAGGGCGTTACTTACCGTATGCCTGCTCCGCTTGCAAATCGTTTCGTACATCTTGAACTACGTGTAGACTTTGAAGATTGGTTTAACTGGGCTGTTGAAAACAAGGTTCACCGTGACGTTGTTGGTTATATCAGCTTTGCCAAGCAGGACTTGTATGATTTCGATCCTAAGACTGCTAGCCGCTCATTTGCTACGCCACGTTCATGGAGCTTCGTTAGCGAACTGCTCGATGATGATCTAAGCGAGACTACACTTGCCGATCTTGTTAGCGGCGCTGTCGGTGAGGGTACTGGTGTTAAGTTTATGGCACATCGTAAGGTTGCTGGACGTATGCCTAATCCTACTGACATCCTTAGTGGTAAGGTTAAGGAACTTAAGGTCAAGGAGATCAGCGCGATGTATTCGCTAACTGTATCACTTTGCTATGAACTTAAGGACGGTGCAGAGAAGAAGGTCAAGAACTGGGACGAACAGGCTGATAACTTCTTCCGCTTTATGATGGATAACTTCGAGACTGAGCTCACTGTTATGGGTGCTAAGATCGCGCTTACTAACTATGACTTGCCACTTGATCCTAGCAAGATGAAAAACTTTGATGAGTTTCACGATCGCTTCGGCAAGTATGTAATCGCTGCCAATCAGTAAAACACTATGGCACAGTTGACAATCCAGTTAACTGTGCTATTATATGTACATAACACAGGAGAATCTCATGGCTACCGCAGTTGCTACACGTATTGAAGGTCGTAAAATTGAAGAAAAACTTATCACAGCTCGTGTTGGACTATTGCTCCGTCACAGCTTCTTTGGCAATCTAGCTACACGTTTGCGTATGGTTGATTGCACTGATGATCCGCATATTAATACTGCTGCAACTGATGGTCGTCATTTCTATTTTGATACTAACTTTGTTGACAAACTAAGCCCTAAACAAACAGAGTTTCTATTTTGCCATGAGGTTCTCCATAATGTATTTGATCATATGGGCCGTCGTAATAATCGCGATCCTGACATTTGGAATATCGCTTGCGACTATGCAATCAATCAGATCCTCGTAGATGATCGTATTGGTGACAAGATTACACAGGTAAAAATCTTTCAAGATAACAAATATCGAGGCAAGAGTGCTGAAGAAATCTATGATATTATCTTTGAGAAATATGACCTCCAGCAGCTACAACAACTCGGTGAGCTGTTAGATCAACATCTTGATCAAGACGGTAATGGAGAAGACGATAAGGACGGTAAAAGCAAGCGCAAGAAATATACAAAGGATGAGCTACGTAAGATCCGTGATGAGATGAAGGAAGCAATGATCAGTGCTGCTCAGAGTGCAGGTGCTGGTAATATTCCTGCCGGTGTGCGTCGTATGATCAGCGAACTTACCGAACCCAAGATCGATTGGCGTGAGCTTCTTAAACAGCAGATCCAGAGCACTATCCGTAATGATTACACTTGGATGCGTCCTTCACGCAAAGGCTGGCACACCGGTGCTATCCTCCCAGGTATGAACTACGATCAGACTATCGATGTTGCTGTTGCTATTGATATGAGCGGTTCTATCTCAAACAAGATGGCACGTGACTTCCTTAGCGAGATTAAAGGCATTATGGATCAGTTCAAGGACTTCCACATTAAGCTTTGGTGTTTTGATACTGACATTTATAATGTTGTCGATATTACTGCTGATAACATTCAAGAGTTCGAAAGTTATGAGCCCAAGGGTGGCGGTGGCACTGACTTTGATGCTAACTGGAAGATGATGAAGGAAGAAAATCTTGTTCCTAAGAAGTTCATTATGTTTACAGATGGTTATCCTTTCAGTAGCTGGGGTGATCCAGACTATTGCGATACAGTGTTTATCATCCATGGTCCCGAGACTATCAAGCCCCCTTTTGGGGTATACAGTCACTATGAGTTTAAGGAATGAAGGAATTTAAAATCAATCCGTTAAACGTGTTGAGTGAGAGGAGATTAGAAGTTCTCCCCTCACACTTCACTGTCATTGAAATAAAATCAAGTGTTTTTAGAAGAGATGCAGTTAAATGGATTACAGCCAATCTTCGTGGTAGATTTTTTTATGGTCAGCTAACTAAGTTAGTGAATGATCGTGTACAACAATACGATGCTGTAGGTTTTGAAGATCCTAAAGAAACTACAATGTTTTTATTA
>Ga0208741_10000290_pt1 | contig 25883 bp, 25 predicted proteins | sample CryBogCBE03Jun09_FD_184576 | JGI IMG/M metagenome (GOLD analysis project Ga0208741, IMG submission 184576) | Freshwater microbial communities from Crystal Bog, Wisconsin, USA - CBE03Jun09 (SPAdes) | ecosystem: Environmental > Aquatic > Freshwater > Lake | place: Crystal Bog, Wisconsin, USA...
GTTACAGATATGGCGCATCATATTTAGACCCGGGGTTAAACACCCTTGTTGCGCCTACTGGTACGCTTGTTTATAACTTATACAGTTGGGGCGCTAACAATCAAGGCCAATTAGGACTTGGAAATACAACATCTTATTCTTCTCCAAAACAAATTAGCGCTTCAACATATTGGTTAACTGCCGCTGGAGGATATCAGTTCTATTTAGCATTAAATACTAATAGTTCATTATGGTCATGGGGTGCAAATAATTATGGTCAACTTGGTTTAAATAACACAACATATTTTTCTTCTCCAAAACAAGTTGGTTCATTAACCAATTGGCAGTCTATTTCAGGTGGGTATTATCATTCTTTCGGTATAAAAACCGATGGAACACTTTGGGCTTGGGGTAGAAACAATGTTGGTCAACTGGGTCTTTCAAATACTGTTTCAGTTTCATCCCCAGTACAAGTTGGAGCATTAACAAACTGGAAAACAATTTCTGCGGGTTTAGATTTTTCAATTGCTGTAAAAACCGATGGAACTCTATGGGTTTGGGGATCTAATGGTAGTGGTCAGTTAGGGCTTGGTAATATAACTTATTATTCTTCACCAAAGCAAGTTGGGTCATTAACAAACTGGTCTTCTATTTCGGCAGATAAAGGTGGAAGCACTTCTGTTGCAATAAAAACAAACGGAACTATATGGGCATGGGGGAAAAACAATTTTGGTCAACTAGGTTTGGGTAACACGACATATTATTCATCACCCAAACAAATTGGTGCTTTGACTACTTGGACACAAGTAAGTTCATATTCACAAACCACAATAGCTCTTAAAACAGATGGAACTTTGTGGTCTTGGGGATTAAATAATTATGGTCAATTGGCTCTTAATAATACAACCAATTATTCTTCACCTAAACAAGTTGGTAGCCTAACAATTTGGAAATCAATTCTTTTTGGTGGGTGTGGGTCTGGAATTCAAACCAATGGAACTTTGTGGACATGGGGGTATAACGGAAATGGTCAACTTGGTACTGGTAATACAACTACACAATCATCTCCTGTCCAAGTTGGAAATTTGACAACTTGGAGTGGTTTAGCTGGAGCTGGAAATTCTACTTTAGGAATAATTTACTAATATGCCAATAGTCTACCCATACACACAATACGGAGGAGTCTGGAACCTGACTAGCCAATCACAGGCTCAGGGGGCAGGAACTTGGGCTGTTCCTCCTGCGTTTCATTTATATGCTTGGGGAAACAATAGCTTAGGTCAATTGGGATTAGGTAATATTATTTATTACTCAAGTCCAAAACAAGTTGGGTCTTTAACTACTTGGTCATTGCTTTCTGCTGGACAATTTAATACTTTATCCATAAAAACTGATGGAACATTATGGGCTTGGGGAAGTAATGATAGCGGTCAATTAGGTTTTGGAAACACCACAAATTACTCATCTCCTAAACAAGTAGGAGCTTTGACAAATTGGTCTAAGATTGCATCGGGAGAAAATCATACGCTTGCAATTAAAACTGATGGAAGCTTGTGGGCATGGGGTAATAATGCTTATGGGCAATTAGGTTTTAATAACACTAATAATTACTCAAGCCCTAAACAAATTGGAGCACTAACTAATTGGTCTTCAGTTAGTGGAGGTATATATTTATCAGGATCAATTAAAACAGACGGAACTTTGTGGATGTGGGGATACAATATTTTTGGGCAATTGGGTTTAAATAATACAACGTATTATTCCTCTCCTAAACAAGTTGGATCATTAACAAATTGGAGTTCTTTATCTTGCGGTAGAAACCATGTACTTGCAATTAAAACTGATGGCACACTGTGGAGTTGGGGATATAGCGGCAGTGGACAACTTGGATTAGGTAACACGACAAATTATTCATCTCCAAAACAAGTAGGAATTTTGACAAATTGGGCAAATATTTCCAGTGGGTCAAATATGTCAAGTGCAATCAAAACTGATTCTACAATGTGGACTTGGGGGCAAAATGGTTCGGGTCAATTGGGATTAGGAAATACAACCCCATATTCTTCCCCTAAACAAGTTGGATTTTTAACCAATTGGTTAAAAATTTCAGCAAGTTATGTAGTAAACGCCATTAAAACTGACGGAACTCTTTGGGCTTGGGGGAATAATCAATATGGTACTTTGGGTATTGGAAACACAACTAGTTATTCTTCGCCTAAACAAGTTGGTAGTTTAACCAGTTGGACTACGATATCAATTGGATCAATTTCTAATTCAACGCTTGGAATCGCCAAAACTTAATTTTTTAACAGGAGTAAATCATGTCTTTATATGTTCGTATCGTTAACGGGGAAGTCAAAGATTGCTGGGACACCCCACCAGCAGAAGGCGTAGGTAACAATGGTTGGAAGAATGCCGTAGAGGTACGTCCTACAATCATCCCTAATCGTCAAGGCTACACAGCCCACACATTTGATTTGACCAAAGACCCAGTAGAGATTGTGTATGGCACATTCGATATTAGCGTGGATGACCGCAAAGCTGGTATGAAACAGAATGCCGCATTCACATTCCAACAGGTTGTCAATCAACAAGCTAGAAACGGTTCTGCTTATGATGCAAACGCAGTGGCTACGGCTTTAACTGCTATGCAGACAAGAGAATCTGCCATTGATGCTTGCACAACACACGACCAGTTGGATGCTTTGAATTGAAAATCCTTGTGATGGGCTTGCCCGGTTCTGGTAAGACAACTTTGGCTGAGAGCTTGGCCCATGAATTAGATTGCGATCACTTCAATGCGGACAAGGTAAGGGAGCAGTTCAACGACTGGGACTTTACTGCTGAGGGACGGCTGAGACAGGCAAGAAGGATGCGTGAGTTGGCAGATAAGACCGATATGGCTATTTGTGACTTTGTATGCCCTCTGCCTGAGATGAGAGAAATCTTTAATGCAGATGTAGTAATTTGGATGGATACTATCAAAGAGGGAAGGTTTAAAAATACCAACCAGATCTTTGAAGAGCCAGAAGAATACGATTTACGCTTTACTTCTTGGAACCCAGGAAACTTGGACATTGTGTTGGATTATTTAGGAGATGATCATGTCAGAAAAATGGATACAAAAAGCAATCAAGAAACCAGGCGCTTTGCGTAAAGAGCTGGGTGTCAAAGAAGGTAAAACGATTCCTGCAAAGAAGCTAGCTGCCGCTGCAAAGAAACCTGGTAAAACAGGGCAGCGTGCACGTCTGGCTGAAACCCTCAAGGGTTTAAAGAAGAAATAAGGTGATGCCATTGATCCGTTCACCCTTGTTGCTCTGGCGTCCGGGGCCTTTAAAATGTGCAAGGACGCTTGTGAGATGTACAAGGAAGGGCGTCAGATTGTTGTTGATATTTCCCATGAAGTTGATGGAGTTGTCAAAGACGTTAAGAATGTACAAAAGAAAGCCAAAGGGCTTCTTGGGTTCCTAACTTCCGTCTTTGGCAAAAAAGCAGATCTGCAGTCGACTGCAGATGCAGCTCCTGTTAAGAAGGCTAAAAAGAAGAAAGAGCCTCCACCAGAGTTTGACGAGAATCTCATTTACCAACAGGTCAGTGATGCTCTCATCAAGTTCTTCCAGGCGTACAATGCTCTTAAGAACTATGTGAAAGAACAGGAAGAATTTGCTCTGCATGCAAATAATGACGAAGGCCAAGAGGCCGCAATCAAGATCACGATTGCCAATTTGCAGATGGAGAAGCTGAATACGGAGTTGAGTAACTACATGGTGTATAGCGTTCCTATCGAGCTGAAGGATTTATATACTAGGGTTAACCAGCAAATTGGTCACATTGCCAATGTGCAAGCGCTTGCTAGACGAGAGGAAATGCTAAAGGAGCGTAGAGCAAAATGGCAACGGCGGCAAAAGGCGGATCTAATAAGGGGAAGAGTGGCGGCTTCAGTAATTACAGTGCTGTTGCTGATGTGGATATGGCTAATGATTCTCAGTCTGACTCACTCGCCATCCTACTGATTGTTGTTCTTTTGGTTATTCTGTTGTTGATTGTTCCGTTGATTGCATGGATGTATGTGGATGTAAGGCAAATGGAAATAAGGGTCAATAAAGCTTTGGCAAGGATTGAAAGCAAATGATTAAAAAACCTAATTTTCTATACACATCAATATTGATATGTATATTTTTGCCTTTTTTATTTACAGGTTGCAATGACACTTACAGGTATTATTGCCAAGACCCAGATAACTTTAGCAAAGAGCGGTGTCAGAAACCTAGATGTGAGTTTAATCAGGATTGTCCTGAGTATTTGGTAGCCCCTATTTTGGAGAAGAAAATTGAAGGAACTCCTGCTAGCATTCCTCAACAGCCCCAAGGAACGCCTCAATGCCGATGAGATAGAGATTAGGGTCCGATCCTTTGTGATCATTGTGGTGACTCTGATATTGGCCTTCATCGTGATGGCCCTCCTCTATTCGGTGACGTTCGTAAGCCAGCCAATCAAGGCTATGGCTCCAATCGACCAAGCCTATACCAAGATGCTCAATGACATCGTATTGCTCATTGTGGGCGGTATTGGTGGCATCCTGACCAAGGGATTGACCAATGAAGCCACGAACATGATGAATGCAGCAAAGGCCAACAAAGATGCATATGTCGCACCGCCACCCCCACCACCTGCTCCTATTATTATGGCTAGTCCTAGTTGGAGCCCACCTCCTGCGCCAGTATCTCCGCCGACGCTAGAGGCAGATCACGAGCGTGAAAGAATGGCCCAAGCTAGAAGAGAAGCGATATGACCTGGTTATCATGGTTCTTTGATGACTTGTTTTATTGGATAGCGGTCATTGCTCTGGGAGTAGGAGCAGTGGCTTATGTGTTGAGTTACTTGGTAGGATTTCTACCTATGTTAAAGCCCCATGCCCTTGTAATGAAGGTAGCGGGATTGGTGTTAATTATCTTAGGAGGTTACTATGTCTCAGATCATCACGGCTATGAAAGACGGGTTGCAGAAGATAAAACAGAAATTGAGCGCCTTAATGGAGAAGCTCGGGCAAAAGAAGCAGAGCTCGGACAAAAGCTCTCAAGAGCCACCAGCCAACTGAAGAAGGCTAAAGATGATATCAAAACCAAACAGGCTAGCATTGATGCTCGCATTGACTCTGGCGAGTTGCGCATCCCAACCACCTGTGGTGTACAAGCCAGTGCAGATGCCTCCAATGGAAATCAAACCGATGGAGCCGACGCTTCTAGACAGGCTATTAAAGATATTGTCGCAATCGCCTCAGAAGGTGACCGAGCAATCGTCAAGCTCAACGCCTGCATCAGTCAATACAACGAAGTGATGCAGACAGTTAATGAGGGTGTGAAATGATCACAGTAGAGAAACTTCATGCCCTACAGATTGGGCCAGAATGGGTAGAGCCACTCAATGCAACCATCCAAAAGTTCAGCATTTTTACCGTCAAGGAGCAGGCCGCATTTATCGGACAGCTTTCACACGAGTGCAACCACTTCCGAACACTGGAAGAGAATCTTAACTATAGAGCCGAAACCCTTCAAGCCCTCTTCCATACTCACTTCAAGCCAGAAGAGTATGCCGTTTTTGCCCATCAACCTCAAAAGATTGCCAACCGCATTTACGCCAATCGTGGAGGGAACAGGAATGAAGCAAGTGGGGATGGGTTTTTGTACAGGGGAAGAGGTACGATCCAGCTTACCTTTCACGATAACTACTGGCACTGCGGACAAGCTCTTGGTCAGGATTTTGTAAAGAACCCGGACCTGGTTAAAACGCCCATGTATGCAGCGCTTAGTGGTGGCTGGTTTTGGGCTACGCATGGATGTAATCAATTGGCTGAATCAGGTAATGAAGAAGGTCTTTGTAAGCGTATCAATGGTGGGCTATTTGGGCTTAACGAACGCATACAATTGACAGCTAAAACCCTTGCCGTTTTAAGCGCCTAATGAGAGAATAAGCCATGCCATTACAAGCTATTAGATTTAGGCCCGGTATTAATCGGGAACAAACCCAGTACACTTCTGAAACGGTGGGAACTGTCACGCCTAATTTCCAGATTACAGCTGGCTGGTATGAATCAGAAAAGGTACGTTTTAGACAAGGCTTTCCTGAAAAGATAGGTGGCTGGTATCCAGTTACTACAAATCAATATCAAGGAATATGTCGTTCCTTATTTAATTGGTCTGCATTAGATGGCACAAGCTTAATTGGTGTAGGAACTAATCTAAAGTTCTACATTGAAAAGGGTTCTGCCTATTATGATATTACTCCTGTTAGGGGTACAGCGACTTTAACCAATCCATTTACAGCAACAGCTAGTTCAGCCACGATTACTGTAAGTGCTACGGGTCATGGAGCTGTGACGGGTGATTTCGTTACATTCAGTGGTGCGACTGGATTGGGTGGAAACATTACTGCATCCGTATTGAATCAGCAGTACCAGATCACAGTACTTAATTCCAACTCATATTCTTTCACTGCTACAGCCACAGCCAATGCCACAGATGCAGCTGGATCTCCTGGTGGTGGCACGGTAACAGCGACCTATCAGATCAGCGTAGGACCAGCGATTGAAGTTCCATTGGTAGGATGGGGAGCTGGTACATGGGGATCAGGAACATGGGGTAATGGTGGAAGCACTACCATTTCTCTTAGGTTATGGAGCCAATCCAACTTTGGACAGGATTTGATCTTTGCTCCCAGGGGTGGACAAATATATTATTGGTCGTATGCTACTAGCATAACTAGCCCTGCGGTATTGGCTTCATCATTGTCGGGAGCTTCTGATGTACCGACTATTGTTAATTTTATCTTTGTCTCCGATGCTAGTCGTTTTGTGTTTGCATTTGGTACTAACCCATTGGGTGGCAGCACACAGGATCCTATGTTGGTTCGCTGGTCAGATCAAGAATCTGTGACCATGTGGACGCCATCAGCAACAAATCAGGCGGGCGATATTAGGCTGTCTCGTGGATCACAAATTGTTGCTTGCGTACAGAATAGACAAGAGATCGTTGTTTGGACCGATACCTCGGTTTACTCTTTCCAATATGTAGGAACTCCTGCTGTATGGGGATCAAACATTGTTGGCGATAACATCTCTATCATTTCCCCCAATGCTGCAATCTTGGCTGCTGGAACATCATACTGGATGGGAGTAGATAAGTTCTATAAGTACAACGGTACGACTTCTACGTTGCGCTGTGACCTTCGGGAATACATTTATTCTGATATCAATCTTTCCCAATCCCAGCAGATTTTTGCAGGAACCAATGAGGGATACAACGAAGTATGGTGGTTCTATTGCTCAGCAAATAGCACCGTGGTCGATAAGTATGTGGTCTATAACTACCAAGATGACATTTGGTACTATGGAACAATGGGTAGAACGGCTTGGATTGATTCAACAACTTTGACCTATCCTGTCGCTGCGACCTATAACAATACGCTTGTATTCCATGAATATGGATTGGATGACAACACTACAGGCACTCCCACTGCGATCGATTCCTATATCACTTCAGCAGAATTTGATTTAACCGATGGCCAGAAGTTTGGCTTTATCCGTCGTATTCTTCCTGACATTACATTCCGTAAATCGACCACAGCAAATCCGACTGTGAACATGACGCTGATCCCTATGCAGAACTCAGGATCAGGCTATAACGTGCCCCAATCAATGGGGGGTAATACGAACATCGCAGCTGTAACAAGAACGGCTACAGCGCCTATTGAGCAGTTTACAGGCCAAGTATTTATCCGTGTACGTGGTCGACAAATGATCTTTAAGGTAGAGGGAAATCAGTTGGGCCAGCAGTGGCAATTGGGTACGCCTAGGATTGATATCCAACAAGATGGATTGAGAGGTAACACATGATCCCAGTCATTAACGTAGCCCCCAATTTACCGCTCCCACCGCATCAGTATGATCAACAATATATTGATACGTTAAACAAAGTATTGCGCTTGTATTTTGCGAGCAACGATAACTTTAACCAAGTGATAGCCAATCAAGTGGCTAGCAATCAAGCCTTTATTTGGTTAGGACTGTAATGGCTAATTATCAAAATGTCACACCAGTACAAATTGCACAAGCTGCTTTAACGACCAGCTACGCTACGCTATATACAGTGCCTACGAATGCAACAACACCTACTCGTACGTACTTGAAACAAATCGATGTTTGTAATACTACGGGTGGATCGCTTACGTTTAACTTGCATATTGTGCCGGCAACGTTTAGCGCAGGAACGCAGAACGCTTTGTTCTATGCTCAAACGGTAGCGGCAAATAGTACTTTTTCCTATGCTGGGGTACAGGTTTTACCGACCAGTTCCTTTATATCTGCTAAAGCTTCTAATACTGGATTAACCATTACCATTAGTGGTGGAGAGGCGGTTTAATGGGATTCTTTTCAGACGTTTTCTCAGGCAATATCAGTCAAGCCTTTGGGTCAGATTTGACTGGAGGAAACTCACTTGTATCGCAAGTTGGTAAAGTTGCAAGCAATCCATTGGTGGATGCCGCTGTAGCTGTAGTGGCGCCTGAATTAACTCCTTATATCGCTGCATCTAATGTTGCTACCAATGTAGCAAGTGGTAAGCCTATCAATGCAGGAACTCTACTGAATGCCGCATCTGCTGCGTCTGGTCTTGGCGTTGATACTGGGATTGATCCAAGTACTTTGTCGACAGCCAGGACTGGTTTGGCTGCTGCAAATGCATTACAAACTGGTAATGTAGCTGGAATGGTCAGCTCTTTGGCTCAACTGGCAGGTGCATCATCAGATGTTAAAACAGCATTAAATGCAGCAAATGCAGTTACCGCTTATCAAAAGGGTGACGTAGCCGGTCTGTTGAATGCCTTAAACAATATCACAGGTAGCGTTGCACCACAGGTCGCAGCTTTAGCCACGCAAATCATTCATACCGTAAATCCTGGTGGAGTACAACTGCAGTCGACTGCAGATAAAACTGCTACGAAACCAACTACAGATACCACAGCTACAGATACAACTACGACAAATACAACTAGCACTACGCCTGCTACGACCACAACTGCATCGACTACGACTAATCCTTTGGCTACACCAACTGGTCCTGTAGGTGCTAATGGTCAAGTCAATCCCAATCCCTTGGCATTGCCTTCTATGCCTACTGTAAAAGCTCCTCCAGCCACAATTGGAAAGATAAACGAAATAGACTTGAACAAGCTATTTGACCAAGTAAATTCGCTAAATCCCGTACAAGATACTACAATTAATGCTAGGAGTGGCGGGTCTATAAACGACCTCGTTCAACTATTAAATTCGAGAGGCTAATATGGCTGCAGATATTGTTGATTCAAGTGATGATGGAACCCAAACAACCGTTACCTATTCAGATGGTAGCGTTGCAGTCATAGATGATGCTTCAGGGATGACAATATCCCAGAGTGGTCCTAGCTTTGATTCATCTAGCCAAAGCACTTCGTCTGCACCAACTATTGTAAAAACAGCTACTGCCAACGGTAATACCTATTATCAGATGTCTGATGGTACATACCAGATGGTAGATGAAGCGGGTAATATTTACCCTTCTAATGCTACCGATTTCACCAATGCAAATACGGGTGGCGTTCAAACAAGTACAGCTTCTACAGCTACTGGAATTCCAGGATCTACAATTACCAGCAGTGGTGCAACTGGACTAAGCGGATTGATTGCTAAAGCTGCTGCAGGCACATTGAGCAGTTCTGATATTGCTTCATTTGCTGCAGCTAATGCAGGTAATATTGCTGCTCTTACTGGCTTGGCTGCTTTGACTGGTGGCAACAATGTCACTACTGGCGCTTACCAAGGAAAGATACCTACGCTTCAGGCCATTAGGAATCAGGTTAATGCCGCTGTTTCTCCTAATCAGAGTCAACAGTATTTCACTGATACCCAGTATGTAAGCCCATCTGATTCTACGGCTGTAGCCAATGCCAATGCAGCATCTACTGCTCAGGCTCAGGCCATCATAGCTGCCGCACAAAAGCAAGCCGCTGAAAGAGCTGCCGCACAACAGCCTATTCCTGGGTTTGCTATGCCTTGGGTTAACCAAACAGCTGCTGGTAATACGCCTGTAACCGCTGCTAATAACGCTGGATTGCCTGCTGTTATTAATGTGTCTAGTCCTGGTTATACAGGAACACCGACAGCAGGAGTTGGTACTCCTAGCACAACAGCTGGTACAACGACCTCTACATCTCAAACAGCTGCTCAGTTAGCCGCTCAACAAGAAGCCGCTAAACAAGCTGCATTATTGGCTGCACAACAAAAGCAAGCTGCATTGTTAGCTGCACAGAAAGCTGCTGCTGCCGCTACATTGAAACAACAGCAAACCGACATTGGTAACATTGTTGCCAAGTATCCTAACTATCAAAACGATCCTGTCCAAAGCTATCAAATGCAAGTGGCAGTATCTCAGTACATGGATCAAAAGGGCATTAGTCCTTCACAATTACCTAGCATTCTTGCAGGTACATCCTATAACAATCCTGGATGGACGCCTACAGTAATTGCTAATGCGTATAAAAATGTGGACCCTGTAGCTCAAGTTGTGAGCTTGTACCAGTCCGGCGCATCACCTGCAGCTGTTAACGCATTGGCTACAAAGAACGGTATTACTTTGCAACAAATGCAACAGTATGGACTTAGCTCTGCCGACATCAATAACTTGGCAGCCAAAGGCTATGTACCTACGTCTGATCTATCAACCATCATGGCCAACGATTGGAACAATGGTCAGGGTGGCGCTGCCGGTCTGCAACAGATCCAAAACATCATCAATACCAACAACTTAACTGCCGCTCAGATCCAAGCCATGTACCCAGGTATTGACTTAAATCAGGTGGCTTCTACTGGTATTAAGATCCCAGGTTATACGCCTACATCTAGCGCAGCACCAGCTACAACAGCATCGACAGGATATACGCCTTATAGCCAAGCTGATATATTGAACTATATCAATCAGCAGGGTATTGCCAATAATCCTACTGCGCTTGCTGCGGCTGAACAGCAATTCAACGGTGACCCAGCTGCGGTTGCACAGGCTTTGGCTACATTGAACCAACCAGCATCAACGAGCACAGCTCCTGCCGTTACTGGTGGAGCTCCAGCGGCTGTACAAGCGGCTCCTGCAGCCCCTGCTTATAACCAATACAGTCAAAGCGACATCATCAATTACATTCAATCACAAGGTATTGCTAATGATCCCAACGCTATTGCTGCGGCGGTTCAACAATACGGTGGTGATCCAGCTGCTGCTGCACAAGCATTGGCTACCATCAATGCAGATTCCGGTGCTCAAAGCGCCAAACAAGGAGGTATCATGGGTTACGCACATGGAGGAACCACTGGCGTTCCAAGATATTTACAAGGCACTACCGATGGTATGGCGGATGAAGTTCCAAGTTCTATTGATGGTGTAGAGCCAGCCAAGCTTAGCCACGGTGAGTTCGTAATCCCTGCTGACGTCGTATCCCACCTTGGTAACGGCAACTCGGATGCTGGAGCAAAGAAACTTTACCAGATGATGGATAAAGTGCGCATGGCCCGTACCGGCACTAAGAAACAGGGCAAGGAAATCAATCCTGACAAATTCTTAGTAGGCGGTCCTGCCTACGCTAACGGTGGAGCTGTAGCTTTTAACACCGGTGGTATTTCTGATATCAAAGGATATGCCGGCACAACTGGAAGTACAGTTTCTACGGGTACATCTTCTGGTGTATCTACTCCATCAATTGGATACTCGACAGTTAACGCCCTGTCTCCCTGGGCTGGTGACTATGTAACCAATATGCTTGGTAGCGCTCAAGCTCTGGCACAAACGCCTATGCCTGTATATCAGGGTGAATTAACTGCTGGTCCTTCATCTTTGCAACAGCAACAGTTTGCAGGTCTTTCTGCTTTGGCCCAGACCGGAGCTCCTCCTGTCCAATTCCAGACGGGCACTTGGTCTAACCAAGGAGCACCTACAATGCCCAACTTAAATACGCCATCTGAAACATCATTGGTGAGCCAAGCTGGTCAAGGTAACACTACTGGATTTGGTCAGCCCTTGCAGTTGGATACAAGCAACAATACTGGTATAGCGGGTCAGTATATGAACCCCTATTTGCAGCAGTCCCTACAGCCACAGCTCAATCAGTTGGCCTATACCGCAGGCATTAATGAGCAAAATGACTTGAGTAAATTAACTCAAGCAGGTGCATTTGGTGGATCTAGACAAGCCGTATTGCAAGGTATTGATCAAGGTAATCTGTTGGCTCAACAGGCCACACAAATTGGTCAGGGCTATAACACTGCATATAACCAAGCCATGCAACAGTTCAACAATGAGCAACAGAATGCTCTTACTGCTCAGCAAAATCAACAAGCAGCTAACCAAGCTTCTGCCAACTTTGGATTACAAAGTCTTAATGCGCTCGGTACAGCTGGTGCTACACAACAGGGTCTGCAGCAGGCTGCAGATACAGCTGCTCAGAATCAGTTCAATACACAAGCGTTGTATCCATATCAACAGCTTCAGTTTGAACAGAGCATGCTTTCTAACTTGCCAATTTCTACCCAAGCTGTTATCCCCAATACTTCTACATTGGGTAACATTGCTGGTGCGGTTAACACTTCCACTTCATTGGCCCAGGCTCTTGCTAATTTAGGACAAGGATAATCAAATGAGTATCTATCAAGACGAAAAAGATATGCAATACATGCCTGACGCTACCGTTGAGGCATACAAAGAAGGCAAGGGATCTAAGCCTGATGAACAGCTCCTGGCCCTGCTAGAGCAACAAAAGCGCTTAGGTTTAGAGGCTGATAAACAAGCTGAACAAAACAGACCTATGCCTACAGTGGCACAGCAAGTAGAACAAAAAGCCGGCTTGATGGATTTACAAAAGATGGCTCAGCGCTTGGGTATGCAGATCACTGGCATGGCTCCTATTGGCGCTCCCATGATGCCACAAAGTGCTCCTATGCAAGGCGCTCCTATGATGAGCCCACAAGGACAACCAGCTCCTGCCGGTATAGCAGCTGCTGCACCACAGATGCCCCAAGCTGGTCCTGCTATGCCCCAAGCCGTAGCTCAAGGTCCTGCTGCACCACGTCCTATGGCTCATGGCGGTATTGCTCATGCAGCTCCAAGCCATATGTTCAAGTTTGCTCATGGCGGTGGCGTATTAGGATTTGCTGGTAAAGAGGACAGTGATGTTCCTGCTCCTAGACAAGAGACATATGCAGAGCGTGATGTTCGCATGCATGATCAGCCAGCTCTTACCTCTTATCAAGACCCCAATAGCTTAGGTAATATTGGTGCTGCTATCCAAAGCGCAGGATCGTCTTTGGTCAATGCTTTGCCTGCTGAATCAGGTATTAAGCAAATAGCCAACTGGATGAATGCCGGTCGTCCCACTTTATCTCAGCCTTTGCTTGACACATTGACTCAAGCTTTGTCTGGTTCACCACAACTGCAGTCGACTGCAGATAAAACTCCTGCTGCATTGCCTCCTACTGGAGCTGGTGCTGGTCGTGGATCTATTAATCCTCCTATTCCCCAAGCTGCACCGCAAGCTGCACCTGCTGCACCCGTTGCACAATCCGCTCCTGTTGTTCCTCCTGCTCCTGCAGGATTGCCACAAGCTTTACCGCCTGCACATCCCAGTAAGATATTGGCTCAAACCACACCTCCTGGAACCGTTACTGGAGCTCCTGGCGTACCTTCAGCACAGCCTAATATCTTTGAGGAAGAAGTTAAGAAGACTATGGCTGAGCCAGACATCAATAAGATGATTGAGCAAAGACATAAGCTTGAGAAAGAATTTGGAGCAGACAAGCCCTATGGCGAAGAAACCGTTCAAGCTGCTAACGAGTTGCGTGAGCAGATGAAAGAATGGAATAAGCACCATGCTGCAGAAAAGCTATCTGCTCTTTTGACTGGTATCGTATCGGGTGGATATGCTGGTGGAGCTCCTGCTGCTCAGGCCAATGAGAATGAATATCGCCAAGCTGTGATTAACCAGTATGACAAGATCAACAATATGCTTTCTCCTGTGATGCAACAGCGTCGATCAGAAGCTTTGGCTGGCGTTAAAGATATTACTACTGGTATGACTGAAGCTCAAAAAGAGAAATCAACTACAGCTCGTACGATCTTTGACAGACAGTTGGCTAATCAATCTTCTGCTGAGTTGGAAAACATCCGTCAGTCAGGTGAGAACCAACGTAGTAAGCTTAACCGTGATACCCAAATTGCGCTTAAGAACATGGAGATCAACAATCCTAACCGTGCTCCTAACGCTAACGACATTGTTAAGTTGTTGCAGAATGATCCCAACTATCAGGGTAAATCACAAGCTGAGATGATGCAAGCGGCTATCGAGATCCAAAACGGCGCTCGTTCTAAGCAAGCACAGATCACAGCGTTGAACGATTCAGCCAAGATTCTGAATGCTCAGATCATGGATCCCATGAATACGGATGAGAATGCGAAGGCAGCACAGCGTTCGCAGTTGGCTGCAATACAGAAGCGCTTCAATGAATTGTCAGGCGTGGAAACAAAAGAAGGTATTCCATTACCAGCAAACCCTAGCCCTTCCAATTTAATAAAGGATAAAATATATCAAACACCTACCGGTCTGCACAAATGGACTGGCACTGGTTTTGTCCCTGCTTAAAGGTATAACATGGAATATTCAATTGATGATGTTTTGGGTAAAGGTTCGCTTCCACTAGCGCAACAACAGGAATTATCAATTGAAGACGTGATGGGGACCAAGACTGTTCCCAAAACGGGAGCGCTGTCCAATGTACAGCGTGGCACTGAATCCATGTTGTCATCAGAGTTAACTGGCCTGCAGTCTGTATTGGGTGGCAATCAAGCTGCTGAAGCGGCTAAGACTCGTCAAGAAGATATCACCAAACGATTGGGCCAACAGCCAGGCTTTGAAGCGGTTAAGAAGAAATACGAAGAAGAAGGCGTGCTTCCTGCTATCGGTGAGTACATCAAGCAAATTCCTGGTGCGCTAGAAGAACAGGCCCCACAGATCGCTCAGGCGTCCGCTGCAGGCCGTGGAGCTGCGATGGCAGCTACTGCATTGGGTGCTCCTGAACTCGCTCCTGTAGCTGGTTTAGGTGGCGTATTCGGTAGCTCATTCCTGCAGCAATATGGTGGGAACATAGAGCGCCAAGCTGAAGAGCAACGCAAAGCTGGTGAGCCTGTAGACATTAGTCGTACCAAGGCTGCTTTGGCTGCCGTGCCTCAAGCTGCATTAGACGTAGCTGAAACATTTATACCTATGGGTAAATCATTGGCTGGTGCGATCTTTGGTAAAGATGTTAGCAACATGATCTACAAGGGTGCAACCCAAGAGGTCAAGCGTGCAGCAGCTGAAACATTGGCCAAAGAAGGTTTAGCCAAGACATTGGCTATGGGTACAGCTAAGGGTGCTTTGGCAGAGATCCCTGCTGAAGTAGCACAGCAAGCGCTTGAGCGTGCACAAGCTGGTCTATCCTTGACCGATGATGACGCCATGCGTGAATATGGCCAGACAGCATTTGAGATAGCTAAGCTAGCCCCCATCGGTGCGGTGGGTCGTGTGATGGAAAAGGGTGCAGCCAAAGAAGAAGTGGCTAAGACAGTCCCTGAGTACGATACGCCTGACATGGCTAATTACCATACTAATCCAGCTCCTGGTGCTGAGCAGGCATTTGTAGATCGTCAGAGGGATACGGTTACTCATAATGACCAGATTGATTCTGTTGCAAACAATCCTGAATATGATCTGATGAGCAAGGGTCAGTTGTTCGGTGGTGGCGCTCCTGTTGTCACGAGCGATATTAAGTTGCCCCAACAGCACATGGGGGAAATCACTCATGCAATTTCTGAAAGCGGTAAGTTTGTTCCTGTACAGTACGCAGTAGTTGAAGCGGGCGCTTTAACACCTAGTCAAACAGTAGATGGGACACCAAATGCCGAGTATTCAGACATGGAAAAGTCCGCAATTCGACCCGTGGCAGGAAATGGTCGAGTGGCTGGAATTCAGGAAGCCTACGCAAAAGGTAATGCGACAGATTACAAGGATAAGCTCCTACAAGATGACACGCACGGTATCGACAAAAAGGTAATCGAAGGGATGCAGGAACCAGTGTTGGTTCGTGTAATGCCTAAGCGTGTGATGACTCCTGACTTGGTATCAGGATTAAGCGTTAAGCCTATTGAGCAGGCTCAGCGTGATGCTCAGCATGTCGATCCTGATGCGATGTCTTATCGTACGGATGGAACGCTAAGCAATACAGCTACCAGAGAATTTGTTAGCAAAATACCAAAGACAGAGCACGGTGATTTGATCGATCCTAGAACAGGCGATATTACCGATATAGCGAATAATCGTTTCCGCAATGCTGTAATGTACAGAGCTTATGGCCATGATGGAATGATTGGTTCCCATGAGCAGGCTAGAAGTCCAGCCGTTAAGAATACCGTTACCGGATTGACAGCTGCTGCTCCTGACATGGCTAAGCTAGAAGGCGCTGGTAACTATGATGTTAGGAAAACAGTTGCTGATGCAGCCAATGCGTTCATGCATGCTAATAATCAGTTGATGACCACTGATCAAATGAAAGCGATCAGTGATGCATTGACACCTAACGAGCAAAAAGTATTTTCATTCTTACGATCCACCAAAGATCCAAAGCACATTGGTTATGCTTTATCTAGGATGGCTAACCTTGCTCAGAAACAAGTACAAGAGGCAGACCCAACCAAACGTATGTCACTGGATCAGTTGTTTGATTCATTGAAAGATACATACTTTGAGCAGAAAGAACCAAGTGACTTGCAGATGGAAAAGGATCTGAAGGGCAAGACGATGGAAGAAGCTGCACAGTATGCAGTGGATCGTGCGCCCAATTCCTATATCAAGTCGATCATGGAAAAGGTCAGGGATAGGATTAATGAGTATGCCAAGCGTGGCGTGCCAATGACATTCAATTATTCCAAATCCAGAATGGATCACCCTGGCCACGTCGAGAGTATGTATCGTAACGAAACGAACATTCGCTTTGACTTGGTTTTGAATAAGCCTGGTGGTAGCAATAACGCTGACTACGAAACACTGGCTCATGAGTTGATCCACGTAGCATCGCTGGCTGAGTATGCTTACCTTGGGGATAACAATCCTCACATCAAACAAATCAATGAGCTCAGAGAAATTGTTTACAAGAAGTTCTTAGAAGATAAGAAGCTTGGCAAGCTCACAAGAGAACAGCTCCATGAAGTTGGATATGCGTTCAAAGATTATTCAACGCTTGGCAAATCAAGGATGCACCCAGAGTTCATCACGATGGGACTAAGCAATAAGCTGACACAGCAATACTTGGCTAACATTAAAGTTGGTGAGAAGTCTGCGTTCAGTAAGTTGGTTGAATACGTTGGCCGTATGCTTGGCATCAGCCCTCAGTTCGAGAGCGCATTAGAGCGATTGATCAAGATCTCTAGCGATCTATTTGAAACACCTACGGTAGAGTTGGCAGCTGAGCTTGAGAAGCAAGGCCGATTCCTGGGTGTACCGACTGGTGGTCCTGTTGGTCCTCAGAAGATTATTACCCAGCGTAAGATGAAGAAACAATTTGTTGGTGCAAAAGAAAGACCAACGAAGTCACCTGAATTTAGAGCATGGTTTAAAGGCAGTGAAGTTGTTAACAATGATGGCACGCCAAAAGTTGTGTATCACGGAACCAGCCAAGACATTAATGAATTTAATCCATCGGACAAAGGTGCATTAGGAGCAGGCATTTACTTTACTGATAAAGCTGATGCTGCTTCAAGCTTTGCGGATAGATCTGCTAAAGAAAGATCTAATCAGACTGGCCAAAACGTTATGCCAGTTTATATCCGTTCTAGAAAATTGCTTGATGTAGATAACATTACAGACAAGCAATTGGATTCCCTCATCCGTGCGATACCTAGTACTGTTGAGGAATTAGAGAAATTAGGATACTACAAGTATGACGAAGCGACTCGTCGAATGATTGATGAAGAGTTGCGTCAGTTTAATGGCACATTAGAACAAAGGCGTCAATTTGATCCTCGTAAACTTTCAAGCATCTTAGGCGATGGTGGTTATCCAACATTTGCAAAGATCATGCAGAAAGCAGGTTTTGATGGCATGACTCGCATGAGCGAGAACTTAGACAACAATACGCCTTATCGTGAGTACACAGTATTTAATCCTAATCAAATTAAATCAGTATTCAATGAGAAGCCAACCGAAGCGAATGAAATCATTGGAGCTCCATCCAAAGCAGGCCAAGATGCGCTTGATACTTTGCACGACATGGGCAGAGAAGTAGAAGGTCCTCCTCCTAACTTTAAGCAAAGACTGGAAAGCTATTACAACGAATTCAGGAACACGCCAAATAAAACTGGTGTGGCCAAGACTGCGTTCCAGAAGTTCTACGATAAGTTCTCAACTAAAGTATTCTCTACTGATAGTGCACTGAACAATAACATCCGCCGTGCAATCGAAGAATCAGGTGCAGCTATTCCTGACAAGATCAAGGGATTGTTGAATGTGTCCTTGAGCCAGACGGTTCATGCCGATGCGCTCGGTAACAGATTCCTGATAGATGGTAATCTTGAGTACGATGAAGATACCCACAAGTGGAAATCTGTAAAAGATAAAGACAACCTGGTTGCCTTGGCCAATCAATTGAATGAGTTGGCTAACAAACATGGCTTAACCAAAGAGCAGGCAGAGCTGATTGCACATACAGCATTCGAAGCTAAGCGCTTAAAGTCAATCCAAAAGTACAACGAGACTGCAAAAGAGTCAGATAAAAAGCTTGTCCACCTAGAGGACCATGAAATTGATGCTGGTATGGATTTATTCAAAACCATGCCTGAGCTCAATAAGATTGTTGAAACTTGGAATGGCATGCGTAAGAACGCTGCAAAGATCCTGGTCGATAGTGGATTGTGGAGCCCAGATGAAGCTGAGGAATTGTTATCTAATGCTGATTATGTTCCTTTCTATCGTGAAGACCAGATCGAACTGAATCAAGGACCAAAGGAATTCATCACTGGCCTGCAAGTGCAAGCTAAAGAAAAGAAAATGACCGGCTCTAAACAGCCTGTTCATGATGTATTCGATAACATGGTGCGGTGGACCCAGTACGCAATTAACCGTTCTATCCGAAACAAATCTGCTCTTGCTTTAATTGATACATCTGTGTCGATGAATCTGGCTGAACAAGTACCAGAAATCAAACGCAGTATGGACGCTGTTAAGGTATGGCGTGACGGTAAGATCGAGTACTACGACATGGCCGATCCCTTGTTCGTAGAAGCATTTAATGGTTTGGAATCCATTGCTATTCCTACTGTTAAGTACTTCTCCAAGATTGCTGATGTGCTCCGTAAGTCGGTGGTGATGTATCCCTTGTTCTCTGTGAGCCAGGTTCCACAGGACTCGTTTGCAGCGATATTCTCCTCCGGCCTGAAGCCTAGGTATGCGTTATCTATTCCAGCTCGTGCTGCCAAGGAATTCGTCAAGACATTGATGAACAAGAGCACCACGTTTGATGAGTTGAAGAAGTATGGTGTGGTCGGTGTGCGTGACTACAGCGCAACAGCTGCTCGCATGGATGCCGAAGTCTATGCAGGTATCAAGGCTCCTCCTGGATTGATTGGTAAGATCAAAGAGAAGCTAGAGCACATTTCTATGGCTTCTGATAACGCCGTACGTCAGGCTGTATACGAAGCTGCTATGGCCCAGGGATTGTCTAAAGGTGAGGCATTAGAGAAAGCATTCGAGATCATTAACTTCCGCAAGCGTGGTAGTTCTAAGATGCTGATACTAGCTGGTCAGACCATCCCATTCTTCAATGCTTATATCGCTGCTCAAAGCGTAGCGGTTAAAACGATTACAGGTCAAGGCATCTCCCCACAAGAGAGAGATGCTGCAATGAAAACACTCGTTGCGACCACAGGATCTGTCATGGCCTTATCGTTGCTCTACGCAATGATGAACGGTGACGATGATGATTATCTGAAGAAGCCTGCAACGGTACGTGATCGCTTACTCATGATCCCCCATACCGGCGGATTGAGCATTCCTTTGCGTACTGACTTGTTCACAATGCCCAAGATCATCACCGAGCATATGTACTTGCTGATGACCAATAACGGTACTGAGGACGGACGCAAGTTCAGGGATTCGATGGTTTCTGCTTTGGGCAATTCATTGCTCAGTCCAACCGTAGTTCCTCAAGCTGTTAAGCCTTTGCTTGAAGTGAAAGTTAACTATGACTTCTTCCAAGGCAAGCCATTGATTGGTAAGTGGCAGGAGCAGCTGGAGACATCCAGGCAGTTCAACGACAGCACATCTGAGCTGGCCAAGATGCTGGGTAAGACAGGTATCGTATCCCCAATCAATGCTGACCACTTGATCCGTGGCATGTTCGGTTCTGTGGGTGGACTGTTTTTACTCACTACTAACCAGATCCTGCACAGCGATCCCAATGTACCCAAGCCAGAGATGAGCATGAGGGACATGATCACTGCTTTACCTGGAACCAGCGGGTTCGTGGCCAAGGACTTTGAATCAGGATACAAAAAGGATTTCTATACGCTTAGGGACGAAGTAGACCGTGCTTCAGCGTCGTTTAGCGACATCAAGCAACGTAGCCCTTCAGAGCTGAAAGAATGGCTTGCTGAGCCTGAGAATAGGGTTCTCTACGGCATGCACAAGAACATCGATAAGATTGCCAAAGATCTATCGGTGATCAATACTGCGATCAACCGAATCAGTAATATGCCTGAGAAGCAAATGTCAGCTGAGCAAAAGCAGGAAAAGATCCGCCAGTTAAAAGAGACAGAAACCAGATTGCTGAAGAATATCAATCTGAAGAAGTTGCGTGAACAGGCAATGATCTAATCGGTGAGCAGGCGTTCTATGGTGAGAGCCAAGGCGTCTAGCTCATCCAGTTTATAGATAGCCCACATTCTTTTCTGTCCGTGGATGCCGTTGATATTTCCACGGTGGCAATCAGCGCAGAGAGGCAGGGAAGTGAACCACTGTCCCTGCTTGATCTCATGGCACTCGCTTGGACCAGACATTCCACAAACTATGCACTTCATCTCCTTTATCCGGAGTATGTGATCCTTCTCCGCTTTTGTTGGAGCCTTTTTGTTTTTGCTTTGCATGTTTGTGTTCTTCTGCCATTAGTAGATTTGTGAAGTGGCGCCCGCAATCTTCACAATGGAAAAGACCGCCTTTGAAAACAATCCTTCCCTTGCGCTTCATTTTCTCAGCATTCCAAGGTCGGACACAATGCTATCGGCTATGGTCTTGTTCCCATAGCTGATGGTCCTTGCGCCCTCGTTGCTTCTGATGATGTCCACTGAATCTCGAATGCCTTTCTGATATCCGCTATTGTATGTGTCATTGCCCTCGATGAGCATTATTATGGCATCTCTAACCATAGCAGAAGCTTTTCTGTCCACGGCTGCAGACTTCATTTTGTTGTAGATCTCCTCCGGTAAATGGACCGAATAGGGGATCATGCGTTTTGGTGTTTCCATGCAATGTATTCCTGGTAGATAAAGTTGTAATGCCGAGCAGCTGTTGGATTATCCTTAAGCTCAGCCCTTGAGCTGATCTGTAGTTCTTCCCTGAGCCATGCCACGGCCTGCAGTTCGCCCTCCTCGTTGATCTGTCCTGTCTCAAACAAGAACTTGTGGAACCCAGGATCCCTGCATAGGATGGCTGAATTCCTAACGATGTCCTTGCTGTAAACCTGATCACGGTCTAGCGGTGTTTCCTCGTCTGATAGGCGTACCATCACGACTTGGTATCTAGCCCCCACAAAGTCCCTTAAAACCTGCTCAGGGACCTCATCGGGGTGGATGGAAAGGGTAAGTATGTACCCAGTCCTATCCTGCCTCATAGAGACTTTTAAAGCCTCGAACTGATTCGTCTTCATCAAAATGGCAAATCTTCGTCATCTGCAGTCGACTGCAGTTGCGGTTTGGGTGCAGGAGCTTGCTCGGGTTTCTTGTAGCTATCCCATGCCAAGCGCATAAACGGGCCACGTGAGCCCTGCATATTCCATGCAGACAGTTTGATCTCCACGTCCTCGTCCGTGTTGGCCATCATGAGTTCCTTGAGAACGACACGATTCATCTTGATCGATCCCTTGAAGTCAGGCTGTTTCTCTGAGTTCTTGTAGGAATTAACGTTCAGCAATCCAGTGTTGGGGTATTTATTTGTCATAGTTTTCTTTCGCTTTCTTAAATTTGTTCATGAGTTCTTCGTATGCTTCAGGGGCGTCAGCCTTGATGCGGTCAAAAATAACACGGTTAACCTTGAATATGTCCATCACATTTGTTTTGTTCTTCGTGTTTTCTAACATGAGATCGGTTGCATATCCAACGAGTTCGAGCCATGATTCCATGTCTGCGTCAGGTGTAGCTGTAACCTTGAGTTTCCAAGGCTCTTCGCTGCCCTCGATCACAGCTGGTGGAGATATCTTTTCTACTGGCTTAGGCTCTGGCTTAGGAGCGGGTTTAGCCACTGGCTTAGGTGCAGGCTCAGAACCGGCTGTGGAATCGATAGGATCGTTCTCAGTAAGCTCTAATGCAGTCATCCACAAGTACCTACGCTGATAGGTTTCGACAGCGCCTAGGTTCTGTATTTCATGGGCTCCCTTGAGTTGTGCAGATACCATAGGTGAAGTGATAACGATTACAGTTCCGTCATCAACGTCGGTGATACAAAGTCTTGCGTACTCCGTATCGTAGGACACCACACCGCATAGGCCATGTTTCATGAACAGGTCCATCGTCGGGGGTAGAAAGTCTGCAAGCTCAAAGTATTTGTAGCCTGCAAACTTATTGTGGCCAGATTTCTCTAGCTTGGTTCTTAGCAGATCACATCGGACCTGCATCAGTTTTTTATGTACGCTCATTCAGCTTCCTTGTTGGTTATGACTTCATGTCCTTCTCTGTTCAGATAATCCTGGAACTGTGTACAGAACTGGGACACCTGACAGTACTTCTCGCAACGAGTTCTTTCTCCCTCACGGGTTTCGATCTCGTACCCTTTGCCGGCCTCAGCAAGGCCCGCTTCCGCTTCTGTAAGGATGGTATAGACCTTCTTGGCTCTAACACCTCCAACCTTCTTTAAAGCGTACGTGGTGGGCTTTTCCCACATATCCTCTGGCGTGCACTCGGGGAGCTCACCATCGGTTTCCATCTCAAAGTAAGCGCTGTTGTGTGCAGCAATCTTATCCGTGATGTATTTCTCTCTATCTGCAGTCGACTGCAGTTGGTACTCGATAACGGCAATTGGAGACGGAGGATATCCCTCTCGATTAACGGCATCCCGAGCAGACCAGTCACGAATGATAGCAATGATTTGTACCTTCTTAACTGGTTTATTTTTCACTCGCTCTACAAGCCAAGCGTAGATGTTTAGCTGTTCACCCCACTCGGCTTTCTCGTTCATCACGGCCCAGACACTGGTGACTTTGTAATCATTAATTACAATTCCATCATCGTAGACTTCCTGTAGATCGATAGCGCCAGAGATATTCCATCCATTGAACTCGGTGTGTAGGCGCTCTTCCACGACGTGGTGGGCATCCTTACCGTGCTCTAGGATATTGTGAACGGCAGATCCGAACAGGGACCAGACCATTTCACTGGCATCTTGGGTAATCTCTTCCCAATGTTTTTTCTTGAGCTGTACAATCCGTGGGGATGTCAGGAGCTCAGTGGCTGATATATGTGCCTTACCCTTTGAATAGGTTGGCCGTGTGATTACGTTGACGAATGTGTCTGGTAATCCAAATTTATTTGTTAATTTCATTCTTTCTCCTTTGGTTGAACAACGGACATATTGCATCCGTTCTGCATATCTTATAGGTGTTGCATTATGGTGTCAACAGGTATTACAATTAATTTCATGAGATATGCAAACCGAATCGACGCCAATCAGAATTCCATAGTGGACGCACTCAGGCAGTGTGGAGCTACTGTACGGATCATCAGCCAAGGAGGAGGCATCCCTGACCTGCTAGTTGGCTATAACGGTTATACATTGCTCCTTGAGTGTAAAGATGGAGATAAGCCTCCCTCAGCGAGAAAGCTAACAGAGGACGAGCAGAAGTTCTTTGAAGAGTGGAGAGGTGGCATGTTGGCCATCGTAAATAACGTTGAGGAAGCGCTTGAGTTATTAAAGAATTGTCGATAGAATAAAAGCGTTAGTTGCTTTTTCTTTCCTTTGAGGTTGAACATTATCCCGTCCTATGTGGCGGGATTTTTTTTGGGTATTGACAGCTATTGATACGTGTTGATATACTGAGCGCACAGCTAGGTGTGGAAGCCGATGCTAAGAACCGTTAATGAAATCCCGACCCCGAATGGGGTAGCCTTATCCACAAGATTGGGTTCTTCCACCGGGGTTTCATTAACGGTTTTTTTATTGCTCCACGCCATTCTGTCTCCAAAGACTCTATCGGGTTTTGGTTCGGCATGAGGGAAGCGTAGGAAGCGTAAGCCAAGTCCGCAGTCCACCGAGTCTACAACGTTCTTATCTACGGAGTATGGCGCAAAGAAGAGCAAGCGCAATTGGGAGTGATGCCTTAGATGTCCGTGGTTCAATTCTGCGGGTGGCAGTTAAGGTTCAGGTGGCCAAGCTAGGTACTGCAGTCGACTGCAGTAGAAAGCACCTGAAGTCCGTTTGACGAAGCATGGCTCCGTCGGTGGAAAGTCCTAGGGAAGCTGAGGCGGCCCTAGGCAGTTCTTTGTCCAAAACACTTGCATCCACCATCGGTGGAATCAATTAAGCACACGAAAAAATATTTTCACGCTAAGGGTTTTAATCGCTTGACATGGTGCACCTTAGTGTAATAAAGTGTACCCACATTAACACAAGGAGGAAAGATGAACACAACGTATTTAAAGATGGCTAGGCGTTTATGGACGGTGGATTACATACCGTACTGGGAGCAGAGAGCGAATATGAGGAAATGGGTTAAGGCACTGAGGGTGGTTGGTGACAACTGGTTACTGGCTAAAAGGGGATGAAAGTGAAAGCAGTATTTGAATTCGACTACCCCCAGGATGAGGGGGATTTCAAGGTCTACAGCAAGGCGCATGAGATGCATCAGGTGTTTGTAGAGATCGAGGCAAGAATAGCGGAATACTTTAGGCACGACGATCAGCCGGAGGCGGTGATTGAATCGATTCGTTCGAAGGTAGCCAAGATTTTAAAGGAGATGGAATGATCAAGATGTTCTTTCAATGGATCGTGGGTTTCCTTCGCAAGCCAGAAGTGAAAGAAATACCAGAAGTAAAAATAGAACCAAAGAAAAAGCAACGCAAGAAATACACATCACACAAAGAAGAGCGTGAAACGTTTGTGGAGTTGTTGGATACGATTGAGGATACATTTGAAAACTACAAGTTACCTACGATGTCAGCGTCGTGGGTTTCTAGGGATTCAATCATTGGCTTAAAGAAACTAGGATCTCATGTACCAAATCCATTTTTATTGTCTTGGGATTATGAGGAAAAGAAAATCAAATTAGATGGCATTGAGAAGCTGCCTGCATTGATGTGCATATCGATCAAAAAAATGGAAATAGAAGGAAAGGTTTGTCCATCTTTTATGTTTGCAATCAAGCACAAGAAATTGCCTTGGTACGTTGCTTACAACCCTGGTATTCCTTATGAGTTTGGTATGGCTTATCCGATTGAAGGGAAAACGTTTTGGACACGGGTATTTTTAACTGTTAATAGTCATACTGGTTCGATCACTTCGTGTGATGAGCGGATAGTCAAAAAAAGTGTGATACCGACAAAGAC
>Ga0208741_10000291_pt1 | contig 25760 bp, 9 predicted proteins | sample CryBogCBE03Jun09_FD_184576 | JGI IMG/M metagenome (GOLD analysis project Ga0208741, IMG submission 184576) | Freshwater microbial communities from Crystal Bog, Wisconsin, USA - CBE03Jun09 (SPAdes) | ecosystem: Environmental > Aquatic > Freshwater > Lake | place: Crystal Bog, Wisconsin, USA...
GCTTGCAGTTACCGTTGACACACTAAGACTGTTAAGAGATATTGGAGTATAGCCCAATGCTGTTATTACTTGACCATTAGTTAACGATCCTCCGTAGACTCCTGTAATAGTACCAGCCGTGCCGCTGACATTTCCAGTTACATTTCCAGTTACATTTCCAATTAAGTTACCCGTAAACGAACTAGCAACTAAAGGAATATTACTTGTAAAACTAGTATTTGATGCGGTATATAAAAAACTAGCAGGAGTTGCGGGCCCGTTTACAACTATTCCGCTGCCATCGCTAAGTGCGCTACTAGTACTACCGTTACTAACAACAATAGTTTTATTAGCTACATTTAATGTGCTTGTACTTGTGCTAGTTGTTGATCCTGTTACTGTTAAATTTCCAGTAATTACTGTATTTCCAGTAACATTTAAGCCAGTTAATGTGCCAACTGTTTGCAAACTAGAATTTATTACTGTACTAGGCAATGTAGTTAAACTGCTAGCAATACTAACCGCAGGAATTGTAATATTTGTCGTACCATCAAAATTAATTCCATTAATTGTTCTAGCAGTTTGTAATGCGGTAGCAGTTCCTGCATTACCGGTAATATTAGTAACTGTTGCCGGAGGAGTAAATGTAAATAATCCAGTAGAGCTGTTGTACGCTATATTACCGGCTCCGCTTGGAGTAACATTTATCACACTTAAATTATTCAAACTAATAAATGATGATATGTTTGGCGGTGTATAAGTGAAAACACTTCCGCTCAAACTCAAACTTCCAGTGCCGCTAGCACTGTTGGTTGAAACAGTATATGTAGGTATCACTGGAGGAGTAAACGTAAATTGATTTGCAGAATAGCTTAATGCTCCGCTTCCGCTAGCAACACCAGTCCTCACTGACAAGCTATTAGAAGTCAAATAAACAGCTAAGTTTGGAGTATTTGTTAGTTTAGTATAACTTAGGCTAGTAATCCAAGCGGGATCAGCATAAGCCGATGTGGTAACAACACCATTAGTAGCTACAAACGGTTGCCAAGTAACTACATTGCCGTCAGTTGTTAAATATTTTCCGCTATTTCCAATCAGTGATGGTATAGAAAGAGAATATAACTCAGTAAAATTACTGTTTATTTTGGCAGCTCCCGATTTTAAACTATCGGCAGCTCCCGGTGTTGTATTAATTATTAATTGTGACATTTTTTATGTTTTTCCTTTGTTACCACTGATCTGTATTATCATCGAATCCAGCACTACTATTATCAAACGATCCAGTAAACGTTGTACTAGTTGTTAATCCAACCTTGTCGCTATACCAAATACCCGGAGTTGCTTTTAAGAAAGTAGCAATGTTATTATTGTCATACTGAATATTTAACGAACTATCCCAACTTATGCCTTTTCGTCTTACCACAGTAATTTGAGTGCCGGCAGGTATTAAATTTGTTAATCGTAAACTTGAATTAACTCCATCTACTGCAAATTCGGCATCTAACTGCACATCTCCAGCTGGGCTATAAGGTGCAATAGTTTCATTATGAACTTTGTACGGTTTCTTTTTAAGTCTTAAATTTCCGATAAAGAATTGCCAGTTGGCGCTATCTGCCAAGAAATTAGTTGAACTAGTATGTGATGTAATGCATCTGTAATTATAAGACGCTACTTTAATTATAATTCCAACTGTATATTCTACATTTGGCATCCAGTCAATTGCATCATTATAACCTGCGATGAATACTTCAAGCTGGTCGCTCTGACCATACCCGGTAGGTATTGTGCTTGTGAATCCAGTTGAATAAGTCCATATTTCATTTGATTTTTCAGGAACGAATGGTAAAGAAACTATATTAGTTCCATCACTAATTATAGTTGTTATTGTAGAAGACTCAGAATAAGGCAGTGTTTCTGATGGACCAATATCTTGCACAGGTGTACCTATTGGATGGACTTGAGGCGTTCCAGTTCCTTGTGTACCGCGGCGCAATTGACTCAATGTGTTTCCATCAATTTGATAAAACTCAATACGTTCTCCGTAAATTTCAACCACTCCGGGTTTTTGTAAGGCCGTGTTAGGTTTATCAAAATTACTAGCATCGATTACTTGGATTACTACATCATTATAATGTAAATCATTAGCTAGCTGTGTTTGTTTATTTTTGCTTAATCTCTTAAAATGAACTCTATTAAGCATATCTTTAAATTGCATATAAGAAATGCCAGGAGTCAACACATTACTACTGAATGTCATTAAAGAAAATACATCATTAAGAGCTGGTGTTTGAGCCAACCATACATATTTTTTATCGTCTGATATTTTATAATCTAACGAAGGAGTCAATAATGTATTATTATGTGTTATCCATACATACGAATCATTAAGCACTGTTCTATCTAACGGTAATATTCCAGCACCAAGGCCCGTGTAATTAAAATATGTTACTGAATTTTGTATGTAAGATATATCAGTTGTAATGTTAAATGCAGTTCTTTGAACATCTAAAATATCATGATTGTAAAAGCTAATTACTTCTACAACATTTGAAGAATTATAAACATTACTAAAAGATATTTGTTGTGTATTAGGCAAATATGCATAACCATTATTTTGTATAATGCTAATAGATAAAATTTGGCCTTGATATAAATTATAATTTTGTTTAGTTATAGTTACAGTTATGCCGCCCAAATCGATTGTATAATCAGTTCCTAGATTCAATTTAACTCCAGAAACATATACTAATATATTATCAATAGTAATACTATAAGGAATCGCTCTATCTTCATCTACAGTATAACTAAGTTCATTATTGGCAATAGTATAATACTGATTTATCGGACTAGACAATATAGTTTGATCTACTCTTACAATCATATTAGATTCTGCTGGAAGTACATTTCCGACTGGATAAAATAAATTGTATACTCGATTAACTCCATCTGTTGGAATCTTTTCAGTCTTAGCAATACTGAATGTTTGTTGTGTGCCGCTGACAATTACATAATTTATTACAGAACCTACAGCAGGAGCAATACCAAATCGTATACCAGTTCGATTTGAAGCCGCATAGGTTGAATCTGTTTTGAATAATTCAATAACTGATGCAACACCGTCAACATAAACTAAACTTGTTTCATAAGTAGTCCAAGGCGCTTTTGTTAAAAATTCAGTAGTTGATCCATCACCTACAAAAGAATCGATATCTAAAATATTAGAACCATTAAATCCAAAACTGAATATACTAACTATATTTCCAGCTATTGGAGCAACGTTAAATTTAATCTGTTTATTTTTGTAATCGACTGTATAATCTGTGTTATATGTAACTATAGAATCGTTATTTTTAACTATAAGAGCTCTGGAATTGTTAATGGGCTGTGTTATATCAAATAGCACAGTATTGCCATCTGCAATATATTTGTCTACTTTTATATTTGCACTACCCGAGTTAGGCTGGTCAAACACTTTAATAGCCAGTGTATCCACTATTTGGCCTGGAACTACTTCTTCAGGTGCTGGGCTAGTTGTAGGACTAATTAAATCATCACCATCTACAATAATATCTTCAGGTGCCAGACCAGTTGCAGTCGTATAACCCATATCACCACCAGACAACGCTGTATCATAATCCTGATCTAATGGCTTAACTGATCCGTCGCTAGTGCTTTGTCTTAAAATAAATCTATCGCCATCTGTTACAATAACTGTATTTGGTATCGTAATTACACTAGTAATACCATTCATCACTGGAGTACTCATTACTGCATTACTATTAGTTTGCAACATTGTACCGTAATTAGGGTCGTCAATTCTTACAGGATCAAAGTAACTCTTAATGATAATATTTGTGCCAGCTGTTAACGGGGCAGATAAAATAGCATTATAATTAGAAAAGATCGGTGATAACGATCTAGAAAATACTATAGACGAACTATTAAGTATAGTAACAAATGTTATTTGATTTAACGTAACTTCATTAGTTACTGAATTTATTGCAGTAACAACGGTATCTTGTCCAAACGCTGATACTGCCGACGTAGATACCGCATCACCAATCTGAATACCAGCTACACTAGATAGCGCTAGTATAGTAGATTTAGCCACATTTTTTGTAAAAGTTAATGTGCCGTTAGGTTGTGTATTTGGAACAATATTTAATTTTAAAGTGGTACTGTTAATTACCGATACCACTTGTTGCAATGGAACAAGTGTAATAGAATCAGCAACAAATCCTGCGCCAATTACAGTCATTCCTGGAACGATGCCAACTGTGCTAGCTACAGTTAATGTTGTCGATGGAATATATGCACCTGCTGGAGGGTAGTAATTAGTCTGGATTGAGACGGATTGGTGTGCTATATTTGCACTAACTACTGGCAATACATCATACAAATTAAATGGATAACTTGTAGTAACACCATCTGATGTGTAAGCATCAGTATTTAAAACTGAATGGTATACATTAATGTCAACTCCTGCTACTGGAGTATATGGTAATGTAAATGAATGTGTATTGGCAGAAACTGTTACAATATAATCATTGAATGTAGGATCTGCGCTGTCCCATTTATCGCTATAGTACGGCAACGTTCCCCAGCCTGTAGCTACATCAAACCCTAGCCCATTTACAATAACTCCTCCGTAATCAATTCCAGTCATCAATTGTGCAAAATCTGTACCTAACGATCCGTTACTTGATTTATAATAATATTTTATTCTATCATTAGCATTTAGTAAAGATTCATCTTTAATATAATTTACAACAATTACAGATCCTGTAGCAGGAGATGTTAAGAATGTTATTAATCCAGAATATTGTGTGTAACCATTAGTAGTGGTTGTTTTTACAGCTAATGTGTACGAATCTCTAAGAATTAGCACACCGTCAACTGTTACTGAAGAATTTCCAACTTTAATATCTGGTGCCCATGTTAGATTAAATTGTAATATTCCAGATCTGCCGGTAAATGTTTGACTTACATCTAACTGTGTAATATAATACGAATATGTAGTTCTATCAAATTTAATTTTAATTAAATTGCTTCTAACTACACTATTTCCAATAATTGCAATTGCAGTAGCTTGTTTACCACTTACTGATAATCCACCGCTTAGTGTTACAGTTGGAGCTGACAAATAACCTGAACCTGGTGTTAGTATTATAATTCGATTAACAACTCCGTTAGCAAAAAATGCACGGGCTGTTGCTCCGCTACCTGAATCACTAGTAATAGTTACTACCGGTTCTGAAATATATCCAGTACCGCCGTCTACAATTTTAAGTTCAGTTATTGAAAATCCAACATTATCTAACCAGTTTTTCCAAGGATAAGTTTGTATGTTAGCATCATCCGCTTGTATCTTACCATTGCTTACATAAGCATTGATAATTGTTTCCATGCCATCTTCATATATTGGAGGAATATCAAAGTCAGTAACTAAAGTATGTTCGTAATCTGTTCCAGAAAATGCGCTGACATATTCTCTTACGGTACTACGATACGGTACTACCTCAGAAATATAATCTTGAAAATTACTTAAATTATCAGGTTTATAAGTTACCGGTTGATCTAATACTCCAAGATTATGTGTAGATTTAACAAAACTTGTTTTAAAGATCCAATCTAAATATAGTTGTTCGCTAAGTGCATATCGAACTGTGGTAAAGAACAAATCTAAATAATTTTGTTTTAAATCATCTATAAAAATATTATTTTTCAATGTTTGTAGAATAATTCTTAATTCTACAGAAGGGTTATTATCGTATACAACATTATCATATATCGAACCGTCGTATCCAATATTTGTGTCGATACTTTCATAAAGAGTAGATTTTAATTGAATAGTTCCGTTTTGTAATCCAACAATTTTATAAGACTGTGTCCAATCTGTCGATGCAGAAGTTGCATATTTTTCTAATAGCACCCAGCCGCCTGAATTTGCATTTCTAATTTTAACAACTTGATTCACGGTTGTGTTAATAGAGTTCAATCCGTAATAATTGTCAACAGCAAAATCGATAGCCGAAAATTGATTAAACCCTGTTGCATACCAATCAGCGTATGCCCAGAAATTTCTAGTATCATAACTTTGTGTTCTAACTCTTGCCCAAGTGTTATCAACTGGATTATAAGAATATATACTCCAAAATCCTTCAGCTTGGCTATCACTTTCAACTAATACACTAAAATCCCTCACAGAAGCTGTTGTGTTATTAGTATAACCTTCGCCGCTATTTAAAACAGATGCGCCGGTAATTTGGCCCGCTGAATTAATAGTAGATCTGACTACTGCGCCAACTCCTGAACCTGTTATAGTAATATATGGAGCATACAAGTACCCTCGGCCGGCATTTATAATAGTAATGCCTATAATTTTACCATCTGCAATTACCGGAGTTCCTAATACTGGTCGAACATATCCGCCAGTGTTAATTAATGGAATTTCAACTTCAGATGTTTTAATCAAATCAAACAATCCAGTTATTACACTAGGTAGTTTTTCATAAGATTGTAAATTTGAAATATTTTTATTTTTTGTTATTTGATTTGCAGATAACACAATATTTGCATGGTCAACAAATTCTTTAAGAGCTTCAAATCTGTTTACAAACATACTTTGTCTTGGTCTGTTTTCAACACCATATTTTAATTTAACAGGAAGTGTTGAGTCTGGAACATCACGTCCAACTGAATCTTTTCCGCAAAGACTATCGATCCATTTTTGCTCAATTAACTTAGGAAGTGTTGTTATAGGATCGTTGCTTATTAATTTAAATTGTTGATGAATATTTTGATCTGTTTTATCTATTAACCAGTATTCTACTGATAAGACAACATCACTGTTATTCAAATTATTTGATACATTAATTAAACTAAAACTATTAGTACCAGTTAATGCCAAATAAGGATAGTTGTATCCTCTTGGATTTGAAATAAGTGTAGACACATCGGACGCTGAAATATTTCGACCTGAAACATTTGGAATCGTAGTTTTGTTTTTAACCCAGAAATAATAAGTATATCTTGTTGTTTGACTTAGTGTGTCATAACGAGATCTCTTACTATAAACGTTATTGCCATATAAACTTGTTCCGCTAATATTTGCGGCTAATCCAGCAACTGTTCCAGATTGTTGATCCCATACAGCAGGCAATACTGAAGACTCAACCCATTCGTAAATGTCAATGCTTGCACCAGTTGCTAGTGTATTCCAACTGCTATTTCTATAAATTACATCATTGTCATACGCATCTATGAATTTAGCTGTACTTAAATTCCACCATAACATACCTACTTTAGATTTAGTCCAGGCTTGTTGACTGTCTGTCACTACGGTAAATGTGCCAGTCGAATCAGAATAAATTGCAGGATCATAAAATGTTTTAAATTTTATTTCTTCATCTGCAAGGCCTGCAATTTTCCCCTGAGCAACATCAATAATATCTAAGTATTGTATTAAAGTTCCTAATTTTTTATTATATAAGAATGCTTTTTTAATTTTGTTAGGATTAGGTTTGTCTACTTCGTAGTGTAATACATTCCAACTATAAGAATTTAAATTTTTAGAATAATCATAAATTTTTCCAGACTTAAATCCAGAATCTAAACTGTAAGGTGCACCTACTAATATATGATTTGCACCTACAGCAAATCCAAGCCCATATCCGTCTGTTGTTTGACTGCTAGTTTGTAATGTTTCGCTGTACACCCACTTGTTTGCATATCTATCATAAACATCAATACGTCCGCTATTAGTATGTTGTGCGCTGAACGCGGTAGATTTTTTATCAAAGGTAGTTGTTATTGTATCAAAGGTAGTCAATTGACTAGTGTCTTCGTCTTGGCTGTATACCACAAGAGTATTTTCGCCGTTCATAAAACTTAAATTAGTTCCAAAATATCCAGAAGATTTAGCTGAATGATTTGTTAAACTTTGATAATAATTAAATTGATTAGTGCTAGAATTAAATTTATAAATTGTAACATTACCTTGATCAATTTTAGTTATCGTAGTAATTATATCTCCAATTGCTAGGTAATTACCAGAATCTGTCAAGGTTAATGCTACTCCAAAAAATACGTCAGATCCTGTAATTATCTGTGTAGGAGTAATAAAAGGCGTGCCTTTATAAACATAAACAGCTCCGTAAGAATTGTTTGCTAATCCAGATGCTACTAATACTGTATTATCTGCACTGATATTAAATTTAGTTGCATACGCAGACGTTCCGGCAGGACTTAAATAAACATTAATCGAATCTAATACCCAACTAGTTGTAGTAAATGATATAATTCCCGAAGGAATTGATGTTGGCGCAAGGCTTAATTCTAATAATGTAGAACTTAATACGCTAACTACATACTGATTAGTAAATCCAATACCTGACACTGTCATGCCAGCACGTATACCAATAGTAGAAGTCAGACTTAATGTTGTTCCGGTCGATCCTACTGGATTATAAGGCGAAGACGCATTTATTACTGTAGCATAATTAAATCTTCTTATAACTCCGACATGTCCCGCTTGTGTTGTATATCCTGGTGCAGAAATATACATGGAATTTGTTCCAAATTTAATACTATTTCCAAAATGTTCAGTGTTCTGGGGCTCTGGACTAACAATATGATCAACTAAACTAAAAATATTATTGCCGTCTTTTTGATACAGAGATACAAGACCTTGTTCACTAAATGCACTAGCTGTACCTGATGTGTCTAATGGTACATAAGTTATTAGTTTCCATTTAGTTAAATCGCTGGCCGGTGCTATTCCGGCAGAAGAATTTGCAATTGCTTGATAAAAGATTGGTGTATAATTATTATAAGATACCCTTACAATATCTCCTATTGTATAACTAGAAGATATATTCCATACTCCTTTAAATCTTGTCGGCACGTTGCCGGCTAAAGGAGATCCAACTGCTAACCATGATGCATCATCGCTTATTGCCAACACTGTTGATAAATTGCGAGCAATGTTTAGTCCAGATAAAGCAAGAGGTAACGAAATAGTTTGGCGTTCAATCCATGGGCTAGCCTGGCCTGCCTTATCCCATATACGAATTTCTCCAGTATTCATAGCTGTAACAGCTATTTTACCGTTACCACTTATTACTATATTTTTACCATAGTTTAAATTATCTATCGGGAATGTATTTGTAATTTCTGTTTGCGAGTATATTGGATTATAACTTAAAGTGGCCCATTTGCCGTTTGAATAATTTTCTACCCATACTTGTTGGTTAGCTGATAAATCATTATCAATAACATCGTCTAAATTGTCAGTAGTTTGTATTTTTTGACTTAAAAATCCATAAACTATCAGTTGTGCAGATTGTGTAAAAGGATTACTAATAGTTTTAATTAACGGTGCCGATACAGAGAACGAATTTAAATTAACTGATGTAATTTGATAAAATCCAGCAATTGAAGCAACTTGGCTAATACCAACATATTGTCCAACTGTTAATACTACTATATTTTCTGTAGTAAATGTTAATACCGAATTACTAAAAGATACTGATTGAATTTTTAAATTTAAATTTGTAAATTTATATACATTCCAAGAATTATTATCAAATGAAACTTGTATGTAACATCCGGCGTTGAACGTAGTTATATCGTATAATAATCCAGTGTCAGGATCAATACCTGTTATTTCTGATAACGTGCCTAAACTTTTGAACACTTCAGAATTTCTTACAAATCCGGCACTATTTAAAAACGGTATATAGTTAGTAGTTAGCGGCCAAGGTGCCGAAGCATAACCTAACGGTTTTAAATAAATGTCGTTGGGAGTTTGTCTTATAACAAAATCGTTTACTAATGTATAAGGAATTGAATTTACTAATTCAAACGCTTGTGGATTTGTAAAAAATGCTGATTGATTTAAAACAAATTCAATATTTTCAAATGCCTTACTTGCGCCATACTGCCCTACACGTATTGCCCATTCTTCATAGAACGTTAAACTTTCTTGGTTGTCTGCACTAAGTACGTCAAATAATTTATTCAAGACATTTCTAGTACCTTTTTCTCTTATCATTCCTTGATAAAATTTATATTCACTTACATCGTCTTGTATAATTGTATCAAGATATTGACGTTTTTGGTATCCAATTAAATGTTGGGCTACTTGTTGTTGTTTAGAATCAAAATTATCGCTGTCAAGACTATAAAAATCTGTAAACTGTCCAGCTTTGTACGTCCAATTTGGCAACAGTTGTGTGCTAGGTTTAGAGTCTAATTTAATCCAATCACTGTCGACAAAGGTTGCAGTCCCTGCTAAAAATTTGCTGGCAGTATAATAAAATTCTTTATGCTTTACAATATCACCTAAATCATAATCAGTCCATTCTGACCATTCTGTAATTTTAGCTAAGTCTAAAATGAATCCAGGTATATCAAATCCGCCATACCAATCTATACTAACATATCCAGATACTTTAATTCTGTCTTGTTTATAACCTGTGGGAGGATTATATATTGTATCATTAAACATTGTAGTATTATTCAACAATACTACATGCTCATGCTGTATTAAGTAAAATGTTGCTCCGTATATTCCATCAGCTGTTCGTGGGCTATAGCTTACTGCATTATCAGATCTGTAAGAATTTATAAAAATTGCTTCTAATGGCGTGCCATCTACTTTATAAATTTCATATCCGTTAAATTGATTTCTAATATCGTCTACTACACTCAACGGAGTGTTAAAAATTATCTTATCTGCCGCTGGGCTTAGACTTATTACAGAACTTCCTATAGAACTTAGCCCATCTAATTTTACAAAATTCTTTGATTGGAAGTTAACATCTGGTAAAACATTACTAATAGCTTTATAATATTCTCCGTTATATCTTACAATATCATTATAGACAAATGATTTATTTGGCAACCAGTCGTCCCACTTATCTTGTCCTGTACTCCAGTTTTGTGTAGTCCAGAATAAAAATTCTTTGGCGCTAGTTTCCCAATTGGTAACGGCATTTAAATTACTATTAAATTCGTCAAAGATAAATCCTTGATCTTTTAAATACTCTCCGTATCCTAAAAGAAAATCTACTACATCTTGTATTGTTGAAAATTCTGATCCGTAAGGAACTGTTATTGGTGCAGTTCTATCCCATGTTTTTCTAAATATTGCGGCCTTGCCGCCGATAATAGGAACGCTACCTATAGCTGTAAAGTATTGTGGTTGGAAAACAGTTGTCGACAAATGAGATGTTCTAACTTGATAATATTGATTAATATATTTTACAATTTTACCTGCCACGTAGTTTTCATTTTCTGTCCATACCGTAAAAGCTTCAGTTATTCCACCAATAGTAACTGTTGCTCCAGATTGCAAATAAGGATAATACACAAAATAAGGCTGAGTTCTGTTATAACCTTTAACTTCAAATCCGTTTGTAAGTTTTGTTATAACTACACCACTGTAAGAAATTGATTTAATAGGACTAGATTTATTTAAAATAATGCTATAATCTTCTTGAGGAACAAATACGCTTCCTGTACTTAGAGGAGTCTTACTATCTAGAATTAAATTAAATTTTTCTTTGCTAGTGAACGCTCCTACACGATGACTAATCTGCGTTTGAATATTAGTTAAATCATAAACATAGGCAGAATATAAAGTAGTAGTATCACTTAAAATATAATTTATAATATAATTTATAATACCAGAAGTTTGCACTCGAGTGTTGCTAGTTGTAACGCTAGGCAAGACTACATCTGTAGGACGAATTCTTAAACCCGTAGGCGAATAAATTAGCTGACCAGCTATATTTCTTACAATTCTCGATCTGTCCAATAATACTCCAAATGTTTTTGCAGGAGTCAATAATAAACTAGTTAGTAATATACTAAAAGGATAATGACTACTTCTACGCCATGCAGATTCTACTGGGCCAACATCTCCAAATATAAAACTTGAAGCTGTTTGATTTGTTATAGTACCACTTACTATACCAGCTTGAGCTGGACTAATTAGATTTCCATCCTCATCAACTGGAATATGATTTACAAGATAAGATTTTTTATATTTAAAATTAACTGTGCTTGGAGATGTACCATCTCCTTTAATAATTCCGTTAGCAATGTCAGTCCACATTACAAGATTATTGCTAGTATACGGACTTGGTCCGTATACTGAAGTCCACCAACTTGGCTCAATTGTAAATCCTAACATTTCCCAAGGACAAATATTTGGTCTATCAGTATCGTAAAAATATTTGTACACTCCTCTCCAATAACCCGGAACATCTGTACCGGATGGAGAGCTTAATCCTCTATAATTATAAGTAAGAGGATTGTTAGAATCATAAGAGGGATTTTTAGTGTAGTCAGTATCGACTAATAGTAACCATTTATAAAAATTAGGAGCTAAGACTTGATTAAATTCTGCTAAAGAATAATCATTAGGTCTAGTATAACTTGGATAAATGTCAGCAATATCGTAAATATCAGTATTGTATGCAACTTTGATATTGTTAAAGATTCGTTTTTCTAATTCTAAAATAACATCATCTCTGTAATCTCCATAAGCCAAAATCTGGCTTCCATCGTGTCCTTGGATTATTGTATTAGGCGTAATGAACGATGTGTCTAGATATATCTGAGGAGTAAATTTTGGATAAATTCCAAGTTTTGTCGGTGTTTCTGGAATAAAGCATCCGTCTGTACTTTCATATTCATAGATAGAAATAACATCTCCATTTGTCAACGCAAAAGTTATTGTAACAAACCCTTGTGTGTTAAACAAATAATCTCTACCATATATTAACTGCACATCATTTACATAAACCCCAACTGCATTGGGTGTTAAAGTATCTAAACTAAATGCGTTGTTTAATGGATAAATTTGTATTCTATAATCAATTACAGTAATTACTGTTTCCACACTGCTACCATAGGGCGCCATATCACTAAAATAGTATGGTTGAGAATTTGTTTTATCAGAATTAATAATTTTTAAAATTTCGTCAACTTGTTTGCGAGGAGTATCAGAAGTGTTAAGTGATTCTGCAATTGATATAAATGTTTTTTTAAATTTAATATAATCATCTCTACTTTTTTCAATAGCTCTAATAACATTATTTGTTTGGTTAGTGATATGATATACATTTAAACTTGCTGGAGCACTATGTTGTACAAACTTGGTACCATATTGTGTAATATTACCTAAATCTCTAATGTTAGTATAAGAAGAATCTGGAATATGTTCAACAATAGAGTTAACATGGTCTAATACTTCGCCAAGTGTAAAGTCTGTTAGCTGATCGTTTAACGGATTATTTTGCAAGTTAACAGGGATTTCATAATATCCATTAGAATTAATTGGTTGAGATGCATACGCTTTAATTGTTAATACATCAGTTAAAGCTATAGGTGTATTCAGTTGTATTGTTTTATAGAACGAACCTGTAACTATTGTATAAGAATTATTACTTAAGAAAATTCCGTTAACATATACTTTTATTTGTAGATCATTTAAGTTTGAAATATCATCAAATATATCTATATTAAAATTATTTGTTAAATTAGAATTTTTATAAATTCTAATAGACGCTTGAACTGTAGTTGAATTACAAATTTGCCAACCATTAAGATACTCTACTTCTCCTGAATAAAGAGTATGACTTAAAAATCCAGTATTAATAGGAATAGTAACTAAAGTTATTTCATTTTTATATCTAAATGTATCTGAATTTAGATTAAAATTAAAAGAAATATCTCCAATATTTGAAATGTTTTTATAACTTAAAGCAAATCCTAAATATGGATCTGTTGCTCCGCTAGATGCAATTTTATAAGAAAATAATTCAGTTCCAGCAAAAGTCGACCCATCATAAGTTGATAAATTTCCAAAACTAATACCATTAGAATCTACTATATCAAACAACGGCGGCTGATTAGTTTTAGTTTTAGTCTGCGTTTTAATCCAAGTTGTGCCATCGTACCAATACATTAATCCTTGATTTACTGATCCAGTTTTAATTAAAACTACTTGGTTTTCTAAAGGTTGTGCTAGTTCTACTAAATGAATTTGTTTGCTGTTAGTATTTAAATGTAACACATCCACAAATTTAACTTGATATATATTGTTTTTTACGAGACGATCTGTATCTGCTGTAAACAATATCTTTTGGCCTTCGCTTAGTGGAACACCATCTATACTATATCCGTGACTGCCTTCGATTGTAGAAAATACATCTTTTGTAAAATTATCAATTAAATCAATATCGCCAATTGCAGTAGTACCAAAATTAAATAATTTTAAGTTAGGTTGAAATTCTATAATAGGACGTACTGCTCTTAGAGTTTGATCGGTACTCGATACATGTCCGTTAAATGTGGCACTTGCATTAATTACATCTTTGTGAAACCATCGATTGTATCGGCTCCATGGATTATAATCAACACTTGCTCGATTAATAGTGATATAATCTTTTAATTGAGCAAACGCTGTTGTATCGCTAAACGCATTGCTATCAAATAAATCGCTATCAAATAAAATAGTTTGTTCAATAGTATATACACTGGTAACTTCTAACACTTCTTTATTTGTTAGTGTTATAGCAGTACCAACACCCTCAACATAATACTCCCCAGTTGCATAGCTAGCCGGTGTCACATTGCCACCAAATGATACTTTCATACCATTACTAAGTTTAGTGCCGTCTGATAAAGTATATGATGCTTTTCCTAATAATTCATTTTGAACATCAATATAAGTATCGTCTTCTATTGATAATATTTCAAACACACCGCCTAAACTTAAATTGCGATCGCTTTGATAATATAAGATGCTAGGCGCATCTAGTGGAACTTGGAACACTATTGATCCAGATTGCACCGATTGACTAGTAACTCCAGTATTATATAAATCGGTGTTTACTAAAGATCGAGCTACTCGGATACTAATTGGATCTCCTACACTATTAATATTAAATGTGTATGTTTGTCCTCTATATAACTTTATAGAAGGATTGGGTGTTAGCCCGTCAGGCGTGAACACTAATTGATTATTTGAAGCTTCTAATTTTAAATCAACAGTATAAGTGCTGTTGACATTTAGTTTATGTCCGTAAATTCTAATAGTCTCGGGTCCGTACGGTAACCAATAATAGTTTTGGAAATTAACAAATTTATCCCAATCAATATGTGGATCCCAACTATAAAATTCTTGCTTATTCAATCGACTATGGTTTGAAACATTGGCTTCAAACACATTTAATTGATTAATATAATCGATATAATCTTTAAAAAAGATATTATTGCCTAGTGGATCATTAATAGTGAAACTAGGTTCAAGTTGATAATTTTGTCTATCTTGACTAGCGGCTTGTAAAAAAATATCAGAACCGGTCGTTGCTTTAGCATTTTCTCTACCAACGTAGCCGTTAACTTTTTTAACAACACCAGGTTGTGTTAGCTGGTCGATGGTAGCTTGTAAAAATCTTTTATTAGCATCAGTTTTGTAAACGTTTGGTAATAAATCTGATGATAGATTTTTTTTATCGCCGTATGGGTTGGTAAGATCAGCCATTTAAATTTCCGTATGTTGCGCTAGTTATAGTCTGTGAAGATATTGAAGAAAGTGCCGAGCCGGTCACTGATTTAATATTGCCGCTGGTGATACTTGTAATAACTTGTATGTTAGAAACAGTTGCAGTACTAATAAAGATCTGGTCGCTTGGGCATGATATTTCAAATAAGCTGCCAAAATAAGCATTACTTTGAATAGGAACAATTATAAAATTTGTTATATCAGGTGTCAGTTGATTCATAATATAAGTAGACAATTCTGTAAAATAGAATGTGTCTCCAAAATTCCAATTATCTAATGTAAAAAATTGATTAATCGCTGTAATAATTCTAGACTGTATATCATTATCCGATACTACAGAATTTATATTTTTTGTAACTTTAAATGTTGCTTGCAATTCTGGACTTGCATCGGGCCCAAATAAAGATCTATAAGTTACCGGATGATATATTATTTCATCTGATATCGGTTTAATAAGATCCAATGACGATCCTATAAGATTATTAATTTCGTCAGAGCTTGGAGGCAAAGGTTTTATTGAAGTTGCTCCATCAACCCATTGTCTATATGCGGTATCATAATCTTTAGTTAATATATAAACATCCATTATGTTACTTGAGCCTGGATCAATTCTACTTTCAAAATCCGCACTATGGGTATACTGGAATTTAAGTTTATCTCTACCGACAAACACTTTATAATCTAATGTTGGTACTAGTGCAGAAGTTGCTAAAGTCAGCTGTTTTACTACTCCAGTAGAAGTAAAGTAAAAATATTGTCCATCTGTATACTGGTTATATGCTCCTAGCGCACTTTCTGAACTTAGTATAATAACAATATTACTACTGTTATTAACATATCTATAATCTTCTTGTCCTGTAGAAATTATATAACGTTGTTGAATAATATATTTTGTTAAAGGAGCTGTTGTAGGATTAACAATATCTAAAAATAACTGCGGATTATCCACTATACCATTATAGTCTGAATCGCTGAAAGATACAACAATTTTTGTATTGTCAACATAACCATCAAGTCCGCTATATGATGATGTAACGTCCCAAGGATAATCTTCTGTGAACGAAGTAGTCAATCCGGGTTGATGATTGATATTTAAAATTTTAATTTGATCCCTAACAGTTGAATTTGTAGTGGAATCATAAATTGTCACATTATCATTAAAATAAAATGTTAATTCTTCATCACTTTCAAAAATATATCTTAGCAATCTTGTAGTAATTGTATATGTTTCGTTATCAGTTGTAAACAATAGCATCCAACTAGAATCTTGTTTAGTGTTAGATACATCGCCTTGTTTACCTAAATTAAACAACGAAGTCTGGTCAAGATTAGTTTCAAAAATAATTTGCCATGTTTGTGTCGGGCCATCATATCTTAATCCAAATGCACGATTACTAAAAATTAAATCAATAACTGTGGTTATAACGCTAGAACTAAGTGTCGTGGTAAATTTAGGAATAATTTGCGTAATAATAGAAGTATTAGGAACTACTACACTAAATGTAATCGGGCCAGGATATGCAGTAGATGGGATTCCGTTACCAACAACATTTACTACTTCTGCCCATATATAACTTGCGCTACCTAATGCACCAACAGTGCCGTAGACTAATTTATTTGATTGTGTTTTATCAAAATAATAGCCAGCAGGTGCGACAAATTTAACTAATGCACCTGGAGTTAAATATTTAAGATCAGTTGCAGTATAACTTCCTACTGGAAATGGAGATGCATCTACTACATTTCCAATATAGCCATTGCTAGAAGAACTAGTAGCACTAGTTTGATACCAACTAATATTAAGACTAGTAGTTAAGAAATTTATAAAATTATTATAATAAAAATTTCTTAAATCAATCGATTGTAATAAATCATAAACTGTATTATATATAACACCATCAATATCTGATTTTGTGTTATATTGAAATGTAGTTAATTGAATGTATGGATCTTGATACAAGACGCCATCATTAGCATACAAATTAGTTGAGCTATATTTTCCTGTAGGATCTTTAAGATCAAAGTATCGACTAATACCGCTACTTGATCTGTTAATACTTTTAACTTTAGCAACTTGTTGAGTAACCGATAACGGACTGATGTTATAATCTTCAGCTGTTATCATCCTATTCTGCGTATAATAAGTTTGAGGAGCGTTGGCTTTGATACTAGCATTTGTTTCTGCTACAGCAGAATTTGCAACACTTGTTTGTAAATTCATTGTTATGGTCAACGATTCTGTTTGACCTTTTCTGCTAATATAAGGAATAGATATAGATACATTTCTAATATCTGCAGGATTGATTACATATGATAAGCCATTGCTAACTCTATAATATGTTCTAAAATCACCTAATGGTAAATTTCCAAAAGTACCATCACTAAAAGCTAGACTAACAGCATCGCTTGCTCTGCTTACAACACTATAGATATTCTTAATGCTTTTATTCAAACTATTATAGATAATATTGTTTCCAGCAGTCGTAGGAACTTGTGTCCATAATTCAGACTCAGCTCCATTTTGATCTAATCTGTATAACCATACATCATTATTATTAATATTAGTTGTATTAATATCAACGCTTTCGTTGCTAGTAGGATGTGTAACTGTAAATGATCCTACAGTTAATGTACCTTGTGTAAAATTAAGAAAAAATCCATTACTGTTACTACCTGCTCCTTTACCATCATCTCTGTAAATGCAAGCAAGATTGTTTCCAACTTTTGGAGTTTCTTCGTAAATGTATGCTTGTCCGCTAAATGTTGTACTTGTAATTTCAAAATTCATCGTGCGACCGGCTACAGATTTAGTGAACGCATAAATTGGAATGCCAGTATTTGTACCTTGGAAACGATATTGACTTGTAGGAATTCCATAAATTGTATCTTTAGCTGATGGATTTCCAAATTGCTGAGTAGACGGCATTGCGGCATTTATTATTTTAATAAATTGATCATTCCAATTAGGATTTGCCGGATCGTTCCAAGTTACAACTTGATTAGCTAAGTTTCTGCCGTTACTGTCAACTACCGTTTCTGTTGTTTTTACTGTGGTAAATTTTAATAAACCCTGGGCAGGAATATTACGTTTAGCATTATAACTGATTAATCTTGCAAGACGTAAGACGCTATCTCTGCGTTCTGCTAGCTCTAAAAAGTTTTCACGTGCATTTAAATCTACTCGAAATGCAACACTTTGTCCAACAAATGCTACTAGATCTACTAGTGCTAGGTACTCTGAACTTTCAATATAATCGTTAAAATCTTCTGGATAATTTGTACGCAGATATGTAATCATAGTTCTGCGTAGATTTTCAAAATCATAACTTTGAAAGTCTGCATTTTTAAAAGACTGATAAATCTTTTTCCAGTCTTGATTAATTAACAAGTTATTTTGTCTGTCAGTTGAGCTCATTTAGTAGTCCTAGTATTGTATTTATTTGTAACAATTATGTGCGCTGTTTATTGCACTACTAGATTATTAGCTTGATCAAATGACAGTTGCATTGTTTGTTGTAGGTTGTAGGGCACAAAAAGCAAGGTTAGTTGTACTTGAATTCCTGTATCATAGGCAGTTACCGTGACATTTTCAGATTTGACACGAGGGTCATAATTAACTATTGTATTAACATTTTGTAGTATAACGCCCTTAACTTGCTCGGTAAGAGGCTCAAATAATAAATCCCATATTACACATCCAAAACTAGGATTCATAAGACGTTCACCCTGTCTTGTATAAAAATGATTTAAAATATCTTGCTTAATTAATTCAAAATCATAGAGATTATAATTTTCAGTATTAGCACTTACTGTGCTAAACCCTTTGTACATTTTTGTCATATTGCTAGTTAAAGTATTAACTGCTGGCAATACAATTTTATCATATAAATTATTATTTGAAGTCATACATATTCCTTAGGCTGATGTCTGCCATGCTTGTGTATCATCTGTTTGCTGTTCTTCCGGGCTTGCTGGAGGCGGTGGACGATCAAACGTATCCATAGCTGTTGAATAGGCTTTCCAATATTGTTTAGGAACTTCGATTGCAGTTCCAATTACTGGATCTATACTAGGAGTTAAAGTGTCTGCCATATTTGCTCCGATATGTTATGGTGCATAAAGTTTTATTTCAGCACTAGCTTGCCCTAGCAACCCATATGGTGCGTATGAATAGCTAGATACTGTCATAGTGTAAAGGACATAAATTCCATTAGCATCTGTCAAATGCGCCGAATTATTTGCTGGATTAGATATAGCTCCATTTCCGGTCGAATCAAAAGATGGAGTACCTGTTGGTGAGTTGCCTGGCACTGTTATATCACCGCCGTCCCATTTAAACTCTAACACTCCAATAGAAACAGGACCTGTACTAGTCCATTGCGGAGAAAATCTATTTCCCCACGTTGCTACTATTGGCGTTAAACTTAAAGTCACTGTGGGTAAAACAATTGGTGCAGGGGCTACTCCGCTAGTTAAACCTGCTCCGCTTATTCCTTTTGCAACTGAAACAACTCCTGCAATACCAGCGGCAACTCCTGCAATACCTTTTGCACTGCTCAATAAAGATTTGACAGATGCTATACTGATGCCATTACCAAGATGAGCAACGCTGGCAAGTTTTTTTAGATCACTAAGATCTGCACTAACTCTGGAAAATATACTCATTTTATGATCCTGAATTAACTTGTGATTGTGCCGCACTATTTGCGGCTGCAATATCTGTCTTACTAGTTTTAAATAGTGTAGGATTTAAATTTTCATGATGCGGATAAGGTTCTGTCGTAGGTACACGCAACATAATACTATTAAGAGTAGTTCCGTCTGTTTCAGTTGGATTAGGATATACTGCTAAAGCAACTGGTAAAGTAGCTTTAGATGTTTTAGTTGCTTCTGTGGCTTTGTCAGCAGACGCGGCGCTACCACTATTTAAATTAATATTACCACCATTAATATTAGTGCCAGAGCTTGATATTTCTGTGCTTCCTCCTGCCGTAAATAATTGTTGACCACCACTATTAAAATTACTTTTTCCGCCTGCTGTCAAATTATTACCGCCAGTAGTATTAATATTAAGATCTTTAGCAGTAGTAATAGCTGTACCACCGGCAGTATTAATATTAATATCATTAGCCACTGTGATTCCTAAAGCACCATTTAGCAATTGATTATAGTCGCCTTGAATAGATAAATTTGTTGCTCCAATAATAGTTTCGTCATGTGTGCCTTTAACACTAATTGTTCTATTACCAGTTACAATTATTGTTTTATTGCCTACAACTTCTAACTGATGATCTCCACCAGCTTTAATATTAATATTTCTCACAGCTTCTAAATTAATATCTCTTCCTGCTAAAAAATTAAAGTCAGCATCTGTATGCATGCTAATACTGTCTTGAGCATACACATCTATTTTGCCATCACTTGTCATTTCTATCCAACTAGTGCCCCTACTATTAGTAATATAAATTAGATCTTCACTAGTATGAAATAGTATTTGAGCACCAGTACGAGTTCGTAGCCTGATTAATTCATTATGCGGACGAAGTGGATCGCCATCTGTTTCTCCGTTTTCAACACTAGCATATTCTGGAGGACCGCTACTAGCATCAGTTTTGCGCAAATATTTGTTATGCCCATCATCCATAATAAATGTTTGGCCACCGAGGCGACTAACTGGTGCATTAGGCACATTAGCTTCTTTTGTTCCAACTAATCCTGTTTGTCCGTCCCTGTCAATTGGGCCCGGAGTGCTTATTCCGAATACAGTACTAGGCACTTCTCGTCTAGCACTACTAGTTGTAATTCCTCGAATGTCATCTAACAACAGTCCTTGATTGTCTAAAAATAATGCTAAAGGGTGTATTGGTTTATTAAATCTAGTAGGATCTTGCGGACCAGCATTGTCAGAAGATCTTTTATTATATTCTGTCACAGGAACTCTTAAATCTTTACCTTGACTATCTGCTGTTACAGAAAGTGTTGCATCGTCTGTTATAGCAAACTTTGTGGCAGCAATACCAGGAGTCATAAAATTCATATAACTATCGTCTTTAGGAACACAGCCTATCCAATAGCCTTTAGCTGGATTATTAGCTAAGAATATAACCAACACCGTTGAGCCTGGATCAGGTGGAACCATCCACATACCATAGCTTTTTTGTGTGCCGTCGTAATTACCGGGATTTCCAGAATCATCGGTAGTTTGACCGTATCCAGTTACACCCCAAAAAGGACTCATATAGTCCACAATTCTTGTTTGTGTACTAGAATTATTATTACCTGAACCTTGACGTTGAATCAATACATTAAGTCTGCCTAAATATTTGCCATCTTGATGACCAATAACTGTTGCTAAAAATGGGCCGACGGGTGTATCTGGATAATTTGTACTACTGTACATATTATCATTTGGCGCGGTATAGTTATTTCCTCCCATTGTATTCCTTTATGTTAATTACTTGAAGATTCTTCTTCAGACCCTGACGGATTGCCTTTATCTACTACAGGGTTAGTATTAAGATACTGAGCTTTTTCGACTGCCGAAGCAATCGCACTTCCAGGATTTTCTTGATCAGATCTTCTTAATGCTGAAATTATTTGTGTAAATTTTCCTTCAGACATACGATTCTCAACTTTTGTAATACAATACAATCCACTAAATCTAGTAAGTGGAGCTGATTGACTATTTGCTCCAAAATTATACATTCCAGTGGTTTGATTAATATCTATAGGAGTTCTGAAATTAACAACAATATCTACTTCTCCATTTTCATAATTCATAGTACCATCGGCATTTAAATTTACATATTGACTAGCCGACGACGTATAATTACCAGTTCCGCTGTGTGCAATATAATAAGGATCTCCCATAATTTCCATTCGGATATTATATACATCATATTCCACGGCCATTGCATCCACAAAAGCCTTGGCAGCTCTAGTTGCTGGTCGTTCTGTTCCTCCGCCACCGTGGCCATCCGACTTAAATAAACTACCGATATAACCTACAAAGCTACCAGTTCCTTGTTTGTTTACAGAATTTGATCCTAATCCAAGGTTAAGTGGTTTAGTAGAACTACCTTCACTACCACTAGCTTGCCTTTCATTAGTTTTACTATCCGAATTTTCTGTTCCAGCATCAGCTGGCATAATTTGAAAAAATGATTTGTTTACATCAATATTCAGACTTAAGATGTCATCATTTTTACCAGTATAGATATAATTATATTGCTTTGGAGCTTGCTGACTTAGTAAGTTAAATCCTGGTATTGCTTGACTCTGTGCTTTTAATCTGCTGGCATGCACTTTATAAGGCGTTACTTTATAAACATATAATCTAGGAATATCACCAGTAACTGAATCGGCTTTAGTTCCTAAAGGAAATACCCAAGGTCGTATACTCCACATGTTTCTATATCCTTCTGGACTTATAGAAGATGCATCTAGAGATGCCTTAGGGTAATCACTTTGCAAAATAACTTGTTTAATAGCATTAACAATATTAGTTTTTTGATCGAATTTAAAATTTGCCTTAGTTGGATCTCGAGTCAAAGCACCACCAAAGAAAGTTTTACTAGCATTATCATAAACTTGATCATCTCTTCCCATAGGAATATCACCTTCCCTGGTAGTATCAAATCCCATAGGAGCTGAACCTATTTCATTTAAATCACTAACTTGCTGAGCAAGGTCATTAGTAATAGTATTAGTTTGTAATTGAAATTTAGTTTTAATTGCATCAGATGTACTGCCGCTGGCACTTGGATCTATTGTCGCTTGTATAACTGTTTCTAAAAGTGATCCACCTGCTCCAATTGAGCTTCCTGAGTCGCTACTAGGATCATTAGGAAAATATATCAAATATTGATTAGGTTTTTCTTGTAAGCCTTTGTCTACTTTTTCTTGTTCAAATTTATTAAGAGCAACTTGTAAACTAAATTCCCCTGACTGCAATATTTCTCCAACAGTTGCTCCATCTGATGAAATATCAGTGTTAAACATTGCCACGGCATCTGATAGCGCCATCATATTAGATGGCATACCTGAAATCGTATAAACACTCCCTCGGCCATCAACTTGCATTGACATATCTCTAATTTCAAAAGGAATATATCTTTTTGTATTAGGAATAGGAACCATTGTACCGTCTTCTTTGGTTCCCCTAAATTCAATAGCTATTAACCATATTGCAGATCTCCATGTATCATAACCTAGTTGATCAGCCGCGGACTGCAAGGATTCAAAAAACATTCCCATGCTGTAGGGTTCAAAAATTGTAAAATCTAATTTATAATTTCCTGTTAAATTTACATCTACCTGAGTAGCAACATCAAATGCCAAGTCTTGAAAGAAGAAATCAAATTTTCCATATGCAGTATTAATACGATTAGTAGGATCTGCATTGGCACTTTTACATATTAGTGTCAATGGTGCTCCAGCCATGTAAGTCTTATCAGGATTTGTTACTTCGTTATTACTTAAACATGCTAAACTTAATATGTAATCGTATGATGCATACGCATGTAAGGGGTTTTTAATAGGTAAATTTACGCCAGATAGAGTTTGAAAGAATTTTCCAAGACTACTAAATGCACCTGTTACACTATCTAAAAATCCAGAAAAACTTGAAGCCGAACTTGCATTAGAAACTGCATTGTTTACAGTATTACCTAAATTAGTAGCTGAGTCGATTAAACCTGGAATGCCATCTAAACTCATATTATAGTCCTAATACAGATGTAAGGCCGCTACCTTTAGGAATATAAATTTGTACTCCAGGTACAAAATCAAAAATAGGATCTTGCAATACATCAAGATTGCGCTGTATAAAGACCCACCACAATGTTGCTTGTCCATACAGATCATATGCTAATAAATCTGGTCGGAAAGTATACTGACTTTCAATTGTATAAAGAAAATCATCAGCTTGTGCGGCTACCGGACGTATAGTTAATACATCTAAATAATTTTGTGTTATAGGTGTGTTAAACCAAGGACTGGTATTTGTGTAAGTAGCTGCCATAATTAAATGTACCCAAAACTGTTATTAAGATAGCCACCTTGAACAAATCTATCAAGGCTGAAATTACGAGCACTGTTTCTACTATATATCGGTTGCAAGGTAACTGAGAAGGTAGTCTTGGTTGGTACATGTGTAACTCCGCCGCTAGTTGTTCCTCCAAGACCAAACGTACCAGCTAACGCAGATACTTGGCCAACTCCGCTGGCAATAGTGCTAATGCCGCTGAAAATTCCGCTTGCTGTACTGCCTGCATCAAATAATCCTCCTACACTGCTTGCTAAACCAGAGATCCCATCTGCTGTTCCTTCTACTGCTCCGGCAGCACTACCGACAACGTTAACACCAATGTAATCGCAATTATTATCTAACTCTACATTCATGCTAGTTACAACAACTGGAATATTTTTAAAAACATAATTTCCGTAACCATTTAAGAATACAATAGGAGGAGGATTACCGGCTTTTGGATCAGTTCCTGCAAACATTTTAGTCAGGCTTCTTAAATAATGTACCATAGCGATCCAGTATAATCCTTGTGTAGTATCTTCTACAAACATAGGTGCATTGATAACAATTTTACCTGGTTCACTATTTCTATACGCATGAAATTGATAGTTAGAATGTACTGGAGAAACTGGTGTATAACTGGCAGCTCCGTGTATGTTAATTTTTGGAGTATATGGAAATATTAAACCGCCTGCATCAGTTAATGGTTTCAATACTGCGCTAGTGCTAAAACTGGGCCAAGTAGACATGCTTAATCTCACACGCCAATCGTTTGGATGCGGATCGCCTTTAAAAGCGGCTATGGATTGTAGTGTATCGCCTATTGCTTCGCCTGCCGATGGTAAATTGACAGCACGAATTGCGCTTGCAATATCGCCAGAAGCAAGCCCGGCGGCAACCGCACCGCCTATGTTGCTGAGAGTGTTGAATCCAGACGATCCAGCATCTATAATATTTGAAGCGCCTGCAAGTTGTGTAGGATCGAATAGTCCCATAATAAAGTCCTTTTGGTATATTATTTATTTGACTTTATTAAGTGCATACTTTATAATGTAACATCCGGAGAATTAATTAATGACAGCTAAAGTTAACTACCTAAATAACAAGGATATGTTATTAGAAATACACAGAAGTAAAACATCATATTGTAGTTTCACTGCTCCCCAATATCAT
>Ga0208741_10000294_pt1 | contig 25674 bp, 12 predicted proteins | sample CryBogCBE03Jun09_FD_184576 | JGI IMG/M metagenome (GOLD analysis project Ga0208741, IMG submission 184576) | Freshwater microbial communities from Crystal Bog, Wisconsin, USA - CBE03Jun09 (SPAdes) | ecosystem: Environmental > Aquatic > Freshwater > Lake | place: Crystal Bog, Wisconsin, USA...
CCTAAGCTATTGGCATGCCTATCAGTTCATCAATAAAAATAAGTCCTATTCCGATACGTTGGAAGTAGTGGTAAGTGCCGATTGTGGCAAGACATTTACTTCGGTATGGAAGAAAGGTGGTAAAGAATTGGCTACGGTAACCGATACTGCCAACAAAGAATTTTATCCTTTTGGGGGATTAAACAAATGGAAACAAGAGTCAATCAATCTGGCAGCATTCAAATCCGCTGATAAAATTCTCATAGGCTTTCGTGGATACAATGGAGAGGGCAATAATTTGTTTCTGGATAATATAAAAGTATCGGTTTACAATAAAACCGATGTCGCAGTTGCAGGTATCAGTCAGCCTGTTGGGTCAGAATGCAATGCCAGCACCAGTCCGCAGATACTACTCAAAAATCCCGGAACCAATACCATCACTTCCTGTAATCTAAGCTATCAGATAGATGGCGGTATTATCAATACAATACATCTTAAATTAAATATACACACCAACGACTCCGCTTTCATCAGTCTTCCTACGCAACACTTGCAAGCAGGAGTGCATGCCATCAAGGTATTTACGTATCTGCCCAACAATACGGTCGATAACAATACCCTCAACGACACGTTGCAAAGTACTATCACCGTCTTGCCAACAGATAAATTACCCTTTTTAGAAAGCTTCGAGGATAGTAGTTTGTTATCCAAGGGTTGGCAAGAAACCAATCTACACGAGTTCAGTTGGTTAACCACGGATACTGCTGCCAGCAATGGAAACACAGCAGTGTTTGTTCAGAACTTTCGTAATTATTATCTTGGCGAAACAAACGATTTGTTAACACCGCCCATTACTGTCAATAGCCCATTTGATAGCCTGTTTATGTTGTTCGATGTAGCAGCAACCTACCTTCCCGACACCACTGGCTACGATACATTGCAAGTGGATATTACCAAAGACTGTGGTATTACCTGGCAAACAATCTATAAAAAGTGGGGAGCTGCCCTTCAGACCGCTTCGGCTTTGGCTACTGAGTTTGTACCTGCGCGTGGTCAATGGCGAACTGATAGTTTAAACCTAAGCAAGACCGTTAATAAGGGCGATCTAGTTCGTTTCAGGTTCAGGAATACCAATAATAACAACAATGATATCTATCTGGATAATGTACGTTGCTATTACAAATTTAACTTACTGCAAGAAAAGGGGTTACTCATTTATCCCAACCCATTCAAAAACACCATTGCTATTCAGCACTATCTGCCCCCAACCAATCTCAGGAGTGTAGTCATCTATAATGAGACTGGGCAACGTGTAAAAGTGGTCAACTACAATGGAAACGCCACTACTTCCGAGGCCATCAATCTTACAAGCTTTCCATCAGGACTATATGTGATTCAATTGATTTATTCTGATAAGAAATTGACTAGAAAGATGTTGAAAGTGAATTAAACTGAATGAGCTAAATCTACAATAGGGTTCAAATCAGCTATTTTAGTGAGTATTCATTGTTGGTTACCCAATTGATTGCTGGTTACACCCAATATAGTAATGTTGGGTCTGGTTAAATTATCTATATTCGTTTACTAAATTTATTATTATGAGCAAAGTATGGTTTATAACAGGTTGCTCCACTGGTTTTGGCAGGAACCTGGCAAAAGAAGTATTACTGAAAGGATACAAAGCAGTTGTTACATCCAGAAAGAGAGAGGATGTATTGGATATTACCGCCAAATATCCAGAAACGGCATTGGCAATCAAGTTGGATGTGACTAACCCCGAGGAAATAGCTGCCGCAGTGAGTGAGGCAGTAGCTCACTTTGGAACCATTGATGTATTGGTGAACAATGCAGGTATCGGCTACTTTGGTGCTATTGAGGAAAGCGAAGAAGCAGAGGTAAGGCAGATGTTTGAGATTAACGTTTCCGGTCTGGCACATGTTACGATGGCGGTATTGCCCACCATGCGCAAACAAAGGAGCGGACATATTTTGAATGTTGCTTCTATTGGTGGATTAATGTCCTTTCCAGGAATTGGTTTTTATAATGCAACCAAATATGCAGTTGATGGGTTGTCGGAGTCGTTGTCCAAGGAAGTTGCACATTTAGGTATTAAAGTAACAATCATTTGCCCTAGTGGTTTCCGTACGGACTGGGCAGGTCGTTCGGCTAAGAATAGTTCAAAAGTAATTGAGGATTATGCACCTTCTGCACACCAGAATAAGGATACTATCAGGGGATATAGTGGCAATCAACCCGGTGATCCCGAGCGAGCAGCTAAGGCAATCATCAAAGCTGTAGAAAGTAAGACTCCTCCATTACGGTTATTATTGGGTGCAGCCGCGTTAAAGAATGCAAGACTAAAGCTGGAACAATTAAAAACAGACTTCGATGCATGGGCTGATACAACAGTTGGCGCAGACTTTCCTCCCAATAAGCGCGAATGGTAATGACATTATTGTTGTTTATGGAATTCTAGTGGCAACTACTTCCCTTTACTTGTAATTCACCCATACTTGTATAAAAACTAGTATTACAATTGTAGCGCATTCATCACTCACGATAATGCCCTTGGGGTGTATGGTTCCATTGTAAAACTTAGAAGCTGTTTGAGTTAATTGTTTGATATTACTTATGCAGTTTAATATTGACTGCAACTGCGTTAAATTTTTCGCCTTAGGCGTTGGACTATGGCTGCAAAATTTGCCTTGTTCCAATCAAATAAACGCACATAAGTAACTCTAAGCAATTAACTCAAACAACTTCTTATATCTTTCTATTGTATGAAAAGAATTGTGTCCTTGTTGCTGGTTGTTGTATTGGTGTGTTCATTTTCGTGTTCCTATGCGCAGGAGTCTGGTTATAAAGTGCCTCCCAAAGCCATCTCCGATTTGTTGCTTGCTACCCCAACGCCTCTGGTTAGCATCAGTGGTAAAGCCAATTGGTTGTTGCTATGTGGCCATACCAACTTTACAACAGTCGAAGAACTTGGTCAGCCCGAAGTGCGGGTGGCTGGTCTGCGCATCAATCCCAACAACTTCTCTCTGAGCAGACAGAATTTCTATAACAACTTCACCCTCAAGAGCACCAAGACAGGCAAAGAATATCCCATTACAGGTCTCCCGGCAAAACTCGCTGCTAGTCAGATTAGCTGGAACGGTGCAGAAACGAAAGTTGCCTTTGTAAATACATCGGCCTCTGGTGCTGATTTATATGTGATTGTTGTGGCTACCCAAAAAGCAACCATCATCAATCAGCATCCATTGAATACCGTGTTGGGTAATGCCTTTGCTTGGGTAGATGGCAACACCTTATTATATAAAACAATCAATCAACCTGCTAGTGCAGCCCCTCCGCGACCTATCAAGCCCTTTGGTCCTGCCATTCAGCAGAGTTTGGGAAAGGCGGCGCCTAGTGCCACTTATGAAGATCTGATAAAAACGCCTTATGATGAGCAGTTGTTTGAATTTTATGCTACCAGCAATCTCACCATCAATAAGGGTGGCATCGAGACGACTATCAGTAAGGCGGGCATCTACTCTTCTTTCATCTTATCGCCCAATAAAAAATATTTTCTTACCCGCAACATTCACAAGCCATTCTCCTATTTGGTTACGGCTAGCGGGTTTCCTTCCACTATCAGTATCTATGATTTGAAAGGTCAGCAGTTAAAAGTATTGCACGATTTACCTTCTGAAGAAGGTACGCCTTCTGGTTATGACAATACGCAGGATGTGCCAAGGGCTTTCGACTGGCGTAATGATGAGCCGGCAACCATCACGTGGGCAAAGCCATTGGATAGTGGGCTGATTAAAAAGAAAAGCACTTACAGGGATGGTATCTACAGCCTTGAAGCTCCTTTTACTGGGGAGCCTAAATTGTTGTTTAAAACAAAGGCAAGGTATCAGGGAACTACCTGGGGCGATTCCACATTGGCACTGGTGAGGGAAAGTTCTAAGGCAAAACAAACCACTACTTTAAGTCGGTACAATTCGGTAACGGGTGAGTTGGTAGAAGTGTACACCCGCAATACCACCGATGCGTACAATAGTCCGGGTACACCTGTGCTGACTAAAAACAGCTTCGGTCAGCCTGTTATTCAGACTACAGACAATGGCACCAAGATACTGATGAATAATGAAGTGGGTTCTTCTCCCAAAGGGGATCTGCCTTTCTTATCTAAGTTCGACCTGACTACCAAAGAAAATGAGATTCTTTGGCGTAGTCCCGATAGTTTGTTTGAATATGTGGTAAAAGTGATTGATGCCAATAAGATGGAATTTATTACCCACCGGGAATCTCAAAAGACGCCTCCTGCCTTTTATCTGAAGAACCTGTCAACGAAAGAACCAGATAAGCAATTGGTTAGTTTTCCAAATCCATATCCTGGTCTGGAAGGGGTAACCAAGCAAAAGATATCGTATAAAAGAGCAGATAGTATTGACTTAACCGGCGATTTATATCTTCCAAAAGAATTCAATCCACAAAAAGATAGTGCTTTGCCTGTGTTTATCTGGGCCTATCCAAGGGAGTTTAATGCAGCAGCCGATGCAGGACAAGTGAGGGGTTCTCAAAACAGATTTACGATGCTTAGCTGGGCTTCGCCCGTGTATCTGGTTACGCAGGGATATGCTGTTTTGGATAATGCCGAGATGCCCATTGTTGCTAAACCAGGGCAACGTCCCAATGATAACTTTGTGGAGCAACTGCGGCTGAATGCTGAAGCTGCCATTAATAAACTGGTTGAGATGGGGGTGGGCGACCGCAACAGGATGGCAGTAGGCGGACATAGTTATGGTGCTTTTATGACGGCGAACCTGTTGGCACATACCAGTTTGTTTAAGGCGGGTATTGCCAGGAGTGGTGCGTACAACCGGACCCTTACGCCCTTTGGTTTTCAGAACGAGGAGCGTACTTATTGGAAGGCGCCACAGTTGTATTATGAGATGAGCCCCTTTAGTTATGCCGATAAATTAAAGACCCCTATATTGTTGATTCATGGTGATGCCGACGACAATCCGGGTACATTTCCCATTAATAGTGAGCGTTTGTACAATGCCATCAAAGGCAATGGTGGTACAGCAAGATTGGTGATGTTACCCTATGAGGCACACCATTATGACGCTAAAGAGAACGTGCTACACATGCTGTGGGAGATGACTAACTGGCTGGATAAGTATGTGAAAAATGCCAGGTAGGAGGGAAGAGGCAAAAGTGTGGACTATTATTGCAGAATAGGCATTAAAGACGTTGGTTGCACTATTCCGGATTTCTTGAATGCCATCAATAACGTTATTTGCTATACCTTTTTTCCTGAAGGTGCCACCATTAACGTTATTTGCCCTACCATTTTTTCTGAAGGTATCACCAATAACGTTATTTGCTATACCTTTTTTCCTGAAGGTGCCACCATTAACGTTATTTGCCCTACCATTTTTTCTGAAGGTATCACCATTAATGTTATTTGCCATACCTTTTTTCCTGGAGGTATCACCATTAACGTTATTTGCCCTACCATTTTTTTTGTGGAGAGGTTAAAGTCTTATTCGAACATAGTTTGATCTTTCGGAATGCCACCCGGTATCCTTAAAGTGGCTTATCTCAAAAGAATTGGATTACTAAAGGGAAGGGGCTTCGGTTTTCTCAATTTGGTGCCTGATGGGGGGAATGCTACCCCATCAATAATCACATATTTTCTTATCGTCAATCAGGGCAATTGTTGCTTTCATCTTTTTGGTCAATAGGGTCATCACTGAATCCTTCGTCACCGTGTTTTCGGTCAATGAGGCACTTTGGTCTATTGAAGCAAAGTGTTGCAACATACAGGCAATTTAGATTGTTAAGGTTGTGTGTACTTTGTATGATTAAGTTGGGATAATTATTTCCTGCGATTAGATAAAACGATTTGTCATGCTTGCTACTGAAAAAAAACGATTCAATTGTCATAGATTCTATGTCTGTTCCATCTGCCAATAACTCGATAAATAATGATTCTGCCATGAAAAAGAATATGCACTTCTCGAAGAATTTATTCCATGTAAAAAAGTATTTGATTTTGATGGGGGCAATGACTTTTGCTGCTATCATTTCTTTTGGACAATCCAATCATTCAGTTGCGTTTACAGGTAACGCCAGTGATTTTAATGCCAATGAAAAATATTCGGCACAAGGTAGTGGTCAGAATGTAGATTACTATGTGACTTTTGATGGAAGCTACCTCTACATTGGTGCATTCAGAACCAATAGCAGCACTTTTGGAAGTACAGATAATTTAACGGTTTATATTGACAATGTGCCAAACAGCACTCCTACTTCGGGTACTGCCGGAGCGGGTACCACCACCGGATATAGCTACAATGGGGTAACCGGGGCATTGCCAATTTATGCAAGCTATGCAGTGCATGTGGAGCAGAGTTATCAGGAAATGCGTACCTATAGCAGTAGTGCATGGGGTAGTGCCAATACTGGTATTTCGGTTTATACAACAACGACGGCAAGAGAGGTGAAACTTGCTTGGTCCAGCCTAAATAATCCTAATTCGATTTACCTGACTATGTGGATGGGGTATGCGAATGGAATCTATGCCAATGCACCCGGAGGCAATGTGGCTGCGGCTTCAAATCCATCGATAGCGGGTTATTTTGGAGGCTTTGGTGTTAGTAGTGCAGGATGTATCCCTGTAAACACAGTCAATACACCAATCACTGATAGCTATTCTGGTACAAGTCCTGTATCTGGAACTACTTATGGAAAGATTACCCTTTCTGGAGCTATTACCTTAAACGGAAACACAGTGGTAGCACCCGGTGGAAGTTTGGTGATAAATAGTGGAGCTACTTTGGCAACTCAGTCTGGCAAGACCATCAATATGGGGTCTGGTACATCAATTACAAACAATAGCGGTTCAGCTACGATACTAGCAAACTTGAGTGCTACCTTAAACTTCAATTTGTCTACCAATTACACAACAGGTACAACGATCTCTTATGTAAATGGTACTTCTAGCACCACTTTCCCTAGTGCCGTAACTCCTCATCTTTACACGGGGGTTGATTTTGGTGCTTCATCCAATTCTACCATTTCAGGATCTCTTTATATCGAGTCTGGGGGATATGTAAGTACAAATGCGCCTGTGTATGCTTCCACTTCAACCCTTGTCTACAATTCGGGTACCACTTATTCTGTTGGCACAGAGTGGACTGCTGGTGCGGCTAGTGGGGTAGGGGTTCCGCAAAATGTAACTATTGGTTCTGCATCACCAACCAATACAGTACTAAGTTTTGGATCAACTGGCAGTTATCGTCAATTATTAGGTAACCTCACTATCAGTAGTGCAGGGGCTGGGCATGGGTTGATACTTTCTTCAATTGCTGGAGGGGATTTGTATTTGGGGGGAAGCTTTACTGCCTCTGGCACAAATGCTTATTCTACATTTGGGGGAGGGTTTAATGGCAATGGTAGAGCAATCTTTTTTACGAGTACTGGGGGTACACAAACAATAACAGGACCTGCAGCTGGCAATACTCCCTTAACAATTCCATATACCGTGTTTTCATCTGCTACACTTACAGCAAACAGGATAGTAGCTTTGGGGGCACCACTTGTGATTAGTGCCCCATCGGGAGGTAATGCAATTACATTCTATAATGGATCTACTGGCACTTATTACGATGATATCCAAATAAGTGGATATGCGTTGACAATTGGAACTTCGGGTACTAATTTTACAATCGCCCAAGCTAGTGGAGGAGCTGGAGGTAGTAATTTTGTCATTAAGGGAAGCTCATCCACTACGCCCACATCTTCTCTTACATTAAATGGAAATACGTCTTCTATCCAAACAATCAGTAACGTTGTTATAGACAATGGCTCAGGTTCTACAAATTTCCAGAACCTCACTTTGAATGGCGTTAATTTTACCTTAAAAGGCGGTTCTAGTGGTACTGGTTCAGTCTCTGTAGGTGGTAATAGTGGCAGCTTGAGCATCACGAGTGGGGCATTAATAGCAGGATCTGGAGGCTTGAATGTACTTACCAATAGCATAACACTATCTAGTGGTAGTGTAGACGCTTCTACCAATAGTCCGACTATAACCTTCAATGGTACTGTAGCGCAATCAATACCTTCTGGGTTTTTCAATAGTAGTTCTTGTTATAAGCTTACAATCAGTAATACAGCAGGTGTGACATTAAATCAAAGCATTACTGTTTCAAATGTGCTTACTGTAGCGGCAACTTACCTATTAACCATCGCCAATGGCGTAACACTTACTGATAATGGTGGTTATTCTGTTGCTGGTACTTTGAATATTGGCAGTGCCGTAATCTCGAGTGCTGCAACAAATGGAGGCTCTGGTAATGGAACATTAATTGTGACTGCTGGTACACCTAACCTAACTAGTGGTACACTTAATTTATACGGATATTATAAAAACCAAACTGCTACAGCAATAACAATGAGCAGCAGTACATTGAACGTTTATAATTATGCTGTGTATGAGCATAATGTAAATACTGGCACAGTTCCAATACCTTCTGCCAATACTAATAACTCTAATATAGTTTGGCCATCCTCCTCTACCGTGTTGTTCAGTGGTCAAACAGGCGCTACCGTACCTACAAACACTGGACAAACTTTTGGTAATGTTACCTGGAATTGTACTGGAATGACCAATCAGATAACACTAGCCGCGGGTTTTGGAACTGCTGGTACGTTGAATGTAATAAATACAGGAGCTTCTTTTTATCTGACATTATCCAATGCTGCATCTTCAACTGTCAGCATTGGAGCAGGTATCACAGTAGGTGGTGGTACTTTTGCTAAAGTGAATCTGGCAGGTACTGCTACATCAGCAGTCAACGTAACCGGCGGTGTAACTATCAGTGCCAATGGAGTCATTTATGCTGGGGCAACCTGTACCCTTTCACTTACAGGCAGCTGGAGTAATGCTGGTACATTCACATCAACCAATACTACAGTCAATTTCAATGGGACCACCACTCAAAACATTACTTCTGGTCAGTCATTTAATAATTTAACTATTTCTAACTCTCATGTTGTTATACCAACTACATTGAATGTAACCGGGTTATTGAAAACAGATCCCGGTACAGGTAATAGCTTAAGTCAACCTGTTAACACGACTATTAATGCTAGTGGTGGCTTAACTGTTAATTCTGGAACTTTCTCTATTGCGGGAACTACTTCTACACTTGCTTCCAATACCGCTAGCTCCAACAATGCAGTATTTAATTTAACTGGTGGTACAACTACTCTAACAGGTACATTGGCGATTGGGGGGTATTATTACAGCAGTGTTGCTACTGCCTATACTATGAACACTGGTTATGGGTTTACAGTTGCTGCCAATGGGGTTTATGAAGCTGCTGCCAATGGGGTCACTTTGCCTACAGCAACTGGCACTGGTTGGAATGCGAATAGCTATTTATATCTTTCAGGAAATCTAACCAGTAGTCCAGCAATAACCAGTGCTTCACAGCTATTCGGCAATGTTATCTTTAATCCTTCAGGGTTAAGTCAAAACTATACTTATAGTTGCTTTGGTGGTGGTATAGCTGGTACTTTATATGTATTGAATACGGTGAGTAGTTCTTATCAGCTTAGGTTGCCGAATGCTATAACGATTGGAAATATTCAGGTTGGTGGTTCATTCACCATTAATGGAGCAACGATCAATGCCTCAAGTGCTACCCTTGACTTGAATAGAACTGGAGCAGGAGGTACGCTTACAACAGGTAACGTAACGATTGGTGCAAATGGAACAATTATTTCTTATTATACTAGCACCATTACCGTAACTGGTAACTGGAGCAATGGAGGAACATTTACCAATACGGGTATCACCGTTAACTTCAACAATACCACCCCTACTAACCAAAATATTGGTCTTACTGTGTTTAATAATGTTACTATCAACAACACGGCGGGCGTAACCCTTACTGGAAATGTATGGGTTGGAGGTGTACTTACGCTTTCTGCAGGTAGGGTAACTACTGGCTCAAATACATTGATACTGAGTAATGTATCCAGCGCCACTGCTGCTCTATCTGGTACCACTAGTACTAGTGCTTATATCAATGGTAATTTGAAGCGATATGTGTCTAATACTTATTCTAATTGGATTTTCCCAGTAGGACAGTATACTGGTGGAACTGATTATTATTATCCATTTACTTTAAATACAATTTCTACTTCGGGTACAGACTCTATAACTGTTTATGCAACTAATGGAAGTACAGGGGGTAGTAGCGACGGCACTACTGGTACATTGAGTACCAATGAATACTGGACTGTAGTGAGTACGCCAACTATTACCTCTACCTTATCTGTAAATGCAGCTGATATAGGATTGAATACACTTTTGGCAAGTAATACAACACTTGCCGGTAGTGGTACTTATACTTCTATCGGGGGAATAAGCCCGTCTAATGCGACTAGTCTTTCATCTACACCATTATATATTGTACCTGCTTTAGGCGCGCAGCCAGCTCCTACTATTACAGGCATATCTTCAAGCTATCCAAATGGGGCAACAACCTTTTACCGTGGATCAGTATTAACAATTACCGGAGCGAACTATCTGGTTGGTACAACTAGTGTAACGATTGGTGGCGCATCTGTAGCCTCAGGCGCTGTCACAGTAACTGCAACAGGCAGTAGCTCTAGTTTGTACTTTACAGTTCCTAGTACCTGCACAGGCAACTCAATTACGGTTACAACTACCACTGGTGGAGCAAGTGCTGCTTATACCAGTGGTACTTATAATAACGGCTATTTGTCTGTGGCTGATGCAGACTGGGGTACGGCCTCTACCTGGGGTGCAAATGCTGTTCCATCTGCTGGCTCTACAGTAATTGTAAATTCACAAGTAACAATCAATGCAAATGTGGCTAGTCCAGCAAACCTGACTATTAATAGCGGTGATTCTCTTTCTCTGGGTACTACCAATGCGGGTGCACAAATTATTGTTAGTGGAGCATTTATTAATAATGGTAAATTAAATGTAGGTGTGCCTGCTACGGCTGGTAACTATTACAGTTATTTCACTAGCAATGGTACTGCTACAAATAATGGAACCATCAACATTCACAGAGGCAGTACAAACAATAATTTGATAGTAGGAGGTGCATTAACAAATAATGGATCCATCATCGACAGTACAATCTTACAGATAAATAGCGGTGGGGCTATTAGCGGAAATGGAGTAGCCTACGGTAATTTAGCTAACCTGTATTACAACACAGGCGCTACTGCATTTACTCCAACCAATGAGTGGATTGCTGGTGCAACAAGTGGTGGGGGTGTACCACAGAATGTAACAGTAGGTGCGAACCAAGGGTCTACTATCGCATCGGGAACAAATCTTTCTGTAACAGGTAGTCAAACACTTTTAGGTAGTTTTACCGTTAATTCGGGATATTCTGTTGCTGTAGGTTCATCAGCTTCTGTTGCTTGTGGCAATTTCTCTAATGCAGGCACTGTTTCAGTTACTGGAAACATCAATGCAAGTGGTAGCTGGACTAATACTGGAACTTTCACAGCAACTGGCGGGACAGTCAGCCTTACTGGAGGTTCACAAACTATTACTGGGTCTAGTACTTTCTATAACCTGACTAAGTCTGTCGTCAGTGCAGCTACATTAACCCTGCCCGCAGGAGGAACTCAGACTGTGAATGGTATCTTGACATTGAATGGTGCATCTGGGCAGTTATTAACAGTAACAGCTGCTTCTGCTTCCACTATTGCACCTGCAAACCCAAGTGCTGCTTCCATTTATAATACTTCTATCACTAATATAACCAATAGCAATGCAACCAGTATGTTTGCCGCGGCATCTACTAATGGTGGAGGGAATACGAATATAACTTTCAATAGTTACACCTGGACAGGCACTACTTCAACCGATTACACGGTTGCTACTAACTGGAACCCTAATCGTTTACATACATCCTCAAATGATGTGCTTACATTTAATAACGGAGCAATCAATACGGTGAGTAATATACCTACCCAAACAATCTATCAATTAAATATTTCAGGTGCAAATACAACTGTTGATTTACAGGCAGGTGCTGCAAATAATACCTTGACTATCGCAGGTGACAACAATACGGGTACTTATGATCTCAACGTAGCGGCTACTGATTCTTTGAATCTGACAGGTACAAATGAGCTTGTTGTGAGACTGGGTACCAATGCAACAGCCGATATATTGGGTAACGTGCGGTTGGATAATGCAGTGCAGGTATTGGATGCAACTTATAATGCTGGTGCTGTTATCAACTTCGAGAGTGGTTCTACTTGTCAGACAGGTGCAAACTTCCCTGCTGCCAATAGTAGCAGCAATTATCCATTTACCAACATTAGTATCAATGATAATGCAAGGGTTGTTTTTAAAAGCGGCAGTAAATATTATAACAACGGTGGAAACTCACCATTAGGTGGTGGCGGTACTGTTCAGTCAACCAACTTCCAGACTGGTAGTATTTATTATCATCAGCAAGCTGGTACCAATAACTACCAATTGGGTATTTTTAGTATTACTTCTCAGCCACGCACCTTTAGTATATTTGTTTGGAATAGTCCGTCCACATCTATAGGAACAAATGGAGCCGCATCAACAACAACTTTTGATAGTATTGCGGTTTTACAAGGCGGTTTTGGTAGTAATTTCAACAATAGCACTGGCTATACTACTTTCAATCTTAATAAAGGAGTTTATATTGCGACAGGTGCTAGACTGGTATTGGGAAGTACAACCAATGCAACTGTTTTGAACTTTCAGGGTAGTACTCCGCAATACGTTAATGGTGGGGGTAATATGATACTAGGAAATTCAACACCATCTTCTTCTTCCAATCCCTTTACAATATCCATTACAAACGCAAGCGGTGTCGTTCTAGAGGATTCACTAACACTATGTAGTACCTCCTGTTCTTACACAGGTTCGGGCAGTATTGATGTCAGTTCTAGCACTGCAACTCTTTATTTTATACAATCAGCAAGTATCACCATTCCTTCGGTATTCGGAACATCTATCGGAAACCTGACTGCAGCTGTTGGAAGTAGTAATACTTTATCGTTATCTGGAAACACAACTATTGCGGGGAATCTGATACTTAATTCTGGTATTTTCGATGCTACAACTTCTAACTATAATCTTGATCTTGGTGGTAACCTGACTACTTTCAGTCAAGGTTCTTTCAACGCACGTAATGGTACTGTAACTTTAAATGGGGGCAATCAAACTATTTATGGAGCCAATACATTTTATAATTTAAGTAAAGTACTCACTTCTGCTACACCAGCTATCTTGACACTTCCATCTGGAACAACTGCAAGGACAACCATCACTAATTCATTGACATTAAATGGGTACGGACCAACGGGTCAACTTACATTGTTAGCAAGCATTTCAGGGACACCTTCATATATTACACCTCCAACTACAGTATCACTCAGCTATTTGTTGGTGAAGGACAATAACTCACTTACCACACTGACTCCTTCTAATTCAAGTAATCTGGGTAATAATACCAACTGGTATTTTGGTGCCGCAACTTGGACAGGGGCTACTGATACCAAATGGACAACTGCCAGCAACTGGAGTGCAGGGGTTTTGCCTGCGTCTAGTGATTCTGTTATCATTGCAACTACAACAGCCAATCAACTGGCATTGGATGCCAATGAAACAGTTGGAACACTGATTGTAAATTCAGGGAATATTGTTAATGGGGGTTCTTATACCCTTACAATTGCAAATAACCTCACCAATAACGGCACCTTCAATGGAGGCACAGGTACAGTTACTTTCGCAGGTACAGGAACAGTTAGTGGAACAGGAAATGTCAACTTCAATACTGTAAATGTAACTGCTGGTACAACTACAGTTGGCGCCACTGGTACAACTGGTAACATCACTTTTGGAAATACACTTACCATCAGTTCGGGAAGCACTTTCAAGTATGCAACAACGAGTACTACATTCATTTCAGGAAATGTAGTTAATAGTGGGACATTAAATGGCTTGAGCGCAACTATTTATTTTAATGGAACGACTGTATTCAGCGGTTCTGGTTCTTATACCTTCAATGGCTTATCCATCACGGGTTCTGGTTCACTGACCTCAACGAGCGGAACGATTTTTATTAGTGGTAGTTATGCCAATGCAGGCATATTTATCAATAATGGAGGCACTGTAAACTTTAACGGTGCTTCTTCTTTCTGTACGGTTACTGGTAGTCTGACTGGCACTTCGGGTATCAGTTATGGTGCGTTCAATAACATAACTTTTAGTGGCACAGGTGCTTGGTCTTTCGGTAGTTCTGCCGATATATTGGGCAATCTAAATAATAGCGGCACTGGAACAATAAAGGCTTCAACTGCGGTTACTATTAGTGTAGGTGGTACATGGAATAACAGTGGTACATTCACCAATACAAATACTACCATCAATTTCAACGGGGCATCTGCGCAAGCTATCCCTGCTACTGCATTTAATAGTCTGACCATTAACAATGCTTCTGGCGTAACGCTTACAGGTAATGTGACTGTTGCAGGAATCCTGACAATGACCTCTGGCTTATTGAATCCAAGCTCCTATACGCTAACTGTTACTAGTACAGCTGCAGGCGCAGTTGTCGGTGGAAGTAGCTCCAGTTACATAAATGGTGCTTTAACGCGAGCGGTGGTAGCAAGCACCTCAAACGTATATATATTCCCAGTTGGTAATGGAGGGGTTTATCTGGCAGATACCATTACCTCTACAACCGCTGCGGGTAATATTACCATTACGCCAACTGCATCTGCAAGTGGCGGTTCAGCAGATGGAACAACTATTGCTTCCATCAGTAGCAATGAATATTGGGTAGTTAATTCCAGCGTAGCCAATATCGTTACTTTGGTAGCAAGGCCAACGACTACTACTTCATTCGGTGTACTTGGTGAGAGTACCGCCCAAGCAGGTACTTATGTTTCGGATGGAGGATTTATAACCAGTACAAGTATTGGTGCAGCAGGTATCTCTCTGGCTGCTGGTAATAACTATTTTGTGGTAGCAGTTGCCAGTATAAGTGCACCTACTATATCGGCAGTTACTTCTTGTGTAACAAATACCAACAGCTTCTTTGCAATGGATACCCTTACACTTACAGGTGCAAACTTTCAGGTATCAAGTACGGTAACTATTGGTGGTTATGCTGCAAGTATTCAGGGTACTCCTACTTCTACTTCTATGAAAGTTGTGGTAAGTGCATCTGGAATTAGTAATGCAGGTTCAAACAATAATACTTTTATTATCACTAACAGTGGAGGGACTACCACATATTCTACAGCCAATGGAAATTCAGTTGCTTCCTTTAACCTTGGCTATACAACAAGGTATGACGGCTATTGGGATGATGGAAGCTGGAATGCGTCGGTTACTCCTAGTGGTTCCAACTCCATCTGGTTGGGTGGTGCGCAACCCCCTAGTTCTAATAAGGTGGTTACCATTAACAATACAGTTACTTTGAAATCCTCTGTTATAAGTATCAACAGTCTGAAGATAAATACCGGTGCGACTATTAATACAGCTAACATTGGAATGACTTTTAATACTGGAGGTGTCCTTACTAATAATGGTACTTTTAATGGACAGACAAATACGGTTACATTCAGTGGTGCCGGTACTGTAACTGGTGCTAATGCAGCAACATTTAGTAGCCTTATCATAAGCGGTGCACTTGCTTTCACAACGAGTCCAACTATTAATGGTACATTAACATTGGATGCAAATTCTTCTGTAACGGGTAATGCGCCTACTTATGGAACCTCCTCAATAATAGCTTATAACTTAGGTACAACCGTTACGCCTGGTACAGAGTGGACAGTTGGTGCGACTTCTGGTGCGGGCGTTCCATACAGGGTGAATGTTAACAATGGTAACACGCTGAACTTAGCGAGTGGCACTTATACAGTTTTGAACCTTTTGGCTGCTTATGGCAACATCACTAGCAGTGGAGGTAGTTTAAATCTGGCAAATGCTTCTTTGTGGTTTAGTGGTAGCGCTGCCCAAACAATTAATATTGGTACGGCACAACCTAATGTTTATAGTATTTCTATTGCAAATGCTGCTGGTACAACCCTTCAATCTAGTATGACTATAACCAATGGTGTTAGCTTCCAAAGCGGGGTTCTGACTACATCTGCCAGTAATCTATTGACGTTAGCGGCTACCGCTTCATTCAAGTCGTCTAGTTCCTCATATATCAATGGACCTTTGGCAAGAGTGATAACGTCTACGACCAGAGATACATTTCCAGTAGGTATCAGTGGGGTTTATCAGCCAATTACGTTTGCTTATGCTAGTACGCCTTCATCTGCTGAAACAGTAACTGTTACACCTGCTACTTCGATACCGGGTACTAAGCCTGGCAATGTAAGTACGGTACAATTTGGTTCAGCCTCATGGAATATCGCTCAATCTGCAACTGGTTATAATTATATCATAGGTATTGGCAATGGCGGAATTACAAATACAAGTGGTGGCAGTGTGGTAATAGCCAGAAGGGAAGGGGCTGGTTCTTATGCCACAAGTGCTACATCTTATACCAGTACTCCTTATCAGGTTTACACAAGTTCAAGCACTTTCTCAACCACCAATACCTCTAATGATGTATTCTTTGCCGAGAATAACATTCCAGTTTATATCACTGGTGCTGCTGTAAGTGATAAAACGTATGATGGCACAACTACAGCCGCCATCTCGGCTGCCGGAACATTAACTGGTGTTCTCTCTGGAGATGCTGTTTCCTTTACTGCATCAGCAGCATTCCCTAGTAAAAATGTAAATGCAGGTGTAAATATTGTATCTAACTACACATTAACGGGTGCTAATGCAGGAGCGTATTCATTAAGTCAGCCAAGCATAACTGCCTCCATCACAGCAGCTTCATTAACTATCACAGCAAATGATGTGTCTAAAAACTATGGCTCAACACTGTTGGGAGGTGCTGGGTCTACAGCATTTACAAGCAGTGGTCTGGTAAATGGGGAAACTATCGGTACTGTTACTATCTCTTACAATGGAGGTGGTGCAGCAAGTGCACCTGCTACCACTTATAACATTACACCTTCTAGTCCATTGGCTGGAACTGGCAGTTTCTTCCTCGCATCCAACTACAGTATTACTTTTGTTAATGGTACGCTTACTGTCAACACAGGTTCGCATGGAGTTTGGGTAGGTATTACCAATACAGACTTTAATACGGCAAGTAACTGGGCTGATAATACGGTGCCAGCTGCTGGCGATGATATTATTGTAAATGCAGGGGCAACATACAATCCGGTTCTTTCTGCTGATGTAACTGTGGGTAGCCTTGTCTTTGCTAGTGGAACAACCTTGGGACTTGGCGGAAATACGCTTACCGTAAATAATGAGATATCTGGAGGCGGTACTTTAACCGCTACTGCTACTTCTGGTTTGGCTTTGAATGGTATTACTGGGACTATCAACTTTACCAGTGGAAACAATACACTACAAAACCTGACCTTGAACAGTGGGGCTACAGTTACGCTAGGTTCGGCATTGAAGATTGCTTCTGGTACTGGGGCAGGTGCTGTAACTATTGGTAGTGGTGCTACTTTAACAACAGGTAGCAACCTGACACTTTTATCCGATTCATTGGGCACTGCCAGCATTGCGCCGCTGCTCGGAACACTTTCTGGTAGCGTAACTGTACAACGATATATCTCTGCTAAAACAGCCCGCAAGTACACGATGGTCGGAAGCCCGGTTACTCAATCTATTCATAGTGCATGGCAACAGCAGGTATATATTACTGGTGCTGGCACCGGAGGCAGTGTTTGTGGAAGTGCCAATAGCAATGGCTTCGATGTAACGTCTGTCAATACGCCTAGTATGTACAATTACAATGCTTCTCTGGTAAATGGAAGTCGTTGGGTGAGTGTGCCTAATACAAGCAGCAATCTTGTTCCAGGGATTGGTTATCTGATGAATATCAGGGGTGACCGTACAGTGGGTTCTTGCTACAATCAATTGGCTAGCAATACCCCTGCGCCTCCAACGGCAGTTACGCTTAGTGCCACCGGAAATGTAGATACTGGTAATGTAGTCGTTAATTTAAACGCACCAACTACGCACTTATTTACATTAGTGGCCAATCCTTATCCTTCCACCATCAGTTTTGGTAATCTTTATCTGAATAATGAAGGTAGTATCAACAATAATATGTGGAGCTATAGTCCTTTTGGTAACGGAAACTATACCACCTACTCCAGCGGAACATTGGCGAATGCGGCAAGTGGTTATACCAATCTAGCTGGTAATGGCGATTGGATAGCTAGCGGGCAGGCATTCTTTGTTCAGGCTGCAAATGCGGCAAGCGGTACGGCTTCTGTCACCTTCCAGGAGAGCGATAAAATTTCGTCTGTTCCTCCAAATACCCAATACTTTGGTGCTGCAATTGAAAAGATGTTACGTATAGGATTGAAAACGATCACCAATACCAATCTGGATGAGATAGTGGTACGGTTCAGGGCTAATGGTTCGTCTGTTTACAATGCAACAATAGACGCCACTTCCCTTAATACAGGTAGTCAGGTATTGGCGGCTTTGAAGGGTAAAAATAGAATTGCTATTGCCACATTGCCACAAACTATCACCAACGATACCGCTCAGTTGGCTGTAACAAGTTCAACCATTGGTTCTTACCGTTTGGTATTTAGTGATTATGCCGGTTTGGATAACTCAATTTCGATTGTATTGAGGGATAAGTTCTTACAGACAACACAGGACATCCGTAGTAATCAGCAATACGATTTCAATATTACAAATGATACTGCTAGTCAGGGTAGCAATCGTTTCGATGTAATCTTTACTGCTGGCAATCCATTGCCTGTAAGCTTTACAAACATTAGAGTTAGTAAAGTAAACAACAGTGCTATTGTGAAATGGCAAGTGGCCAATGTTGCTACTATTGCTTCTTACAGTGTTGAACGCAGTATTGATGGCAACAAATTCGTAGGCATTGCTACCACACAAGCCACTAAGGCAACTAGTTATTCGGTAGCCGACAATCAACTCCCTGCTGGAGTAAATACGGTGTATTATCGTATTAAATCTGTTGGTGTTGATGGAGCGGTTAGTTATAGTTCAATTGCGTCTCTCATCACTCAAAATTCAGCAGTAAATACAATTGCTATCTATCCTGATCCAGTGAAAGAGAGCCTGAATATTAGTTGGATGAGTGCAACAAGTGTTACCTACAAATTGAGGGTATTATCTGTTGCTGGCAAGGAAGTAATGAACAAACAGGTAGCTTCCACCAATTTAACTAAGCTGTCTATACCTGCAACAAGCCTTGCAAGCGGGGTTTATATGTTGGAATTGACAGATGAACATGGAAACAAGCAACAACAGAAGTTTGTGAAGGAATAATGATTGTGGATTTAATAATTAACGCCTCGGAGACTAAGAACTTCGAGGCGTTTTTATGTTAAGGAATATTGGTTGATTCGTTTCAATCAACTGGCTCATCCATATAATGACACGTTTAAGAACAGGGTTACATTTGTTTTAGGATTACTTCTCGGTTTAGAATTAGTGATACAAAAGAGTTTTTACTGGCAACATTTCACAGGAATGTCATCCGAAAGAGTTTTTACTGGCAACATTTCACAGGAATGTCATCCGAAAGAGTTTTTATTGGCAACATTTCACAGGAATGTCATCCGAAAGAGTTTTTACTGGCAACATTTCACAGGAATGGCATAAAAAAGAGTTTTTACTGGCAACTTGTGACAGGAATGCCATCCAAAAGAATTTTCATCAAGAAATAAACTCCTCGATGCCATTATTTTAATTGACCACAGTACAATTCTATTAGCTTTGGCACAAATTAAAATATGCAACACACTCTCTTAAAACACTTGCTGGTAGCACTGTCTTTATCGCTGTTATTTTCGGTTGGCGCTGATGCTCAATCAAAAAAGAATAAAAATAAGTCTGAAGATGCAAACCAATACTTCTTGCTTAAACAACTGGCCGACGCTGATTCGTTGCGCTTGGTTGAGATTTATAAAGACTTACACCAACACCCCGAACTAGCGTTCACAGAGACAAGAACTGCTGCCATTGTTGCCAAAGAACTAAAGGATCTTGGTTACGAAGTATTTACGGGTATCGGCAAAACGGGCGTGGCTGCTATATTACGCAATGGCGATGGCCCTACAGTAATGTACCGATCGGATATGGATGCATTGCCTGTAAAAGAAACGACTGACTTACCGTATACAAGTAGGGCTATAACCAAAAAAGAGGACGGCACCATTGTTCCATTGATGCATGCTTGCGGACATGATGCACACGTTACCTGGCTGATTGGCGTTGCCAAAATGATGATTACCACAAAAGATAAATGGCATGGCACCCTTGTTTTTGTGGCACAGCCCGCTGAGGAAGTGATTGGTGGCGCAGACGCAATGGTGAAGGATAAATTATATGACAAAGTTCCATTGCCAGATTACTTGTTTGGCATGCACACAGCGGCGTATGCAGTGGGTTATGTAGATAATTCGGCGGGCTATCGCATGGCGGGATCCACTGGTATGGAAGTTACTTTTCATGGAGTGGGCGGTCATGGCTCGGCACCGCATCTGGCAAAAGATCCGGTGATAATGGCTGCTACGGCTATCCTCGACTACCAAACTATTGTTAGCCGTTCGGTTTCAGCCCTCAATCCGCACGTAATTACCGTTGGTTCGGTAGATGCAGGCACCGTTGCCAACGTAATTCCAGACAAAGCCGTATTGAAAATAACAACCAGATGGTATGATGCACGCGACAGGGATATCATGACCAATGGCATTAATCGTGTGGATAGTGGCATTGCGCTGATGAATAATTTGCCCATTGACCTCTACCCAACGACCAAGATGTACAAATCGGTATTCCCTGTAAAGAATGATACGGCAATGGTTGAAAAATTGAATAAAGCGTTTGATAAAAATGTGCCCACCATGAAAAGACTAGTGGGAAAACCGCCTGTGATGGGTTCGGAGGACTTCCCCTTGCTGATTATCAATAGTAAAAAAGATCCGGTGTACACTTTTATACACGTGGGTACTGCCAATTTGGAAGTATGTGCCAAGTATTCCAAGGAAGGGATTTATTACCCTTACAGTAACCACAATCCCAATTTTGCCGTCGATTTAAGTGCCATCCCCTTTGGAACAATAGTAGGAACGACTGCATTGCTGGAACTGTTTCTATAGATAGTAGTTGATAGATAATAGATATTAAAGAAGCATTGTTAGAAAGTAGGTAGAACCTATTTATGAGAATCTGATAGGTAATTGTAAAACAACGGTTACAACTTTCAATAAGGGCAAGTGATTCACTCATATTTACTATCTATTATCTATTAACTACTATCTATTTAAACCGGTAGCCCACAATACATTTAAAGATATTGTTGTCGGTGCTGTTGGTGAGGCCCAGACCGTAGCCGATATTAAATTCCCAGTTGGGATTGAAATCGGCATCCAATGAGAGGAACAAATTGTGCTGTTGCTGTTGTTTCGGTAAAAAGTTATTCAATCCACCCACCGAACCATAATATTCCAGTCCGGGAGAGAATACTTTGGTAATATCATAACTGATTTTTGCATTGGGAGAGAAGTCGTAGCCCGAGGAGGCATTTCCACCGTGAAGGGATTTATCAAATACAGGATTAAAGCATAAGTAAAGCTTATCAATCTTTTTATCGATAATCGGACGTATTTCCAAGGTCCAGTCATCTTCGCAGAACTGTGGTTTCTGGTATCCCACTTCCAATGAAAGGCTCAATCCAACCGGAAAATGATACTTGGCAGGAAGCATCACCCTTGGCCGTATATGGCTGCCCACATAGGTGGTTCGGCTGTCGCTACCAATAGAATTAAAGAAATAAAAGCCTGTTTCAAACCAGTCATTCCAACCGTGGGTAATCTCAACGGTTTCGTGTACTACATGGTTGGTAGGTAGCACTCCTTTGTCTGTACTGGTAGACCCATCGCCCGTAAAGTTGCTATGCAACTCTACCATCGTGTATTTCTTGGTCATGGTTTCAGAGCCATACACCTGTATCTCATAATTATCTTGCGCAGTGGCTATTTTTCCTATTAGCAATAAGAAAACAAAGGCAGTCAGTAATTTCATACAGATATAGACAATTAATGGTTAATTTTAGTTGATTAAAACCCGATAAATACTACAATTGAACCTCAAAAGTAAGTACCACTGTTCACTAACCACTAAACGTTAATCATTAATCACTAACGATACTTATACCAGGAGCCTGTGTTGAAAAGAAGTACTGTTTCATCTTCTTTGATCCAGTCTTTTTCAATCAGTTTCTTTAAACCAACATAAGTAGCGCTACCTTCTGGTGATAACAATATCCCTTCTGATGATGCGATGTCTCTGATGCCACGTTCCATTTCTTCTTCCGAAACACTGATGGCTGTGCCATTACTTGCCTTTACGGCTTCGATAATTAAGTCTTTTGCAAATGGACGAGGAACGGCCAAGCCTAATGCTGATGACGGAGTGGCTACATACGTTTCGGGTATGATGCCTGTTGCTAATGCTTGTATCATTGGGTTACAATTTTCTGTTTGTACAACTACCATCCGGGGTAGTTTGCCGCTTATCCATCCCATTTCTATCATTTCGTTGAAGGCTTTCCACATGCCTATCAACCCTGTGCCGCCACCCGTGGGATAGATAATAACGTCGGGTAACTGCCAGTTTAGTTGCTCGGCTATCTCATAACCAAGCGTTTTCTTCCCTTCCAAACGGTAAGGTTCTTTCAAGGTACTCATATCAAAGTATCCTTTCTCTTGTTTCAATTGACCCGCTTTTTTACCGCAGGCATCAATCAATCCGTCCAATAAAATAAGTTCTGCACCATAAAGCCTGCACTCTTCTTTAAGCGTTTCGCTAGTATGCCGCGGCATGATAACTGTTGCTTTTATATCAGCTTTGGCAGCATAAGCGCTTAAGGCACCACCGGCATTTCCTGCTGTCGGCATCACAATATGTGTAATGCCTAGCTCTTTTGCCTTGGATACCGCCACACTTATGCCCCTCGCCTTGAACGAGCCAGTGGGGTTTGCTCCTTCATCCTTAAGTATTATCTTATGCTGATTGAGTTTAGCAGCAGTCTTGTTTAGCAATATATTGGGCGTACTTCCTTCTTCCAACGAAACAAGGTTCTTCTTGTCAAACAAAGGAAGCAGTGCCGCATACCGCCACATGGATGCCACAGATTTGTCTATGATATTCTTTGAAAGATTGCCTAAATAATAGTTGGTAACCAATGGTTGATTGCAGCAAGTGGCATAAGTCTGCAATAGATCTATGTTATAAATCTTGCCGCATGATGGGCAGCATAATTCTGTTGCCCTTGAGACTGTTGTTATTTCCTGTACCATACTGTAAAAGTATCAGTTTGGGTATAACTGTAACGGTATCTATTTGTTATGAAGTATAACTAAATATTATGAATGGATTTGGCCTGTTTGATGAAACTTTTATTCAGATTGCTGGTTTCCCCTTGCCTTTGGATAAAGTAGAAATTACGTTCAATATTCAATCCTTCGAAGACAATCTCTACCAATTCACCATGTTTAATTTCCTTAAGCACCGAGCGATGGGGAAGAAAACCAAGACAATCCGACTCTATAATAAAGTTCTTTAAAGCTTCTGTGCCACCTAGCTTCACCTTAACCAATAAACTGTTCTCTTTGATGCCATTTTCTTCCAGTACTGTTTTTAATACAGCCAATGTGCCACTGCCCCTTTCCCGAAGGGCAATCGGCAGTGAAGTAATTTCGCCAATTGTATATAAACGTTTCTTTGCAATCGGGCTCTTTTTACTACAGACAGCAATGACTTTATCGGTAATAAAAGGAATATAATCTACATTGGAAAGCCGTCCATTTCCCTCAACAATACCCAAATTGATTTCTTTTTTGATTAATGCATCGAGTACAATCTCTGTGTTCCTGTTTAGCAGTGTTATGTCGATATTGGGATGATGTTTGTGAAAAACAGACAATACTTTTGGCAAGATATACAACGCTACAGTAGTGCTGGCACCCAATTTCAGTTTGCCTTCGGCCTGTAGAGCATTCGTAAGGATAGAGATATCGTGTGTCGTTTGCTCTTGTATATTCTTTACTTGCAATAACTTTTCGAACAATAAACTTCCTGCGGGCGTCAGTTCTATATGTAATCCCTTTCGCTCAAACAGTTTTGTTTTATATTCCTGTTCCAATGCCTTTATGTGCTTGCTGATGGCAGGCTGAGAGATAAATAACACCAACGCTGCTTTCGAGAAACTCTTCTCTTGCGCTACTTGAAAAAAAACTTCATGTCTTGTCGAAAGCATACGTGCCAATTGGAATGTTATTTAATCCTGTTTCAATTCCTGTTCCTGTTTTGGGGTTATTAATTTGTATAAAAGATAAAAGATGCCGAAAGTAAGTGGCGACAACCCAAAGCCGGCATAACTATGAATAATAAAATGTCCTTTTAGTATCCCTTCTGTAAATAATTCCCAACGAATCAGATAATTTAACAAGAAGAAGCCATACAAGCCAATCCAAAGATATAAGAGCAGAATGTTTGAGGCTTTCCGCCAATATAGCCAACCAATTAGGCTGGTAATTAATAATAGAGTGAAAATAAAGAAGTTGTTGTAATGTGTAAATTGGCTTTTATTCAAAAATAGATTGCACAGTATATCGTTGAAAGCAATGATGAAAATGGTAAGCAATAAATGATAATATTTCATATTGAAGGGTCGTCTAGTTTACACTAACAAAAATACTTAGTTGTTATTTATATCAGTTTCCTTCCTTTTAGATAGGAGACCCAAAGCATAAAAATACAAGCATAAACTATTGTTGTGAAAATGTAGTGATGGGCAACATTCGTCCATTCAGGTTTATTAAAAAGCAACCACGTTAAGGCAACTAGTCTTATCAGATTAAGGATTAAAATCAGTGCAATACCAATTATAAAATAAATCAGCTTCTTGGCAATTGTACCAGGAACACATAAAAGAAAGCCCAAATAAAGTACGTATAATTTGAAGGCGTTACAGGCATCCCCGATAAGTAGTAAGCCCTTTTTATTGTATATGATCAATGCCCCCCTATGAATTTCCTTTAGACTAAAGCCTGCTTTGTAAAGATGATTGAGTAAATAGTTAGTGATTTCTGCCGTGAAACTGGTTAAAGGCCTGTCGAATAATCTGTTAGGTCCCAAGTATAAAATGTAGGCTACATTGAATAAAATGGCGAGTACAAACGCCTTTACTGCAAAGCGTTTTGTATCGATAGACAACAGGTTGTATTGTCTCTTTATTTCTGTTAGTAATTCCGATGCACCCATAGTCACTGTTTTTAGTTTACGATAAATATATCTTGGTTATTTTATTTTATCTGGTTGATAGATCGTTTTATTTAGATGCTTGATAGCAGCCCAAGTCTGGCTTAGTTGCCGGACGAGGACGACCATCCAGATCAGTTAACAGATTGGTGTTTCCACCCGCCTTCAAGGGAGGATTGGAAACACCAGTATTCAGATGAAAATCGAAGAACAGGTTGCCCAGATCTATGTTTGTAAAT
>Ga0208741_10000300_pt1 | contig 25316 bp, 20 predicted proteins | sample CryBogCBE03Jun09_FD_184576 | JGI IMG/M metagenome (GOLD analysis project Ga0208741, IMG submission 184576) | Freshwater microbial communities from Crystal Bog, Wisconsin, USA - CBE03Jun09 (SPAdes) | ecosystem: Environmental > Aquatic > Freshwater > Lake | place: Crystal Bog, Wisconsin, USA...
ATTCTTTAAGAAAGAAGAGAACTCCTGTTCTACATACTCTCTATCTTCGTTAACTGTCTTATAAGCTTCTTTTAGCTGTTCTACAACTGATACCTTTAATACATCGTTTGCAATCTTCTTAACTTCAACCTGTAGAGAATCTAGAGAAGGTACTGTGTGGTACTGTTTATAGTACCTTAGAATTTCACCTATAATCCATTTATGTGCTGGATTATCAAAGGATTCTGGATCTAAGATATCATGTATTGTGTTTAGAAATTCTTTATGTTTTAATAAAGAGGTAATAACTTTTATCTGAAAGCTTGAGCTATACTCAGATAACTTACTTAATGTGGTCATGTTGTAACTGTTTATTTTATAATATAACTACTTAATCTCAGACCGCCAACTTAAATCCAGTCAAATATTGAAAGGTATCGTAAAACCAAGTTGCTACATTAGGTATACTGTTACCTAAATAATCCTCAGCATAATACTTCATAAAGGTAGCTTTATCTACAGTCATATTAGGATTATCTATTACGTGTTGAATCCTTATTAGATCTTCTTCCGGAATATTAACTTCATGTAGATTCATTAACTGTTTATTGATAGCTAGCTGCTGGCGGAAATCATGGATTTTCTTATACTTTCCTTGCTCTTTTTCGGCATGTTCTAAGATCTGCTCTATGTGTAGAGTCTCAGGTTCTTTTAGGGCCGGGTATAGCTTTAACATCGTTTTTACTCCTAACCCCTGGACTCCAGGTACATTATCAGAGTTATCTCCAAGTAAAATCTTTTGAGTTAGAAAGTTATTGGCAGGTATGCCATACTCATCTAGAACTGCTTTTGGCGTATAGAACTTCTTCTTCACCGGTGAATACACTGTTACCCTATCTGATACTAACTGTAGATAATCTCTATCTGAAGACATTATATGTACCGAATCTCCTGTTGTATTACTAATATGTGCTATAACATCATCTGCCTCTATCTTATCTATTGATAACATATCCACAGGTAGACATTTTAGATAGTCTACCAGTCTTACTAGCTGATCTGTAATAGATGCAGATTCATCAGCTTGTGAATCAAATCCATCCCAATTTGAGATTTTATTGATTTTACGGTTAGCTTTGTATTCAGGATAAAGATATCTTTTATTAGTTGATCCTCCATGTCCATCAAAGACAAGGATTACACGGGTTGGTTTGATATGCCTGATAGCAAAACCAATTGATTTTAGATACCCGGTTAACCCCCCAATATGATTTCCCTGAGGGTTTAAATGGTGGATCATTACGAAACTTCTTAGAAAGGTATTTAACGAATCTATAAGTAGAATTCTACTGTTTTTATGTAGTGGAGTTTCTTTAGATTCTTTTAGCCCATCTATAATTGCTTTAAATTCTTTATTCACTACATTGTTTTAGTGGTTAATTTAGATTGTTTCTTTTGCTTGGCAAGAGGATTTGCAAGTCTATCTGCAATTCTTTCACTTATGATTTGGATATCTTGCTGTGTAGGTTGATAAGTATTCATCATCTCTACCGGCACTCCATCCCAAGAGCTCTCCCAGTTCTGCACGTTAAATCCTCTACGCTTACATTCCTGGTATAATTCTCGATACCTCTCTTTGAGGTAGCCTAGTTTATTATAGAAGAACGAAACGTGGCCTTTACCCAAGCTAAACTTAGCCGGTATAGACTTTGGATTATACCTACCTCTAGATACTACGTTTGGAATACGTTTTAATTCTCGATGCTCGGCAATTAAATGCTGATTAGTTAGAGTTTGGGGTGGAATCCCGATGTTGATGCGTGTCATAACCTAAATATAATTACTTTTTTTCAGTCTACCAACTTATTCTGCCTCTGAAGCATCAAAGATATCTCTTGTATCTTCTGCTGCCTCTTCGATAAGATCGAAGTCTGTTGTTCCTAGAACTGATAACCATTCTGCTGAATAGTCTTTTTTATACTTGTCGATTGCTTTCTTGTCGTCGGCTATAAATCCGTGAGCGGTCATTATTATCTTACCTTCTGTTTCTACTCCAGTAACGTGATTTTTATCACAAGAGATTTTAGTACGTTTAGCAAACTGTACAGTTTTACCGCCTTTTGTTGCTTTGATTTTGTTGGTACCTGAGTTAGCAATATTACCAAATGTAATAACCATACTAGCATCGAAATACATCGTATCTCCACCCTTGTTTTTCAACTTAGGCTGCTCCATTGGTGAACCTGGTTTCAATACCCAAACCTTATTAATAGCCACAAAGGTATTGGTGTAGACTTGGTTTACTTTTCTTGATAACGGAAATTTCTGATTAATGAAGTTACCGAATTGTGTTGACATAGCACCTGCATTCCATTCATTGTTGTTAGATGCTTTTTCAACTGACATCTTACATGGAATTGATCCAACTGAATCCCAGAAGAAACATAATTCATAAGGTAACTTACCTTTCTTTTGTTCGTCTAGAATATCGGCTACAAATGCTGCTACATCTTCAATCGTTCCTAATTTTTCTCTATCTACATATAAGAAAAATCCTTCATAATCTACTACCTCTCCTGTATCTTCATCTGCTACTTCTTGGAATTGAAAACCCATTTGTCGGGCATGCTCCCAACTCCATTTCATCTCTGTAATAATTAATACAGGTAAGATTCCCATCTTCTGTGCCGACACTGCTGCCTCCAGTAAAGCGGTTGTCTTACCTGTATCAGAATGACCTCTCAACAGCGTTATATGTCCTTTCGGTATTCCAGGTACAGAAACTGTATCCTTGAAAGCTTCCGATAAAGGTATCCATTCTTGGGTTTTAAACTTAACCGGTGATGATGCTAGGTTTTTAGATTTCTTAAACCCGCTTAAATCAGGTACTGTATTAATCGCATCGGATAACTTTGCATTTAGGGATACACCTTTTTCTGCTTTGGCCATAAACTGTTAAATTGATTGGTTTTAATTAAAATGGTAAATCGTCGTCTGATTCTATTTCTTTAGCTGCTTTTGTAGGTGCAAATATATCATCGAAGGCTTTATCTACATCTAATGGAGATGCTTTCTTACCTAATGAATAATTTGACTTTACTTTTTCTACTGGTGCTGCTACAGTGGGTGCCGGTGTTTCAGCTACTTCTTCTGTTTCAGAAGGATTTAACCATTCTAGTAATGAGTTTTTCATTTCATCATACCCGTATTTCTTGAATAGGGTCATTGGATCTGGTTGGTTTTGTAACCAAGCCTCTACATCTTTACCGTTCGGCGATAGAGGTGTGATCTTAGTTCTAACTCTAACCTTTGATTGGTTATAACCAGTACCGTTAGTTTCTGCGTCAGTAGTTTCGATTGTTAAATCTCTACCTTCTACTGGATCGGTATAGTCTTGTACATCTTCGTCTTCAGCGATTGCTAGTAACTCCATGTAGATTTGTTTACCGAACTCCCATAACCTTACGCCTTTTTCTTCTTCACCTCTTACGATAACAGGTGTAAATACACGCATCTTAGGTGCTAGTTTTTTAGCCATCGCCCAGTTGTCTTTGTCACTAGTCTTTCTTAGCTGATCGGCAAATTCAACGATTGGGTCTTTCTCACCGAAGTTGGCTAGTGAGATCATTGTACGGTTTCCTACTCCGTAATGGAAAAATAATTCCTTAAAAGGATTGTGCTTGTCGTACATCGAAGGTACAATTCGAATTACGTGTTTTCCCACACTGGGTTTCCAGATTAACTGGCTTAGATCTTTTCTTTGGCCTCTATTACCTTTCTGTTGTAAGGAAGCCAGCTTGCTCTTGATTGCTGTTAGGTCCATGCCCATGTTCTTAGCTGTTTTATTGTGAATTAATAATATACAGTGTTTATATTGCCGTATAAGAGTAATATACGGACTTCTAGTTAGGTTAGCAACTTTTTTTTACATATAAATGCTACCTCTTATACCAGGACACATTTTTCTAATTTCTTCTTCAGTGTAGTTTTTAGAAAGCGGAGTACCTTTTATCCAAAAAAACCCACCTACTTTTAAACCTTTAGGTAGAGAAGTGATTGGAGTATCGCTTAAATTAAGATCTCCTCCTACTTTTAAACCTTCAGGTAGTGAAGTAATTTCACTGCCGTACAAATCAAGACTACCTTTTATATGTAGATCTTCAGGTACTATAGAATCAGGCTCATAAATAAGCTTATACTCAAAAGGTTTCTTTTTTCCTTCTTTCTTCTCTAAAAAATTAAAAAACTGTTTTATGTGTGACATACTGATTACTAATTTTTTAAAGTGTTACAATCTTAAAAATCTTTGTTTTCAGTTGTCTTAGATCAGGACCTTGGGTGAGTAAAACGGTGTTACGATGGTCTTGCCAGTTTATTTTAAATTGAGGATCTATAGTACCGCCGTTTAAGGTACGTATTAGTGCATTTAAACCATTGATGGTATATAACGTATTGGATTCTTTTTTTCTATGTAGAAGTATGGTGTTCTTTAAAACACTGTTACTTGAATTAGGCGGGTCAATGTTGTAAGTAATAAGGTACTCTTCACCGTCTACTGCTTCTAGTACAAATATTTTATTGTATACTATGCTGTAATGTGTTGTAATGGTTGTAAGAGTATCGTCTAAGATATCTTTAGCAGTAAAGGTACAAAATAATTTATTGCTCAATTGGAAAATGTTTATCTGTTCTGTCATAACTGTTTTCTTTATTATAAATAGCTGGTTTTTATTAGAGAAGCATAGTCTTTACCTGCTTTTACTTTAGCTTTAAACCCTTCTCTCTCAATTACCTTTTTAATTTCTAGTAGCACTTCTTTACCGTCTTCTAATGAAGCATCTAGTAAAAAAGAATCGTAAACCACTAATACTACCTCACTTTTATACTTACTTAGGATTGAATTAATCTCGATCAAGAAATTCACGTTTTGCCTTGTTTCCTCGTTCTGTATACTATAATTAAATAGTTTCTGTGGATTCAAAGAGATCTTTGGGAGATGCAAGGCTCTCCCTGTTTTCAATATAGTTTTACCTGTTTCTTGATACTCTATCCACAATCTATCTACGTATCTTTCTATTTCCTGGAAGAATGGTATGGATTTATACTCTTTATGTACTCCTCCGTAGATTTGTTTAAAGGATATTGCTTTGGCTTCTTGATATTCATCTTCTGTTAATTCTTCTTTTTGGAAGTAATACCTACCTAACTGTATATGAATAGATTCGGCGGTATCGAATTTATATCCAACCAGTTTTGCAATTAGAGTTAGATGGTAGGCTTCAAAGTCAAACTCCACAAATAAATCATTCTTAGGTATAAATGCCTGTCTTGAAGAATCCTCTTTATTGAGTGCAAGGAAATTTATGGCATTAAATGCATTTGTAGGTCTAGCCGTCAGGTTGTAGAGGTTATAGGAAGTGTAGATTGTGTTATCCTTAATTGAGTAAGGTCCCCAAGTTGGTTCATAATACTTATCAAAGATAACTGGATTTATTTTAATTCCGTTACTCTCTATTCTACTGTATTCTCTAGCTAGGTCAGTATTAAAGGTTGTATCTTCTTCCTTTCCTATATAGGCTTTAACCTGGTCGTAGAGGCATTCACATTTTTCGTAATGCTTGGATACAGGAATGATACTATTGAGATTTGGAAGTAGTGAATGGTCAGTATAGTAGTGCTGTATAATTTTAGGGGTACATTCAAAGATAACGTGTTTATTTTCCTGATCTAGAATAGTTTGATTGATATCAACTATATTATCATGCTTAATGAATCTAGAGGTCAGTTTTTGATCTTGACAGTACACCTTTTTATACCCAGCTAAAAATGCCTGGATTTCTTCTAGAGTTAAAGATAGAGTCTCACTATGATTAATAGCCAGAATATACCCGCTATATTTATCTCTTATATAAATAAGACTGACGTAATTTAATTCAGGATGGTAATTATCGCTACCTAATATAACCTTTATATAACAATCTTCTCTTAACACTAGCCTGGCTAACTGCTCACTTGTTTCTACTATGTAAAACATCTAAACCTTTTGTTGTAAGTTATGAACTTATTTTCACATTTCCAACTTTTTTTCTAATTAGTAGGTTTACTAAATTTAGTATAGTTACCTCCAATATAATCTGTTAGACCTTGGAAAGTTGGTTCTTTAGCTGCTACAAGTCTTGTATTTGTATCAATGATACCGGCGATTGGATACTTACCTGGAGGTCTAGTATTATGTAAAGGCCCGGTTAACTGCCATAATACACTTGTAGCCTGGTAAGTTATATAATCATAAACACTATCGGCAGTCTGCAAAGAAGTGTAGGTAGGTTGATCTACTTCAATAACAAATCCGGCCATAGTTCTTTTCTTGGCAAAATACCTTGTGAAATAACCTGCTTTGTAATCTTGATCAGTTGGTTGAGGATTAAAAGATTTGGGTACTTGAGATGTAAGTAGGAGTGACGGTGCTGCTACCGTATTATAGGTTTCATTACCCGGTACAATTATGGGTGTATCCGAGGTAGTGATAGTCGGTATCTGAACAGGTTTTAATGTAAAAGAGGGACCTGTTATAGGATCTGGTCCACTAAAAGTATGTCCGTCGTAGGTTATGTAATAAAGACCTTTATAGTCATTACCGTTTAATGTAAATTCACCACCTTGGGTCTTTAATCTAGTCTGTACTCTACTTGAGGGGTAGTATTTAATTGGCATATCTTATCTTAATTTATTTAACCTGTAAATCTCCAATCAGCTACGTTTCCTTGTTTAAAAGTAATGCCTTGAATGGTAGGTGTAGCTCCATTTGCAATCGACAAACTACGGGTAGCTATATCTATTTTAGCTGATCCTTTTCCTGTAAATGCTCCTCCTGTATCTAAGACTTTAAATATAATTAACTTACCGTTTTTACCTACGAAATTTGGATTTATTAAGTTAACTCCTTTATAAGGCGGTTTAGATAACGGTGTATCCATAGCGACGGTAACGTAACTAGCTTTACCCTCTAAGTAATCTTCTAATGTCTTAACAGGACTACCGAATCTATCTGATGCAGAACCTTCTAATTTTTTCTGAGTAGATGTTTGTCCTTTACCTGGTGCATAGTAAGTTACATAACTTGTAAATGGACTATTTAGTCCAGGTAGAGATGTCGGTAAGGTTGGCGGTGGTATAACTTTAGGTGTTGAATTAGATGGTGTTATTCGAGATCCAGATGGTAGATTTATCATACCCCCTCTAATTGACGTAGTCCATTGATTACTCTCAATAGTGTGACTTACACCATATACAGTAAACCCAACTAACTGCTTACCTTGTGAATCTAAATACTGTATGGGTAACCTACTTGAAGGAATTGTGAATGCTTCAAATAACGGTATACCGCCTATTCCATCTAGAGTCATATTGAGCTCTAAAGGTAAAACTCCATTTGCAGTTACGTGGTCGGCACCTACTCCTGTCCCATTTTTTATTTTTAAAAGAGCATCTAAATAATAGTTTTGAACTTTAGCTACATTATCTACTACGTATCTTAATTCACCGGAGTGATTTGTAAACCCGTAAGCGGCGGCAAGAAAATTATTAACTCCATTAGCTAATGCTACTAAGTCACTTTGTGCTTTTGCTGCTTGGTCCTTTGCTGCTTGATCATAAGTCGTTGTTCCACTTTTTGACGCTATTGCTGCATCATTTATTGCTAACCTATTTCTTAACCTACCGTTTATACCAAGTATACCGCTTGTATCTATATTAGCTCCGGTCGGATCATTTATAGCGCCTTCACTAGAATCGTGCATAGCAGTTATTGCTAAAGCAGATCCATATTGCGTACTTGCATTTGTTTTTAAACTAAAATCTCTAACGGTTTGATTTTGAAGTCCAAATACGTTTATAGTAGGGACTTCTTCATTATAATCTTGCATTTGATTTTCAATAATAGAAAATACATGATGTGGATCCATTCCATCAGGAAGTAGTTTTAATTGATTAATACCTCCGAGTGCTGTATTAATACCTTTGAGAATTTCATCTATATAATCAGATAAATTAACATTTTTAGTTTTTTGATCTTTTGAAAGTTGATTATCGTAAACTGAGATTAGATAATCCACATTAACAAATATATTTAACGTATTTCCGATATACACACTACTATTTGGACTTCTAGTTTTAACACTTGTAGTAGCGTGTAAGTATGATAGTCCGGTAGCAGTAATTTTATCATTGACAGTATTACCAGTTGAATTTGTAATAGGATTGGTTATTTCTGAAATAGCTACACCTTTTTTGGTAAATAGGTCTGCAAAATCTTGACCGTTACTACTAGTGTCTACTATACAAACACTGGGATCAGTAGATAACTGTGGCGGTACTCTTAAACATGTACTTGTATCCGGGTGAAAGTCTATGTACTGTAATGGTTTACCTTTACTCTCTGGTCCGGAGTACAATAAACATGAGTTGTTAATATAGGCTAGAAGTAAGCTTAACGGTATATATGATTTAGTTGTAACTTTAGATTTCTCAAAATCATTACCTACGATCTCTCTTATACTTAGAGTTATATAAGTCACAAAGTCTTCTATTTTTAAAGGTCGTATTTTATCTCGTAATATTAATTTTTCAGTATTACTAGCTTTTACGTAAGCTTTACTAAATCCATGCGTAGCTAGATCATCTAAGGAACCAATCTCTGCATTAGGGTTTAATCTAGATAGTAGGTCTACATTACTACTCGCAAAACACTGTCTAACTACTTCTTGGAACATTATGCTGTAAGGATTATTACCTTTTTGATTTTCAGTAGTGTATTTTTGAGTAAAGTTTTTAATGTTAACTAAGAATGCTTTTAGAGCCGAGTCAGGCGGGGTAGAGACTGTCTGTGTAGATGTTGCAGGTGAACCTTCTATAGGTATTATCTGCGGCATATTTGCCTGGCTATTAATCTTTAAAGATTCAGCTAATGAACCTAACCCGGTTAATTTTACAGTGCAGTCGTAACTTCCATCTTTATTTTGAGTCCAGTCATAGTTTGAAACTAATCCAATCATCGCATCGTAATTATATCCACTACGTTTTCTTATTGTTTTTATTTGATCTTGTATATCTGCAGTAGTAATTCCTGGTTTTTGAGTATCTATGGGTTGAAAAATATCTGTATGAACGTGTCCTTTATTGTCAACAAATACACTATGTCCCCACTCTACTAGACAGTAGTACCCGAGTCTGAAGTATAACATATCTAAAACACTAAGTTGATTTAGATTCCAAGCTTTTATTTTAATAGTTGCTGAATATACTGCTCCAACTGGTGGTAAAGATTCTAAATGTAAAGATTGTATACCTGGCATTGGTCTATAACCTAATTCACTAGTCCCACCAGGACCGTATGCACCATGTACCGGATCCACACCATATCTCATAGTCGCGTTAACTAGTCCATCTTTACTTGTGAAATTTGTGACTATTTCTCCGGATAAAGTCCAATTTTTTGCAAGATCGGTAGAACGTTCTATGTACACCTGGTTATCGAATAACCTATTAACAATGCCAATACTGTCTTTGCCTACAATTTCGGTAAAAGATGTCATTTTAATCCAGCAATTTTTGTTACTTAGATAGAGTAGGTTATTTGTATTTCTAGACCCTATTTGTCCTAGTAGCTCCTGTCTTCTCTTTAACTGTGTGATAATGTCTGGATTGAGTGCACCCCCAACAATATTTTCAACTGCCATATAACTTTAATTTATCTTATAGTATTAATTTGTGTATAGTTTGACAAGATAGTTTGCATATCAGATGGGATTCTCAGTTGAATTCCAATAGGTGGCAATAAACTATCTCCAGGAAGAGCATTTGCCGATGCTATGACCCACCATAGTGTGGTATCTTTGTAGTATTCATAGGCTAGTAAATCTAACCTATCCCCAACTGTTGTAATAACGTAAATATCATCGGGGTTAGCAATTATGTCCGGATATATGTTGTTAACATAGTGAGTAACTCTTAATGAGTTTTTTGTAGTGTTTATAGTTTGGTATCTACTTGGCATATATTATACGTTTGGAGTAGCATAAAAATTTGCTAACTGTGAATTTTTACCAATATTCCATCTGTTACTGTCTACATTAGGTGTAATAAGCGGTGTAATATTGGCATATTGATCTTGCTGTTTATTAGAAGGATTAGATTTTGGTATCCAAGATCTTCTTGGTAGAAAGTCATGTATTGGAGTGAATTGACAAGCTACATCTAAGACGTGAGGTAATTGGTACATGCCGTCTATTCCATTATCTCTTTCATAATTAATTTCCCAAGGTGAAGCATCTGGTACTGCTATATTCATGGAAGTTAAAAAGCCAGGCTGTCCTGCAATATAATCGCCTATAGTAACTTTTAATAACGGAGCACGCATAAAACCACTGCCCAGTACAGATTTATCTCGTCTAGTGAAACCCTGGTAATCTGGGTATAGTTGCGATACAAGGTAGTTTAACTTTCTATATAGAGGACGCATTTCAGATCTTGATTGCGCAGCTATTTTAAAGTTAAATGATACTATTCTTGTAAATCCGTTATAAGCATAAAAATTATCTCCTCTTCCTACATACCTAAAAGATGAATAGTCAGCAGAGTGGTTATCAGTTAGACCTGTTAGAAATGCTCTAAAAACCAATGCTGTAGAACCTTGTGCTCCAGAGTCTTGCCCTGTACTTTCTATCTCTATTGTATCAAATCTAAAAGTAATAAGATCTTCCACTGGCTTACCTCTATCTTCAGTTTGATTAATATCCAAGTGGTTAATTTTATCTTCACCTTGTTCGTATATAGAGGTGTAATCTACTCTTTGCTTTATTGACCTGCCTCCCGGTTTTCCAATACCGTATCTAGATTCTAAACTTCCGCTTGTATCAGAAGCTCCGCTATAACCTTTAGTAGAAGCTATACCTTTCAGCTGTAATCTAAAATCTTCACGTATTGAGTTTGTAGTATTTTTACTTTTTACAGAACGTATCTGATCATAATCCCATGCATCCCATATGTTAGTAGGGTTAACAGTACCTACAGTAGATCCTTCAGCAAATGCAGTTGAATCTGTCTGTAATAGCTCAGTATTATTTACTTTTTCAAGAAGTGGGCTACTTGCAGAGTATTGCTGTGCGTAAGCATATTTGTGATGATCATCTAGAGATGCTACTGAAGCAATATCACTGTAATTTTTACTTAAAGGAGACCAGTTATTTAAACTAACCGTACCTATACCCGATCCTAACGTAGTATTTAAGTCCGTATTACTAAAACGAGGTATTACAGTTGATCCAATACCGCCTATCGAATTTGGTCCACCATCATACTGTATTAGTAGAGTTGGATTTGGTGATATGTTAAGTTTATTAACATCTTGGGCTGTAGTTCCAGTCTGTAGATTAGCAATCTTTGTGTTGTATAGAGTAACTAATCTCTGCGGATTATCGTTACCTTCAGTAGGAGTTACTACATAATCGTAAGTAGATCTATAGGAATTAACCGGTGTATAACCGTGTCTATCGAAATGATAGCCTGATCCCTGTACTGATACCTGAGCTAGTGTGTTTGATCCATTGTATATTCTTGTTGCACCTAGAAAACCAAGTTCAACAGGTCCACCTATAGCTACTTCTTTTCCTGATTGTATATCCGGGTTAGCTAACTGTAGATACTGTTGACGTTCAATAAACATCTGACCGGCAGGTGATTTTAAGAACCGTGCAATACGTTGTGTATCGGCTAGACCCTGAATAGGTATAGTTGGTCCAACTGTTGATATATTGTAAAGATCACCAACCGCACTTACAGGCGGTACCTGATCAGGAATTGGAGTTTGAATAAAAGGTTGCCCGCTATTACCTCCACCTGGTCTATCATTACCAAATCTTAAGCTTTTTAAATCAGTCTGTAGATCTATTAACATAATTAGTTATCTTTTATCCGCCGTATACTCTTGATGACGGGTTTAATAGGTTACCATAACTCGTTGGTACGTTCTTGGCTACTGTATTAGCTAGTGTTTGACCATCTACTTGAATCTGTACTGGTCTAGAAGCTAGAGCATTAATAGATGTTCTTAGTTCTACAATAGCATTTACAACTGATGTCATATCTCCACCACCTCCTAGAACTCCTCCAAGCATTTTACCGGCTTTAGGCGAATTCAAAGGTATGATAGCTTCAGGTCCAGCTTCACCAACAGTAGCATTATTAATTTCTCCTGTAACAATCCCACCTTCGGCAAATTTATGACCTATCGCCATTGTACCTAAAGCACCTACTGCTGCTGCAACTGCTGCAACTACTGCTAATGTACCTATTCCAAATGTTTCAGCAGCATTTACTGTTACTGCTGCTACAGCTTGGTTGTCTTTTGCTAATGCTATACCAGCTTCTTCTGTTGCAACTACTGCTAAATCTGTTGCTTGTTTTTTTGTAAAGAAGTTAACTATACCTGCTGCTGTAGCAGAACTGCCCCATGCATCTGCCATCATTACTACTCCGGCTATCAATTTACCTAGGTCTATTAGTGCCATAAGACCAATTGCGGTATAAGCAGCCCAAGAATGATCTGCTATAAACTTAAAAGCATTGACTATCAACCCTAATGGACCTTGTAGTAACTTAGCTAAAGACTGTTGAATATCATCCCAGATAGCTGCTAATTTTTCTGTTGCAGATTGTTGTTTTAAAGTCATTACAAGTGAATCTGATTCCGGGATACCACGTTGTCTTGCAATATCTAACTGTTCCTGTGCAGATTTATTAGAAACATCTCCTAGCTTTTTATAGACTTCTTGCTGTTGTAGCATTTTAGCCATTTCCTCTCTTGACATTCCAAAAGCTTGTGCTAAAGATTTTTGTGCAATTACGTTTAGTTTCTGGTAATCAGCTAACGAACCTACTTGACTTCCTATCTCTTTTTCTAAAGTTAACTGGTCACCGGTTAATGCGGCATATCTTGCTTTTTCTAAATTTAATGCTTTACCTGTTAATAGTTCAGCTTCCATTTGAGATTGTATAGATGATTCGAAATTTAACATCGAATCGCCTATTTTATCAATTTCTTCTAGGCTTGTACCTAATTTTTTTGCTGCTACTACTGCTTCTGTTAAAGCTTTTGGATTCTGTTGAAATTTTACCAGAATACCTGCACTTAATTTACCAATTTCCTGAAATACTTGACGGGCATTTAGTACAGGTTCATTTGCTTTGCGTTGGGTTATTATTGTACTAGCTATTGTTTTATCTGTATCTTCTAATGTCTGGTTATTTAATAAGCTAATTTTCTGAATATTAGAAGCTTCGTTTGCTGTTAAACCCATCTGGTTTGTCATAGCAGCAAACTCTTTAGTACTTTCTGCACCAAAGTCAACAGTTATACCTAACTGTTCATTCATATCCACAATAGCTTTTGTTACCTGCTTTAAAGTATACCCAGAAAAACTAGCTTCTGTAGACAGCCTTTCCATCTGTTTATCCGCCATTCCAATACTTCGTGCCGATTCAACTATGGTAGAGTTATACTCTTTAGCTATCTCAAAACCTTTCTTAAACAAACTTACAAGATCATTCCACCCAGATTTCGCAAGTTTTAATCCTATTCCAAATTTAACAATCGGGTCTTGAATCGCTTCTGCTGCTGCTTCTCCTACTACTTTCACTACATCTTTAGCGGTAACTTTTTGAGTAGTAGCAAGATTTCGTAATTTTTTTTCCATATCATCGAGAATCTCACCGCTAACTCCTAAGTTTGATAAATAACTTGTTGCAGATTTTAGTAAAACTCCTGATACACCTAGGTTTTTATTAATATCTTTTTCTTTGTCTAATCTTTTTTCAACAGTTTTTAGTAGTTCTTTATACCCATTTTCGTTTTGTGTTATAAAATCACCAGCTTCATCATACGCAGCAACGATTTTTTTTTGTACAGATAACTGCTCTTTCTGCTGTTTAGTAGATGCTCCTTGTGCTTTAATTTGTTTTTCTAAGCTTTGAATTGACTCAGCCGCTCTATCTCGCTCTTGCTTTTTCTGTTTTACAATGTCTTCAAGAACTTTTCCAGATTTTTCAACCCTTTCTTTCACAGCTTTTAATTCTCTTTCTGATAGTTTAGCTATATCTAACTGATCATATTTTAATTTATCGGCTTCTTTAGTAAGTTGTCGGTAAGAACCTACAACATCTTTAACTAAATTATTTTGCTTAGTTAAATCTTCTACAGTGTTACGTAAGCTGGTAGCAAAATAGTTTACACTTTCGTTTAGCTCTTGCTGTGCTTTTTGCTGTTTTGCTAGTTCTTTAGCAACTTCAGCAGCACTTAACGCTGGATCTGGTAGAAATAAAAGTCTAGGTAGATAATTAAGTTTCATAAATATAAATAGTGAAAGCGCCTATTTTTTAGGCGCCTTCGTTGATGTTTTATAATTTGGTGTTACAGCAGGTCGAGCAATTGGTTTAGGTTCACTCTTATTATTTAACATATTCTGCTGCTTATCCTGGATCTCTTTTTGTTTATCGTAGTGTTCTTTTAACTTATTAAATGTAAACCTACGTAACCATAAAGGCATCTGATATACTGTCTCCCAATCATATCCTCCTTGTCCATTAAAAACTATTTCATGGATTTCAGTGAATATATTGATTCTATGCTGCGGTGTCAGGCCAAAAAAATGATATAGTAACTGGTATGTTTACACCCTCCCCTGTGTAGTTATCTGAATCCGGTATAAACTTCATATCTAAGTCTGGTGAGATAGAGCTATAGTATTGACGTAGAGCTCTTGAATCAGGTGCAAGTAAGTAATTATCTACGAATTCACGTATTGCTTTTTGTTCTCTATCACCGTTTACCGATGTAATCATAAACTTCATCCGTGTTGTGATATCGGTAGTAGTGTTAGGAGAAATCTTTTTAAGACCTTTTATCTCTTTTTCTATCTTTTGTTCATCACCATGAGTTAGTAACTTGAAGGTTACAGTATTACCCGATTTAGGTAGAGCGTAACTAAAGTCATTAAGACCTGATTTAAACAAATCATAGTCTACAACTTTGTTCTCTAATATGGATAAATCAACAGATACCTGCTGTCCTTCATAGGAAAAGGTGTAGTCTTTACCATAACCTAAAACCCTTGCAGCTACTAAGATTGCGTTTTTATCGCCAATAAGTAGATCGTCAAAGTTGATTGGAGTAACGATTAGAGACTGTAATAACTTGTCTAGTACTGTACCGTCTTTGATGTAATTACTGTTAGTAAGGATATCTTCCTCTCTAGCGGTCATATACTTCATTTCTACGGTACCTGATGATAAAGGTGATTCTTTTGGATACAATAACCCTTTAGATGGTAACTTTACCGTTTCTGTTGGTAGTTTAAATTTTTCTGTTGTCATAAATTGTTTAAGTGTTTACCTATATATATATAAATAGACAAAATAATACTTTTAATCTATCTTTTTTTCATGTCTTTTATCTTTATAGTAAATCATATACCCCTTTTTTAGTAGACCTGGGTGGGTAGTTAACCTATCGCTAACTGTTGCGGGACTTATCTTTATAGTAGAACTTAGCTGATATGCATTACTTGCTTCTACTTTTCTTCCATCTTCATATTCACATACTACCCAACCTTTACTAGCTTTAGCTTGATCTCCAACTTTACCTATCTGATCACGTCTTCTTGCTTCTACTAGTTTCTGTTTACCTTCTTTAGATAATTGATCCTTACGTCCTTTACTTAGATTTGTATTTTCCCAACCTTGATCTAAATAACTCGGTAATTCTTCAGCTGAACAATACTTAATTTTTTTTGTTATAGAATGTACAATAGTCTTTGTTCCTGTTCTTGCTGCAGCAATTTTTGCTGAATGCTCTGCTGTTTGTTTTCTAGTCCAAAGGGTCATTAATATTCTTCTAGCTTGACCATATTCCTCTTCCGTAAGTTTAGTTTTCTTATCATAAGCTATTCGATGAAAAGCCCATAACATTTTTTTACCGTATATCGGATGATGTTTAAATATCTCAGCTAGTAATTTATGACACCTATAATGCTCTTCCGGCAGTAGTAGTACTGTTGATGACTTTTTATTAAAACTTCTTGGCACTATATGATGTGCTTCGTAGTAACTCCCGTTTCCTTTAACTCTGTTTGACTTTAGAGCCTCTCTAATAATACTGTAATAATCTCTTAACATAAAAAAACCTGCCTTTATTATAAATAGGCAGGTCTTATATAAGAAGTAAAAATTTAAGACGTAGTACTAGTAGTTGAGTACAGCATAATCCATTGCTATAGTAACATCGATTTCTAATGCTTCAGAAGTAGCCCAGTCAAATTGACCGAATGTAGCTGTCTTAACAAATGCACCTTTTATGATCCATTCACCCACTATATCACCTACTGGACCTAAAACGTTTAGAGTTAAATCTTTCTTGTAGAAGTCAGAATAACCGTCTCTACCTGTTACAGATTCGTGTGATAGACGTACCCACTCCATTACTGCTTGAGCACCTGAAGGTGTGATTGGATTATAAAGAGCTAGGGTCATATCATTCCACTTAACCTTACCTTTTAACTTACGGTAAACGTTGATATGATCTAGAGTGATTTCACCTGCATCAAAGCCTGGTGCTGATGCTTTCTTGATTAAGTAAGATGGTATACCGTCAATATACATTATAAATCTATTCTGTACTTGTGGTTCAAAAGCGGTAAAGAATATCTCATTAGGATCTAAAACAGCCATGGTTTATTTATTTTTAGTTTTTAGTAAATGTTAGTTTGTCTACATTAATAAATAGTCCTAGCAGAAAAAAGTTGTTTCTTTTACAAAAAAACACTAATTATATACGGTAATTGAACCTCAAGTATGAAAACATATATCTGTAAGATCTGTAAAAAAGAAAATCCCGTAAAGTACTATAAAGTACCTACCTACTGTTCCGCTACCTGTAAAAATAATGATCCTGAAATTATAGCTAGGATGGTAGCTAGTCAAAGAGAAACTTATTTAAAAAAATATGGAGGACATCCAATGAACTCTAAAGAAGTTCAGGAGAAACATAAAAAAAGCATGTTAGGTAAGTATGGGGTAGAACATGCTCTTCAATCTACAGATTTTAAAAAGAAAGTTAAAGAAACTACTAAAGAAAGGTACGGTGAAGGTAGTGAAGAGTTAGTTAAAAAATGTAAACAGTCTAAATTAAAGAAATACGGAAATGCTAACTATAATGGACAGAAGAAAAGAACTACTAAAGCTATTGATAAGAAGATATATGAGTGGGAGGATATAAGGATACTGGACTATGATTACAATATTCCGGTGAAGACACAACGGTTTACTTTACAGTGTATTAGGTGTGAAACTATATGGGAAGGTACTTTAACTAATAACTATAAACCTAAATGTAAATTTTGTTCAGATAAGATTAGGTATGTTAAGATATCAAAAGGACATCAGGAGCTTATAGATTTCTTAAAAACATTGATACCTAAAGATGAGATTAAAGTAAATGATAGAACTCTTTTAAATGGTCATGAGATAGATATATACATTCCTTCTAGGAAGATAGCTATTGAGTTTAACGGTATCTTTTACCACTCTAATCTTTTTAAAGAAGCGGATTACCATGTGAAAAAGACAACAAGATGTTTAGTACGTGGGGTACATTTAATTCAGATATTTGATAGTCAATGGTGGGCCAAATCTGATATAATTAAATCTATGTTAACATCTAAATTAGGAGTTACTTCTTCTAGAATACCTGCTAGAAAATGTACTGTACGCATTATACCTTCAAAAGAAAAAAAAGATTTCTTTAATAGGAACCATTTACATGGAGATACTAACAGTTCTATTAACATAGGTCTTTATTATAATGATACCTTAGTAGCAGCCACAACATATTCTAAATCTAGATTTGATAAGCAGTTTGATTTTGAACTTGTACGATTTGCATCCTTACTTAATACAACTGTTATTGGCGGATTTTCTAAGATGCTGGCTTATTTTATAAAAAACTATGAAGTTACTACTCTCGTATCCTACTGTGACCGTACATGGAGTACCGGGCTTGGTTATTTTAGATGTGGGTTTACATTTGGTAAGTTTACTGTTCCTAACTACCACTACTTTAAAAACTTAGAGGTGTACACTAGGCAGGAATTCCAAAAAGCAAAACTGCCTTCCAAACTAAAGACATTTGATAAATCCCTAACAGAGGTAGAAAATATGTATCAAAATGGATATTTAAGGTTTTGGGATTGTGGTCATATCAAACTTATACTAAACACTGTAAACAAAAACATCAAGCAATAGTGGCTTGATGTTCTATGGATATCTTATGGTAATAAAAACTGTGATTTATTTCAATCTTAATCTAATTACCGGCTGTTTAGGTGCTTTACTCTCTTTCAAGAGTATAGCACTTTTAACAGATTCGTATAGTTTTTTTGGAATTCTTATTTTAATATTACTCATTAGTGTAGTTTATCTCTTATGATCCGAAAACTGCTCCTGAAGGTAAGATATTGAAGTTTAGTAAGATGTACTCTGCAGTCTTTGTAGGCTGTAAGTAGATAGCCCCTACTAATTGGTTTCTATCAATTACTGATGGAGTGTTATTTGTATCATCCATTACTACGTTAAATGCATATAAACCTTGTTTTTGCTGTACTGATTGTAGGTAAGGGTTAACTTGGTTTAAGAATGAGTTACGAGTAGTTTGTGTGTTTTGTTCGAATACTAATGTATTAGCAATATTGCCGATATAACGTTTTAGAGATATTAATAATCTTCTCACGTTAACTCTATCTAATGCAGAAGCTTTAGCTTGTAAAGTCTTTTGACCATAGATAACTGTACCTTGACCTGGGAATACTGCAATTGGGTTAACTTTAGAAGCATACAGTAGATCACGTTGTGCTACTGGTAGTCTTCTTTCTGGTTGAATAACTGTTGTTAGACCACCTCTTGTTAGACCTGCAGGTGCAAACCATTCAGCTGAAATCTTATCACTATATTCGTATACTGCAGGTACGATTGTAGACGCAGGGCAGAAGAATAGTTTACCAGTTTCATTTGATACTAATTGTACCCATGGCCAGTATGTAGCTCCGTATGAGTTATCTACAGTCTGGGCTTGTGTTTTAGCAGTCGAAATATTCTGACCAAATACTGTTGTATCTACTACTGCAATAGCAGTTCCTCTATTCTGTGCTGTTGTTAGTAACGTACTTGCTACTGAAGAAGCACCTTGTAAAGTAATACCTGGAGCGTATATAGTTTTATAATCGTATTGATCTTTATTCTGTAACAGGCTTAATGCAATAGTGTAATCATTCTGATAAACACCTTGTATATTATTTGCAGCTGTAGTTGGTGCTGCTCCTATACCGCCACCATCTGGTGAGTTCGGTATATTTGTATAAAGGTTAATTGGAGATGTAGCCGGGAAATTGCTTCCTACTGCACCACCAAATGCACCGTTTAATGAACCAGATCCTGCTGCTGGAATTGAACCGGTGTATTGAGATTGAGGTATACCTTGAGCATCGAAGTAGTTAGGTGTTGGCTGTAAAACAGAAGCTACTCTTACGTAATTACTTTGATTTACATATGAACCACTTGTCTGCAGGTAGTAACTACCGTCGGTAGGATCTTGAGTTGGAGTAAATGTTTGATCACCAATTACGTAGCTGATATAGTTATTCTGGTTTGGATCTAGAGATAGATTAGCCCATGTTTCTAATACAGTCTTACTATTTTCATAATCATTACCTCTTCTTATTGTAAGGGTGAATAGACCAGAACCTGTACTGGCTGCAGTTATCTCCCATCTAATATTACTAACTGAACCTGATGGTAGTAGGCTACTGTTAACAAGTGATGCACTAAAGTCATTATTCATTACAGCACCTTGACCTAAAGTAGCAAGTGTGAATGCTACACCAGTAGGGCTTGTTATAGATGCTGTAGCTGGAGTCCATCCATTGACAACTCCACTACCTGATGCAACTCTCGTTACAAGTAGAGTAGTACCGCCTTGTTGGAAGTAGTTGTAAGCTGCTATAGAGGTTAGGTACTCGTAGTTATTACCGCCAGATACAAATAGAGCTCCAAATTGAGATCTAAATGAACTGTAAGAAGTTACTACGGTTGGAATATTAACCGGACCAAGTACTGTTGGACCTACAATTGCTGCACCAACCTGGGTAGGTCCTTGTGTGATTTGAGATAGGTCATTTTCTCTTAAAAAGACCCCGGGAGATATTAAAGTTTCGCTCATATTTGTAAATTAGTTTCTTAATAATAAATAGTTCACTTTATGGCAAAACCTAAAAACTCTCTACTTAGTTAATATTACCTGTCTCGATATCAATCGATACATTCCCATATTTAGCCACTAGACTATCTACCATTGCTTTTTCTCTGGTTTTTAGGTCTAAAATACCATCTTTAAGTTTCTGTTCTTGTGCTTCAAATAGCACTTTTTGGAATTGGATTTCTCCTAAATTAATTACAAATTGATCTGCTTCGTTACGTAAACCTTTTAATGACTGTAACTCCTCTTGTGTGATTGTTGCTTGTTCTGACATAATACTTTATTTGTGTTTAGATATATACATATAAATAGGTAAGAGTCTAGTTAGAAGCACTAGATTTTTTACTTTCTTCTATTGCTTTTTTCATTGCCGCTCTTGTTTCGGCAGCAAAGGTTTTCATAGACTCATCAAGTTTTTGTTCTACTGCTTGTATAATAGCTTCTTCTTTTTCTATTTCAGTTACTGTATCAAGTTCTATTTTATCTATATTTCCGGTCTTAGCTACTTTATAAACATAAACACCTGATATAATAATCACGGTAAATAAGGTAATTAGTCCTAACATAGTCTATAGTTTTTCTGATAATAAATATAGTACTTTAGAAATATCCTACCAAGATTTTATCTAAGTTTTAAGTAGAGCTGTTACCTGTAGTTCTAACTGCTCTATTCTTGTTGTTGCCTCTTGAAGAGCTTTAACTGTTAATGCTAATATACCGTTGTAGTCTAGCCCATACGTTCCTCCTTCTTCAGATCCATTTCCTAATACTAGATCAGAATCTACTGTTAAAACATCTTGAGCTATAAACCCGTGTCTTACTACTCCGGGATAAATATTATACTCAAATGCTGCTGGTTTTAACTGTGAAATAGTATCATACACACTTCCTGTTATGTAACAAACGTTATTTTTTGTTCTAACATCTGAAGTACCGCCTCCTGCTGTAGTTAAAGTTCCTCCATCTGTTAATGAAAGAGATTGAGTGGCATAGTTATTACTAATAATTTGAAAACTTCCTGAGTTATCTACTCTAAAAAATTTGTTTGGGTTAGTAGCTCCTGTAGCTGTATTAGTTATCTGTATAAAATCTACGTAGTTTGAACCGCCCTTTGTGTTAGATCCTGATACCCAAATTGCTACACCGCTTGTATTTTGAGGAGGGGGTACTATTAATAAAGAGGATGTATTTACTGTAGAACTCACAATTCTACTAGATCCACTAACATCTAGTTTATATCCGGAATCAGTAGTTGTACCAATTAATAGATTACCTAATGATGATAATCTCATTTGTTCAGCACCGTTACTAACAAAAACTAATCTTTGGCCTGCTCCAGGACCTATTTGTAATTGGTTATTTGGATATGTTATATTATTTGTTATTAAACCACTACCAGCAGTAATTGAAACATAACCACTGCCAGCAGCACCTATTGATAAATTTTGATTATTAGTAGCATACAAAGAAACACCTCCATTTGAAGCAAATTGTAAATATGAGCCGATAGGATTAGTGATGTTTGCACCTGAGGATAATGTACCTAGTGATAAATTACTTGCTAAATAGTTCGTTGATCCGCTTCCGATATAGTTAAATGATGTAGTATTAAGAATAGGTAGAGAAGATCCTGTTATATATCCTGAACCTATATCAGTAGCTGTAGTTGTAGAACTTGTTAAGTATTGAGTTTGAGCTGTTGTAGTACCTTGGTAAATTCTGTATGAGTAAGCTCCTGGTACTGCTGTCCAGGTTAGAGCTACTGAGCCTGTAGGACCGGTAACAGAAGCAGAGGCTTGAGAACCTGGAACTGTAGTATTTCCTAACCCGTCTACTGCTACTAAGGTATAGTAGTAGGTATTAGTAGCTAGAGTACCACCAGAACCTGATGGTGTAATTGTAATAATACCGGGTGCTGAGAGTGTTCCTGCACCAAAGTTACCGAATACTTTAGAATATACTGTACTTGTGGTACCAATTACTGTTGTATTTGAACCATTACCAACAGCATTAACACCAATAACAATTTCATTTGATGGTGAAGCAGCACCACCTAATACACCACTACCAATATAAATACCATTAGTAGCACCTGTTATTCTTGTGGCATCATTATATGTACCATAATATGTACCAGCATTAGCACCTAAAGCTGTATTATTACCTGTTGTTGTAATGTAACTTAATGCGTTATTTCCTATTGCAACATTACCACCACCGCTAGTTAACGCATATAATGTTATTGGTGAACCAGGTGCACCAAAGTTACCACCACCAATACCGATATTATAAGCTGATGTTGCATTTTGCAATACTTGCGAACCAATAGCAATTGAATTACCGCCTCCAGCAACGTTATTACCACCTAAAGCTAAGTTACCAATAGCAACAGTATTACTAGCACCTGTCTTGTATCTCAACGCATTATTACCAATAGCAACTTGATTTGAGTTAGTTGTGTTAGCTGCAAGAGCATAATAACCAACCGCAACGTTACCTGTACCTGTTGTATTTGAACCGAAAGTGTTGTAACCTAATACAACATTTGAGTTTATACCACCAGCACCATAACCTAAATTAACTCCATTAAAATTATTAATTGAACCTGTACCTATGTAATTCATTACCGTTGTATTAATAGTCGGTAATGTGGAACCTGTTGTATATCCTGAACCTACATCTGTAGCTGATGTTATTGATGAAGTTAAATACTGGGTTTGTGCTGTTGTAGTACCTTGGTAAATTCTGTATGAGTAAACTCCTGGTACTGCTGTCCAGGTTAGAGCTACTGAACCAGTTCCCCCTGTGCTCACTACAGAAGCAGAAGCTTGAGAACCTGTAGTCGTAGTATTTCCTAACCCATCTACAGCCACCAGAGTGTAATAGTATGTACCTGTAGTTAAAGTTCCTCCGGAACCTGATGGTGTAGCCGTAATAATACCAGGTGCTGAAAGTGTTCCTACTCCAAAATTATTTTGAATCCTTCCAGATCCACTAACATCTAGTTTGTATCCGGAATTAGTAGATGTTCCAATAAATATACTACCTGATATAGTCTGGTTACCATTAAATATGTTTGAACCTGTAGTTGCTAGTGAAGCACTTATGGCTGTAAATACCGGATCTTTTTCTACGTAATATGATGCGGTCTGTGCTGTTTGTACATAGCTAGCTGTTGCTACAGTCATTGAGGAAGTTACGCTAGTTAACACATACGGACTTAACATCGACGAAGTAGCACTGTTTAGGACATAGTTAGGGGCTAAACTAGCTGTTGAAGCATATGAGGATGACACTACACTTCCTCCGTAGTAACTTGCAGTTGCTGCATAAGAGCTACTTACTGCATTTAAAATATAGCTTGCTGTAGTAGCATATGATGCACTTGTTGCATTTGATGCTGTACCGTATAGTGAAGCTGTAATTGAGGATTGATTCAACCATTTAGCCTGTGCTGTACTATATACAAAAGGTTGACCATCAGTTGGTGATGTAATAGATACATCAGCTAATCCAGCTAGAGTAGCAGACACAAAGTTTGTACCTGACGAACCAATACCTCCTACGTTTCTGAATAAACCTGCTTGAACTATAGATGCTTGAGATGCATTAGTTAAATCTGTAGCATTACCTGCAACAATAATATACCCTATTTGAATAGCATTTACAGCAGTATTAGGTGCTTCGGTAAATGGTTCTATACCGATACCATTCTGAGCATCTATTAAAGATGCATATAAGGTACTACCGTAGTAAACTATAAATGCATTGGTAGGTGAGTTTGGAATCCAGAATACACGTTGTATTGTATATCTCAGATTAGAACCATTTGTAGGTACTGTTGCTAATTGTCCTGAAGTATTAACATACTTAGTTGGGTCTATAACAGTATATCCTGCACTACCTGCACCTGTATCAATTACTGGTGTTGAACCTGATAGGTAGTATCTATAAATCTTAGATGTGTTACTACTATTCTCAATAACAGTAGATGGGTGATTTGGATTTATAGCGTAGTTAGCACCCTCTCTATATGAACTACCTGCCGATTTAACTATGCTCATTGTAGAGCCACTAGCTATTAGAGTATGTCCAGATAGTTTTAATGGTCCAAATGCTCTAAAGAAGTCATCTGTCTTTTGTGCAGGACCGTATGATATTTGAGGTGAATTAAATACTCCTGTTGATACACTACCACTTAATGTTAGTACAACACCAATTGCTATTGAATTATCCCATTGGTTTATATCTAGGCTACCCCATGTATTTGTCTGCTGAATAACAGCACCTGTATTATCAATACCAACATAAGTTATCTTAGCTGAACCTGAATATGTGATAGGTAGTGTTTGTGTATTCCAAGTTATTTGTTTAACAGTTGGATACGGGTTACTTGATGTTGAAGCATTTAACGTTACTATTAGACCACTACCCGATGTTATTGTAAATGTAGTTGAACCTGGTGTTGATGTTAATACACCGCCATTTAATATACCTGTATATAGTACAGATTCAAGCCATCTTAGACGTGTTGTATTACTATATCCCTGTCCGTTTTGTGTAAAATACAAATCTTGAGTTGAACCAGATACGTAAATATATGATGCAGATATACTAGTATCTATACTCTTAATAACAGGATCAAACTTAATTACACCATTTGTTTCCATATCCCCATATACCTTGATTGACGGTGTAGTAGGTGAAGTTGTTGAACCGGATATTGTAATACTACCTGATAGTAATGTAGTACCGTACAGAGTATTGTTACCTATCTGATAAGTAGATCCTGTTATATTTAAACTACCAGTAATAGTTACATTTTGATTAAGTACATTCACATAACTTGCTGTTTGTGCATATGAAGCTGTTACTGTGTAAGAACTTGATACAGCATTTACTACATAACTAGCTGTCTGTGCGTTAGCTACGTACGATGCAGTATTAGCATAAGAACTTGATACAGCATTTACTACATAAC
>Ga0208741_10000304_pt1 | contig 25245 bp, 27 predicted proteins | sample CryBogCBE03Jun09_FD_184576 | JGI IMG/M metagenome (GOLD analysis project Ga0208741, IMG submission 184576) | Freshwater microbial communities from Crystal Bog, Wisconsin, USA - CBE03Jun09 (SPAdes) | ecosystem: Environmental > Aquatic > Freshwater > Lake | place: Crystal Bog, Wisconsin, USA...
TTATACTTTTTAGTATAAAGCATTCCAGTAGAAGTTTTCTTTGAATCATGGCCAGTCAGTTCACCTGGTTTCTTAGGTAGTTGGCTTGGTTTACCTTTCCAATTAAAAGGACTATCTTTTTTCTTTTCATCTTCTTCTTCAACAGGACGAACAACAGCAGAGTGTCCTTTTGCTGCAGCTTTATTATCGTGTTTCTTTAAAACTTGGCCACCAATTTTTTCTGGTGGTTCCATGCCTTCAGAATGTGGCTTAGAAGTAACAGGATACTTTTTACCTTGAAATTCAAAGTGTGATTGTCCTGCTTTTCTAGCTGCATGTGCTGCTTTGTGGAAACCAGTTTCATCTAGTTCTGGTTCTAGAAGCATCTTCTTTTTTTCATCTGCTTCCATGATTGCTTTTGTTGCATCAATTAAAGCTTGTGATACTAAAGGTTTGGTAAACATCATTTTTCTCCTGTCTTTTTCTTTTTCTTAATAGTTATTCCCGATTGCCCATACTTATCCGCCGGAGTCTCTAAAGGTTCTTTGTTACTTGCACCACCAAGAGTTCCACTCACACCAGATTGTCCCGTTAGTCCAAAATCAAAAATTGATTCTTTAAACTTCTTCAAACTCTTTTTCTTTTCAGCCAATGGATTTGGACTTACCATCCTAGGTTTGCCTGCAAAGTCTGCAACATCGTCATTATTAAATTCTGTTGCTTCTCTATACGTTTGGTCTCCAAGACCAGCACCAGCTGCACCAGTGGTTGCTCTAGAGTCAAATGTAGAACCTACACCATCGGCCGTACCTATTCTAGCTGCACTTAAAGACCTATTGCCACGTTTTAACAATTTTGTCTTATTTGCATCCATGTTAAAACGTTTTTCTACAGGTTCTGGATTCTTTGTCAAAACAGGACCAGATTCCGTATATGTATGTCCGCCGCCAATTCTAGTTGCATAATTACTGTTTTGTTTAATGTCACCATCACGGACATCATCTCTTTTACCTAACTTGGCTGCAAATTGCATGACAGGACTGTTATTATCTTTAAGTACCTTGTAACCTTTATCTCTTAGATTACTCTTCTGTACATCTTTAGCACCCTCGTAGAGGTTCAAGAATCTATTTGATTTATTGTATACAGACTCACCTAAAAAGTCTGATGTGCTTCTGTACAAATCGGTAATCTCTTCTTCTTTTAGGTCCAAACTATCACTATTGTCAAAACACATAAATGTACCAAACATTTCAGTAAACACATTGACATTCTTGTGTGCTTTTTCCCACTTTGATTGCCTGACAGATTCGGCCATCATTCTAGCTAAATGGGAATTACGTTCTTGGCTAACACTATTAGTTGTGTCAACAAAAATCATCATGGTTTGATAACCAAGTTCTTCCAATTCTTCTTTGATATGGTTAATTCTTTCTAAGTCATCAGCAGGACCATTGATGATTAATGGACCACGAGTTCTTATAGCTTCAAATCTTGGATTCATGGATCTCATGGCCAACTTATGTTTGTCATTGAGGATGTCCATAACTTGTGTAAAATTCAGTTCTACTGCTCTCGATTCTGCAATAGCTTCACGGAGAACAACATCTTTACCAGAACCAGGACCACCAGTAACAAAGATAGCCTTATGGTGACCATGAGTGTAACTCTCATGTAAACCCATACCTTTACGGACATCTTTCATCAATTCTCTTGCATGTTCATCTTTGACATGATGTGGAACACCTTGTCTGAATGAAGAGAAATCATTGTTCTTAGCATGTTCACGCATTTTGGTGCCAGACATACCTTCTGCACCTTCAGCATCAGGATCACGATGTCCTGCTGAATGAACTGTAATCTTTTTAAAGTTATAATGACCGTGACCTGCTTTCACACCATTATACTTGTGCAATAAAGAATGCATTTCTTTTACACGGTCTGATCCTGCAATCACATGTAAGTGGTCTGCGCCTTGAGCATGTAACTTGGCTGCATAATGCATAATTGTCGGATGCTCTTTTGACGATGTTTCGAAATGAGTACCTGGTGAATATCTTTTTAGGTGTTTGACTTTTTGGTCACCAGACAATGGATTCTTTTTAGCATCCTGCGAATGTGATACGACAACAGTAGGCTTTGTTTTATGTTTAGAAGCTACTTCACGGACCTTGTCAATCAACTTCAAATGGCCGGTCGTAGGTGGATTCATGCGACCAAAAGCCATAACCGCATGTTTTTCTTTTCCAGTTTCTTCTTCAATAATCTCTAAGAATGACTTCATTTTCTGACTTTAAGTAAATTAGCTCTTGCAAATTCTGCACGATTGACCAACTTAGTAGGTTCTCCTGCATGGTTTACAACAAAACCTTCTGGACCTGTTTTCTTACCATCAATATGATGTTCCAGTCCGCCTTCATGGTGTTGCAAAGTATTAACCAATACGTTCTTGGCCTTTTGCAAATGACTGTGCATCTTTAATAGATTATCATAATGGGTCTTATTCTTTTCAATATGACTCACATGAGGATCAGCTTCTTTTTCTCTTTTAATAATACCGGCCGGTGTCTTTAACTTAGCTGCAGCCTTCTTATACTTATCTTTAATGTGTTTTTTCAAACCTTCTGAACTTGGTTCATCACCTGTTCGAACAGTATGATTTATATAAGTTGATAGATGTCCTGTTTCTCCCATATGGCTAGTTGCAATATGGTTGTACATATCAGGATGTTTCTTGTGAATTGCTTCAGCCGCATCCATATGTTTCTGGAACTCATTCTGGTCTTTATCAGAATAATGTACTTGCCTAGTGTCATGGTTTGGCGACTTTTGCCAAACGTCTGGATGCTGTTTAAAGTTATGTAAGTCTGGATGTGGATCAGCCTTCATGGAAGTAATGTCTTTTCCATGATACTGTGTATGTGTTACCACACCAACTTTAGACCTTTTAACTCTTTCAGCTTCATCACCTTTAGCTGTATAAGTGATAGTATTAGGTGTAAACGATACTTTACCACCACGTTTGTGTTCCAAATCTTCACCGGAGTGCATCATGTCACCTTGATATACACCAGTCTTAGGTGCAATTTTCTTTAGGTGATTGAGACCTGCATGGAGTTTATCCATAAGACCAGGCGCATGGCCATGGTTTTTCTCAATGTCTTTATGTGTATAGTTTAATTTTGGTGTCTTATTGAATGCGGATTTAGATGCAATAAAGAACTTACCATTTTCTGGATGATGGCCAAAAACAATAGATGGAGAGCCATCATATTTCATGGTCAATGCAGAACTATTGCCACCAGACTTGATATGGTTATGAGACTGCATTAATGCACCCTTAGCATGTTCAAATCCTTTAGCACCATGAAATAAAGGTCTATCCTCCGCATGATGGATGTGCTTGAGCTTAGAACCTTCTTCCGATTCTGCTTCTTCTTTCAAAAAGGTGATAAAACTTTTCATAGTTCCTTGGACTTGCAATACACTTTGATTGCCATAAAGTTATTTATAATACTTTTTACTTTGTATGCTAAAACCTTATAAAGATTGAGGAGAATACATAGTCAATAATTCTCGATGGTGCCGTTGCCGGCCAACCATCCAGACACATGAATCTTGTCAAATTCTACTAAATGTTCTTTTGGAATGTTGACAAAGGTGGCATGCTCAAAGTCCATATATTGATACAATAGTTCACCTTTTGCACAAACCTGCATATAATTCTCTATTAAAGACGGACAAAAAGAGAACATCCTGGTAATTAATAGGTGTGTAGCACCATGAATTGGTTGAGGCATCCATGTTGGAATACGCTTCTTGAAGACATATTTGCCAAACAAACCATCGTAAGCACTTAGGTCAAAGCCATCTTCCAATAATGACCGACCAGATATCTTAAAGATTCGTTTAACATCTGCCATAAATGGTTGTTGTTTAAGAACACCTAAAGCATTAAATGACAAAGCGCCTTCTGCCCAAGACTTCATATCTTTGGATGAGTAATCATGTACTTGAGGCACTTGATTCATATCCATAAAGTAATTGGACTTAGCTAAGAGAATCTCCTTCTCTTCTCTCCTCAAATGAAAGACAGATGCATCAGCTAATACAATAATTGCATCAGGAACCTTTTGCCTAATGGAATCCAATGTGGCCACGGTTTGTTCAAACCTTTGGACATGGTTATAAAACCTGGTATTTAAAGCTTTAATAGCGGAGGTTACAAAGAACAGGTTTTTATTTGGTAACATAATTTTTTCTTATTAATCCAACGTAGTCGCTACAGACAGCATAGCAATTATACTGCTCTTCTAAGAAGTTGTCAAGCGTTTCAGGCATAACGGTAACACTACGGTCTGTTAGTTCTTTGCCAGGATAAGTCCAGATATAATGTCTACTGGTCATTGTAAAGTCATCATTTTGATGCCAGAAGTAATGTAGGTCTGTTGTGGATAGCCAATGAAGTGCATCTAGATTCTTCGCATGAATCCATATACCATGAAGCCTCAGAAAATCAGGCTTAATGAAGTATTGAGGCTCATCATGTCCTAAGAATAATTCACCATCTACTCTCCAAAGGTCAACTTCAGAATCAAAGTTCAATTTGAAAGCAGTAATGATTTGGTCTGGATGATTCTCAAGTTCTTTGTCTGGTCCATCCATTAGACCTCTGTGTGCAATAAATTTCATAGATATAATCCTAATGTGTCGCTGTTGCGTTCAATGTTAATAGCTTCTGCTCTTGGATATGGATTAGCAATATCAAAGTCATTAATCAATAGACGCCTTGAATTATTTAATCCAGATAATAACGTATAATTGACGAAACCTAACTTTTGTAATACTTTGTTTGTAACTTCATCGGTATATTTTTCCCTTGAAGTGGTAAAGATAAACATAGAACCATTCTTTTGTAGTTCCAATAACTTAGCAACATTGTTTGTCAATACTGTTGGTTCTTTATCATATGAATTATCACCAACACGGTTTTGTGCTTTGATGATTGTACCATCAATATCACAGAATATTACAGGTTTGTCATTATATTCAAACCATTCTTTAGATGTACCAACGTCAACATAGTTGGTTGAAGTATTTTCAGAAAAGATATGGCCGTTCTGTAACATCACAGAGATAACATCAGATACAAACACTTCTCTTTCTTGTGAGATTGATTCAAACGCTTGTTTGTATTCTTTTACAGAATCAAACTTGTAACCACCAACACAAAACTTATTGGAGACAACACGTTTCTCTATAATGCTGGTAACGATGCCTTGTTCATTCGATACAACAAAACTTTTGGCCTTGAGTCTATTGAGAACTTCATGGCTTGCTATATCTGAAGTGCAAATATAATTGCCATCTGAGTATTTGTGTGAGAAGAAACTATCACAATCTTTGACCATAAATGACCCATCGGTGATATTGGCCAATTGTAGAATCTGGTAGACTGTTTCCGCAGGACCTTTGGTCACTTTTGGAATGATAACGACATTTACTTTATCACCCATTTCATGTCGAATGAAACTAGTAGCATTATACTTTTCATCGTGTTCTTTCAGGACACCAATCGTAATATGAAGTCCTTTTTCCAGATAAGGTGCAACGGCCTTCTCCAACATAAACTTGTGTTCAAAATCATATAGCAGGTACTTTGGTTTCATGTTAGGGAAACGGCTTGAAAGACCGGCTGCAGGTACAATTATTTCCATAATCTCTTAATCTCCTTCATAATAAAATTATATTCATAGTCACCCTTTGTTGTATGTAGGAACACACGGAGTAACATCAAAATTAATAAGCAGTCATTATTGGCTTGTGGATACAGGTTAAGCAATCTTTTTTGTATGGTTACAAGTTTAGAACCTATTCTTGTTCCTTCATATCTTAAAAACCAACGACACTCCAAGTCTTGCCTTAACTTTGCAATGTCAAAGATATATGAATCATATTCAATAGTCACGGCATCTATCAGGTAGAATCCTGTGTCTGCATGTATGATATTTTCTAATGTCAAATCACCAAAGTACATGGTCTTTGGTAAAATCTTCGGTAACTTATCAATTAACTCTTGTTTGGTAAATGGAAAGACTTCTGTTGTTGTGTCCATCCAAGCCAGTTTCTTTTCATAAACTGGTGTATAGTCAAAGTGTGAGTCTATACAATTATTTTTAAAATTGTCTAATACTTGGTGCAAGAATATTTCCAATTGCCTTGTATTGTTAGCAATCAGATAACTCTTCATGTCTAAGCCATGAATATACTCCATATCAAATGAATCATCATTTATACGGAGTATTTTGGGTACAGGAAACCCAGCATCCCACAGAGTTGTGAGTCTTTCTACATTTCTTCTGGTATTGCCAACTTTGCGGACAAAAAGATTTTCATCCTGCATCAAATAGATTTCACTACCAGAATGACCATTCAAGGTTTTAACTTGCTTTGGTCCACTTGTCATAGTCATCACGAATTAAAGAATGCCAAGTACCATTATGTGGGCCAGGTGGGAATGGGTTGTTCATGTTAACATATTGTAGTTTTGGTCCAAATAGATTATGTTCATGTAGATTGGCTCTCATCAAGTCTTCACCAATAAATGATGTACCTGCATGATAATAGTTATCTAGGTTCAAGAATGTTGACATGTATTTGTCCATATTTCTTTGAGAACTAAATGCAAACTGGTCATTACCAAAGTCTCTAGTTGGTACCATTCTACAATTAGGAATGTATAACATATCATTCGTCAAATCTTCAAATGGAATCTTTACATTCAATGCATAATCTGTACGACTACGAATGACCCAATCATATTCCATCTCTTCTGTTGTAGAATAGTAGGTCATTAATTCACGACATTTATTCATGGAGAAGAACATTGAATAAGTGAATCTAGGTGGATACTTTTGTGCATTTGGTGTGTTGGTATATTTTCTATCTACATCCAACTGCAACAAAGGAGCATAGGAGTATCGAACTGGTTTATACAAGTCAACCATCTTCGACACAACATCATCAACTTTCCAAGTATGAAAGAACACATCTACGTCATAATGATCCAATAGATTTTTCTTGTAGTATTCATATCCTTTTTCAACAGAACGGGCTTGGCCGGAGAAACATAATGCAATTTTCATTTGAACACCTTATTGAGTCTAGTTAAGTGTCTACCACCATCAAACGTTGTTTTCAACCATATATCAACCATTGCTGAAAACTTTTCTTCATCCACATATTTGGATGGAACAGCAAAGTGATTTGCACAATTGTGTTTGATAGAAAACTCTGCTGTATATTCATCAAACGTCAAAGCACTAATCACACCTGATTGTCCTGCCGCAATGTTAACACCTTGGCCTGACCGACAGAATGAAATACCAAATTCACAAGTATTGTTTCGTATCAACTCAGTTGATTGGCTAATGTAATCATAGTAATCACATGGTTTATCAACATAAGTTCCAACGTCAATATACTTAATACCTTTATTATCTAGGACTTTTTTGGCCATTTCTTTTGCATCAAAACCAGAATGGTCAGAAGCTAATGCAATAGGTTTATCACCAAACTTTGCAATCACTCTTTTACGAAAGAACTCAAAACTATCTACATCACCAAGGACATGCATCTTCTCCGTTTCAACGGTTGTTATCTTCAAACAATCTTTAATCATGTGATTGTATAATGGTGCAATATAGAAATCTTTGTCTGAGGTGTGATTCTGTTCAACAAACTTGGCATATTTCAAAAACAACTCACCAGTTTTGAAGTAGTATAGGCCAACATTTGCGTGTCTAGATATAACTTGTTTCTCTGCAACACGTACTACAAATCCTTTTGAATCAATATCACAATAACTATGGTCTGGACTATTGGCTAAGAAGGTTAAAAGAAAACCATCACAATCAGGTGCATTACTTAGGTTAAATGTTGGTTGGAAGTATACATCAGGTGTATAAATGTAAAGTGGCAAATCTTCATCAATGTGTTCTTCTGCTTTCAGACAAGTATCTAAAGCACCACGAGTTTCACCATCCACAACACATATTGTTACATTACCAAACTTTGATTTTAGAATCTCATCGATACCATAATCATAAACATGTTCCAAACGAACAATGAAAATCAAATTACAATCGGTGATATCAATAGATGACATAGACCAATCGATGATGTGTTTGTCCTTGGCCATAATTAATGACTTAGGCATAGTATAACCAGCATCAATAAAATTTTGAGCCTTACCTGCAATAGGTAAGATTACATTATACTTTTTCATTATACATTCCAATTAATTTTGAGGCCATGTTGTGAGCATAACTGATAGATGTTTCTGCTGATCCAGATTTAAATAGTTCATATAAGAAACAACTAGCAAACATATCACCTGCACCCAAAACGTTGGCATTTTTTACAAAAAGGTCTGGTTGAATAAAGAATGCCTTCTTATCATTCTTGGTATAAACCGTACTTCCTACTGAAGTGTGTACAATGACAGCACCTCTGATATGTTCTACTAATTCGTCCAAGTCATACATCTCTTCATATGACACAAACAAATAGTCCACATACTTTAGTGATTGTACATCAACTTTTGGTCCTTTGCAAGTGTCCGCAGTAACTATACCATCCAGTTTGGAGATAAAGTCTGTATTTTGTAATTGATTGATGTATAGGATATGTGAAATACTAGCAGGCTTAATGATAGGTTCTAATGTATAAGAGTTTAGATTAGCCGTAGAATCTCTGGATGAATCGGTACGGTCAATGTATATGTCCGCTTCACCTATTGCAAATGGACACAATCCTAATTTAATATCTGCATCGATTTCTTTGAATGTTCTGACCATGTTGGCCATTGCACCAAATTCCATCGTTACATTATCACCGTCATGTATTGTATCTACTGTCAAATGGCCATAAAGTGTAATATCAAACATTAGAATTTTTCCTTCGCATCAAGTTCATAGACCTTCTTCATATGCTCTTCAAAATCATACTTAGGTATTTCCTTGACACTCAAGTAATCAAACAATTGCATAATCATATTCTGGCCACCATTTATATTTAGCTCTTGTGCATGATTCTTCACATCCAATGGTGAATCTTTTGGACAATAACTCTTAACAAGTTTCATCAGTCCAACATCAAAAATGTCATCACCAACAAAGACGATTTCACTAGGAGTAACGTTATAGTCTTTACAAATATCTTCCAGATACTCGGACTTATCTTTATCCCTAGAAACAATCACATCGATGATTCTATTATTAGCAATATTGACATTGAATGCATCACCTGTTAAGAACAAAACATTGATTCCCAAAGCTCGAAAACGTTTGATGGCTGTCCAGTCTTTATCACAAAATGTTTTGTATCGTACTGTGCCATCTCGGTCATAGTATTTCTTTCCATCTGTCATTACACCATCAACATCAAGTATCAATAATTTAATCATTTGAATCTTTCTATAACCTCTGGATGAACTGGAAAATGATTTGATTTATAGTCGGCTTTGCAAATCGAATAAAACAAGTTATCGTGGCTGTTCTGTTCAATGTCAGAAAGAACAACCACTTTATCTTTTGTGATGTACTGTGCCAGTTTATTCATCAGTCCATGTGTGTCAGGAAGATTCCTGTACGCATGGTATGTTTCTTGCATTGCAATGTGTACAATTGGTGTCATATCACCTGGCCACATATACAAGTTATCACAGGTCCAATTCAAATGTGCAACACCTTTCTCCATGAAAAGGAAGTTAAACTTGTCAAACTGGATGTTTTCGATTGGCTTAAACCAATGCAAGTCTAAACGAGAGAAAACAACAAAGTCGAACTTCTTATCTAAGAGGTTTTGAAATGAAGCAATCTTTGGTGTAAATGTATTTGAACCTTCAAACTCCGAATAGTAAACTTTGGATGGTTGAACCATCTCATAGAATTCTTTTTCTAACTGCTCATCTGGTATCTTATAAGAAGAAATATAAACGTAAACCTCATGACCCATATCCTTTAATGGTTGGATAAGGTTCTTGTTTATATTAGGCCAACAATGTTTGAAGTCTTTAACACTTGGTTGACCATCACGCATGAACTGGCCGTATAAAAGGCCATATAACGAAACTGCTATCTTCATGCTGTTCTGTATACGAATAGTTGTGATTCGTCTTCTTGTTCATACTTTTGTTGAACAAACTTTTTCCATTCTGGTACACGGTCATATTGATGCACAATACAATATTCTTTGTGTTCAAATGTCTTTACGACACCTTCTTCAAATACAGGTTCACCTTCCAATAAGAATGGCCTAAATGCCTCAATCTTAGACGGATCAACCATTGTACCTGCTTGACAAGCCCATGCATGTTTATTTTGTGCAAGGAAGATTTTCTCTTTGTATGGTTGTGTGTTGATTAGTACGTTGAATACCGCTTGGTCAACGATAGGAATAGGCCTGTTAGTTGCATTGGTGAAGATGTTGAACACCAAGTCTTTCATGTATTCAGCAGTACCACCCAATACACCAACATTGTATATTGTGTTGTTTTTAAACTGCTCATGTACATATGGACCATAAGTTTGCATTAGATTGTCATTGCCCCATGGTTCATCACAATAACGCATACCTTCAGAACCAGCCACAAGTTTATCAATACCACCTATAAAATTATCTTCCATCCATTTGAATGGTGATGATTGGAAATAAACGTCTTTGACATCAGTAGTCACAACATACCGATATTTTTCCCAATTGTTTCTAAGGTAATCATAGATGGATAAAAAACGCAACACATGAATTGGCACATTCATGTTTGGCATATCTATGATATTAAAGCCTTGTGCTAACAACCATTTTCTTGTTTCAGGTGATGCATTACCAACACACATCACTTTGTCTGCATCAGGCATTGTTTCATTTACTGAAAGAACCCAAGGTTTGAGTTGGTTGATTCCGTAGTTTGTACAACCACCAATAATTAAATCTTTTTTTGCCATGGGAAAACTCCATTATATCGTTTATTCATCACTTCATTACCTTGTTGAAAGAAATCTGCTGTCACAGAACCAGGATTACCATTCACACGATAGTTGACTGTGTATTCACCAGTACAATCAAATCTAGGAAAATGTTCTCCAATTGCTCTTAAGAACACTCTATCTTGACCCCAACCACCATGCCATGCAGAAGCCAATTTTATCGCAATATCGGTTTTAATGCAATAGCAATTTGTGTCTACATGATTGATACCATGATAAGTTTGCCATCTACCAAGAGATTCACAATTGTCATCACAGAGATATGCACCATCTTTATCTATAATAGAACGGAGAGAGTAACACCAATCAATACTATGTTTCTCAATTGTATTGATACAGGATTCAACGTGGTTTGGTTTAAGTGTGTTGTCTTGGTCCAAATACATGACGTATTCGGTGTCGATTAGGTGTGTAAAGGCTGCATATACACGATGGCCATAGAAACCTTTTGCACCAACATTCAAAGGTAAATAACAAACTTTAAGAAAAGGATTACCAGCAAATTCATCTGACAATACTTTTACTTTACCTGCAAAATCATTACCATCACATACCAAATAACATTGTGTGTCTACGCTTTGATTCAATACCGATTGAATAGCATATTTTGCATCGGCCGAACCTGTGGTTGGTATAATAACTGTCGCTTTTTTCATAATTAATCTTCCATTTCACGTTTATATAATACATCTTTAATTGGTTTAGTGTTTAATTTTTCTGGATTGTGGCCAATAATTTTTGCGTGCCAAATGTGAATTTTTCCATGTTTTGGATGCTCAACAATTGAAGGTCTATGATGGATTTCAAGGTCGTGGCCACGACCTAATAGAATTTCATTTTCTTTTTTGTACGTTGATACATTTTTAACTGAAGCCGCTTTTGTTCCTTTTGGCATCTCAATTCTCAAAACATGATGTTCTTGACCACTTTTTGGTGGACCTCCTGTAAATTTTGTAGCTTGTTCAAAATCAGTAGAAGTGCTCATCATTGCTGGATGATGAACTTTTAAAGGTTCATTTCTGTTTTTAAATTTTTCTGCGTGTTCTTGTCCTAAACCAGAAAAAACTGTAAAATTTTTGGATGTGTTATGTTTGTCTAAGACTTTTGAAGCTTCATTAGCAAACGCTAGATTTCTGTGATGTTTATTTCTATCCCATTCATCATCTGGTAATTTTTTTTTATTGTGGTTGTCCCATAATGCATTATTTTGATATGTAGATTCGCCTTGACTGTAATAACGAATCCAACCTGGATGGTCTTTTCCTATTTCAGGTGATAACTTTTCATCTCTTACTTTATTTTCATTATGGAATTTTTTAATATCTTCATCTGAATGTGGTTTAGTTATAACACTTTCTTGTTCTTCTCTTATTAAACTTTCTTCTAAATCTTTTTTTTGATCCAAATGGTGGCCAAATGATGCATGTATTGCTATAGCTTTTTCTTTTGCTTTTTTATAAGAATCCAAATTTAAATCTGGTTCAACCAAATCTAAACTTTGTTCTTTAATTTTTAAAAAATGTTTAAAAGTTTTCATTTAACTCCATTAAACTTAACGGCTAAATTATAAAATTGTCCTAGTTTATGTTCCGAACCAGTTTTATTAGTACGAACAGAAAATTTCAATGTCATTCTATCTATTGCTGTAGCAGTTAATTCAATAAAGAAATCTTGTTTTGATGATGGTGATGCCATGCATTTAACAGATTTTGTTTTAGGTAAAAATACAGCAACATCATCTTCATCAGTTAATATCTTATAGTTTGTACCGTATGCTTTAATGACCAAAAGCGGAACACTTTCATCTTTACCTACAATGGCCTTGTTTAAGTAATCAACTGTTTTCTTAGTATTCTTTTCAAAAACTTCCATCAATGTATCTCTAATAATTTCTAAATCATTATCATACATTTTTTCATATTCTTTTAAATCATTTCTTTCAAAGGCTTCTAGTTTTTTCAACACTTCCTTTTTCTCTGGACCTTTATCGTAATAGAATTTATCTTTACTGAAACTCTTATATGTTTTATTCCATAGTTTTAGTCTCAAGTCATTTACCTTCTTCATGTCCATTTCTTCTAATATAACATTGACATATGTGTTAAGTTTAGGCTCAGAAGAACCTTCTTCACCGGCCTTTAATGAAACACCTAACATCTTGCCATTTTTATATTCTAAGAATAAATCTCCTTTGTGTTTACCATCAACACCTGGAGGTTTTTGACGATAACCCCAATAAACTTTTGCTATAGGTCTTTTCTTGTGTTCTTCATATAAGTATTTTAAAACACCCATAGCATTTTCCATCTTCTCTTTAAACTTTGAAGATTCTGGAAATTGATTGACATAATCCTCACCAGCTTTTCTATTATCTGGTGCTAAATAGACATTAGACTTTTTATGGTCAACGGATTTTAGAAATGAATAGAAATCCTCAACAGATTTTGGTTTGTAATCACCCTCAAATGCAAGTGCAGGTGCTAATTCTGTAATGGTTGAATTGAGTGTGGTTTCATTCATACCACCAGATGCAGGTTTGAAGACAAGAATAACCGAACCACCTTTTACAAGGTGATTGTAATCAATAACTGTAACTTCTGTACTACCAGAAAGAGCATTATCTTTTTTACGATAATAAACAAATTTATCTTTAGATAACTTCGTTTCAATTTCTTTTTGAGCACCGGCCTTATCTTTGGCTTTAATAGTTACAACTTGTTTTGCCCTAGTAGATTTCTTTTCGTTAATCTCATAGGCATATTGATTTAGAATGTTGTATAATGGATTTTTTGTCATGAAAGTATTTATCTAATAATTTGAATCTCTTTTCCAGATGTCCAGACTTCCAACTCTGTTCTAACTCTACCTTCGGTTTTCAATGTCTCATAACGATTGGTGGCTTTGTTTTTCCACCATTGTACAATGTTCTCCAATTCAAACTTGTCGTAGTTTTCATCTTTGACTAATACGTCCGTTTTACCATTAACAACATCAATAAAGTTTTTAAAACCATAGTTGGATATATAGTAACGTTTCTGTTCTGTCAAAGACTTGGCATTATCTATCACTTGGTTGAATTTGTCAAGTTCTGGTGTACCCTTCAATGCACTTTTAACCAAAGAAATAATCTTCATGCTAATCTTTAGTTTCTTGCTTGATGCATCATCATCTACAATCTTGCCTACACGTTCTTGTACATAATCACGTAGGTCTGCATATGGTTTTCCATGCATCATCGGTAAGAAATCACTTTCTGTTTCACCTTTATGGCGAATGTAAGGCTTCATGCCATCATATTGTGAGGATGACTTGGTAGAACCATAGAGACTTGTTGTTTCAAAAAGACACAGGTTCATATTGTACTTCTTGTTGACAATCTCACGGACTGTATGAGAACAACAGATGGCCGCCAAGAGTTTACCACCAAGATAATTATAACCAAAGGGTTGTGCAGGTACAATCACAAAACCCATCATTGCAGTATTGTTGAAGGCCTTACCACCTTCTGGTGTCTGTGTAAACACTTGTCCTAGCATTGCATTTCTAGGCTTGCAGTTGATTACAGGTGAACCTAAACGAATGAATCCTAAGAACTTACCTGTGTTCTTCTCTCTTACAACCAAATGAATGCTACGACCAACAGGCCTGATATTGATATGAGATGAAGTGATGTTTAGTAATGATTCCCAAGTATCATTGGCAATAGTAGTGACTTCAATATCCATATCACTAGGACACATTGAAAAATCTGAGAAAAGGTCATCTTCCGGTGCAAAGAGAGGGTTTGAAGGCATCTCTGCAAGAGAAGCCAACTTTTGGTCCCGCATATATTCATCAATACGGTTGAAGTTACTGAAATAGTCTTCAAATACTTTGGCACAATGAATAGCCTCCTCTTTAGTTAAATTCATATTTTAAATCCATCAAATGATTTCTTATTTAGCTTGTTCGGTATTTGTACCGAACCAACATCAACCAATCCTTCTTGACCTGATTGTTCCACATCATACAGTTTCATCTTCGCTCTGTCAATACCAATCGTGAATCTTTTATAATATGTTGGATCATTATAACGATTCTTCAACTGCTTGACCATGATTTGTCCCATCTCTTCCAATTCTTCGGAAGTGATTAGAGCAAACATCAGGTCGGCGGTAGCGGGCAAACCAAAACTCTCACTTGTGTCTTCGAGTCCTGGATCGGAAGATGAAAAACCTGACCTTGTGGTCTGAGTTGCAGAAACAATTGGGACTCCGTACTCAACGGCAAGTCCTCGCAACTCTTCTGCAATTGACTTAACATAAGTGTATGAATTGACATTTGCTCCTGCCTTAATTCTAGAACTGCAACATATGTTAAGATAATCAACAAAAATAATATCAGGCCGAAAGCTCTTTTTAAGATAGAGTTCATTTAGTAAAGTCCTAAAGTGTGTTGTAGAAGCTGAAGCGGTAGGATATTCTTTGATGATTAGTTTGCCTGTCGTTTTAGCTTTCACTTTTTCGACCTTCTTATCATACATTTCCTTAGATAGACTCACCAAATCATCCAAAGATACATTCAATAGGTTTGCATCTATTCTTTCCGCAATACGTTCTTCAGCCATTTCCATAGTGATATAAAGAACGTTTCGACCCAACGACATAACTCCAGCGGCACAATGACACATAAAAAGTGACTTACCGACACCAGTACCAGCAAGAGCAATGTTAAGAGTTTTAGCAGGAAGACCACCTTTTGTAATCTTGTTAAAGAAATCCAAGTCGAATGGAATTCGCTCTTCATGTCTGTGGTAAAACTCATAACGCTCATCACTATTCTCCAAATAATCGTGGCCTACAGATGTATCAAAACTTATTGCCAAAGCGTCTGATAGTATCTTGGGAATCTGACCTTTCTCATGGGTTTTGTCTTTTCCTTCGAGTATAGAAATAGACCCCAATACTGCATTGTAGATAGCCTTTTCTTGTACAAAGGACTCCGTTTTGTCAACAAGCCATTGAATCTTGGATTCTTCTTGCTTAGTTGAAACAATCTCTTTAAGATACGATTCGGATTTCTCCACTTCGTCATTTGTGAGATTTCGTTTCTCTTTGATGGCCAATTCAATTGCTTCAATCGATGGTGGAGAATTGTAAGCGTTCGTAAATGTATTAATTTCATTGAATATTAATCTTTCGGTTCTATCTGTGAAATATTCATCCTTTAAAAACGGAAGAACCTTTCTTAGGTATTCCTCCGAGTAAATTAAGTTCCTCAATATCGTCTGTTCTATTTTCATCAATCATATCCTCATCTAGATTGGCAGTCATCAACTCTACCAATAAGTCGCCTGCATAATGTTTAAACTCTGGATCTTTTTCCAGTTTCTTTGGCTTCATCAGAGGTGATTCTAACACATAAAAAGCAAATTGTAAACGGGTCTGTTCAACTTCTTCCTTAAAAGATACCTTCCCGTACTTGAAGACGGTATCTTTGTATGTTCCAGACAACACTTTGATGTGTGTTATGTCTGCTTCATCCTTGGGATAGATGAAACAAAAATCAATACCTTCTACCATCATTCTTCCAATTGCATGATATCACCAGTGGTGATACTGTATTTGTTTGCAACAAAATTCAAGAATGTTTGGTCAGCCAAAATAGATGTCCAAAAATCTTTGGTGTCTGTGTCTTTGATACGATATTTCTTCTCTTCAACTTCACCAGTTGCGGAATTTACTTTTGAATACCATCCATTACTAGGCTTAATAACGTGACCAGATTCCACAGCAATATCAAGCAAGCCACTCCACTTACTAATACCACCGTCAAACGAGACAGTAACAGGTATTTTTGATTTCTCTTTAACATATCGACTCTTTTCTACATTGATGATGAAATGGTAACCAACAATTTCAGTACCTTCTTTTTCTTGTTGACGACCTAGAATGAAGATGTTATCAGCAGAGTAATAAGAACCTGTACCACCACCAACGATATCTTTAGGGAACATTCCAATTTCTTTGTATGTATGGTTGACTACAATCATTGGAATATCTTTCAACGATAAGTGTGGTGTTACCATACGGAACAAACTCTTCACTTGTTTAGCACGGGACATATCAGCAACTGATTTCTCTGACAAGGCATCTTCAACTTCTTTCTTTGAAGCCAAATTACCAATTGAATCGATGACGATAATCAAATGTTCGCCACGTTCCAATTCAGTTAACTGCTTCATAATATCAAACTTTAATTGTTCAATATCAGTAAGCGGAGTGTGAAGCACCCGATTAGTGTCAATACCAAAAGAGTCAAAATAGGACTGGGGAGTACCAAACTCAGAATCATAAAAAAGTAAAGCAGCGTCTTCATATTTGTCCAAATAAGATTTGGCCATCAATAGAGAAAAAGCAGTCTTAAAATGTTTGGATGGACCTGCCCACATTGTAAGACCTGGTGTTAAACCACCATCCAACTTTCCAGATAACGCAACGTTAATCATTGGTACTGCTGTTGGTATCATATCCTTGTCTGTAAAGAATTTTGATTTCGATAGAATTGCAGAATCTTTGATACTGCTATTCTTTTTGATTTTATCTAATATACTCATTTCATTCCTTTGTTAAATATTGTCATGTCTATTATCTATCCATGGTCACGAGAAGAAATCTTCCAGAGAACTAACCTTTTCAGTTGACCAACCCATACAGTCCAAGATGACCTTGATTGGCTCAAGAAAGGTCTTTTCGAATTGTGTATCATAATCGATATACTTTGAAATGTCAAACTCTTTAGGCAATCTTGCCGGATAAGAGATGACAGTATCTTTGAATGGGTTTGGCATCCGCAGATAAGAGAATTTAATCTTCTCACCTTCCTGAATCAATGGATACTTCTTGGTTAGTCCCATTTGGTTTAGATGATGATTGTATAGTATGGCGCCTTTGACATGAATAGGAGTTCCAAGTTTATACAACTGTAACGAATCGGCATACTTAGCAAGTCCATTAATACCACGTGGAAAAGATATGTCTTCTGGTGGTAGACTGCTAAAATACGTTTTGAACTCGGCAATAAACTTGTGCATGTCTTCTTCAGTTCCAGAAATCATAATCTTGATTGATTCTTTCATCTTGCTACGAACAGCTGCAGGTGTAGATGACTTAATCATTTCAAGACCCATGACTTTCAAGTCTGGTTCATGGTAACGAACACCTTCATTATCATACACATTCATAATGTAACGTTTCTTGGCCGTCCAAATACCTTTGTTTGCAAGTGCCTCACGTTTCATTTGCATTTTTTGTGCATAAGCGTGAACATAATCCGCAAGTTCCTGATATGACTTACTGATGTAAGGTTCAATCTTAGATTTGCAAACACGGTCCATGAAATCGATAATCTTCTCAGTTGGTACACTAACTTTACCATCTACCCCATAAACTTTATTGACCAAAGGACCAAGTTTTAGGTAAATCGAATCGGTATCAGATGCAATTACATAGTCAACATTTTTTGTTTCCAATAGCTTGTTCATGTACTCATTGAGTTTGGCTTCTATCCACCTAATACTAAATTGACCAGCTGTCGTGACACCCAAAGCCATCCTAAGGTCATAAAAACGAAAATATTGAGAGCCAAGAGCACCGTAAGCAGAATTAAGAGAAACTTTCTTAGCCAATTGTAGGTTGTTGTATCTTGCAATACGCTTTTCAATTTCATACTTCTTGGATTCATCTCGTTCATTTTCATACTCCTGTTTGGCTTGGAGATACAACTTTTTAAATTTCTTCCTATCTTCATACATTTCTTCCATCATAGCAGGCAAGAAACCTTGTTTGTCGGTACGAAAGAATTGACCATTAGGTGTCAATGTAACACCTTTCAATTTTGATGTATCAATTTGTTTAAGCAATAATTTATCAACACTTACACCTTGTGATAATACCTCACGCATTTCATCGGTATAGTTTTCAGGTTCAATTAAAGTTTCGGGACTTATGGAATATTGCATCATAAGGTGGGGGTATAAGCTATTGAGGTCAAAGCTAGCAACCCAATCGTGTGCACCAACTTGAACTTCTTTAACATATGCACCTTCAAATGCACCATCTTTTTCTTGTACATCTCTTGGAGGAACAACAATATTGTCTTGCATCAAACGATTATATGTCAATGCATCCCACATTCTAGTCTGTGCAAACACATCTTCATAGTTACATTTCGTATCGTAGGCCAAAGTCAAAGCCAATTCAATCAACTTCAACTTATCTTCCAGTTTAATAATCAACTCAACGTCTTTGATGTTATATTCAATGAACTTTTGGAAGTTTAGACGATACAGTTGGTGTAAGTTATCATACTCATCATAGGACAACTTGTTTTCGCCAATCTCTGCATTAGCGATGGCATCCAAACGATAAGATTCCTGTGATTTACCATCAGGAGCATACCATCTGTATAGTTCAATGTAATCTAATGACGAAACGCCCATGATATCATATGCAGTCATTGGTCGGCCATTGATGACAGTCTTACGTTCACCAATATAATTCCATGGTGATAATTTCTTAGTCTCATCTTCGCCGAGAATCTTACGAAACCGATTAATCAAATATGGAATATCAAAGAACTTGGTGTTCCATCCAGTCAATACGTCTGGTGTGTTATGACCCCATTGTTGAATGAATTTCTTACAGAGAGTCCATTCATCTTTGCATTTTATGTAAATCTCTTTGCCTTGGACTTCATAATCACCACAACCAAAAACAAGAGTTGTGCCATTGATATACTTAATACAAATAGCGGTGATTGGTTCGTTAGCTAGATATGGGTCAGGGAAACCATTCTCAGAACCGACCTCAATATCGACTACACCAATGACAACCTTATCTTGTTCCCAATCGACCATGCCTTTGTGTTGTTCACCGATAAAGGCATACTCATAACGAGTGTTTCCATAGATTTTAGGTGCACCAATAACCTCATCAAACTTCTTAGAGTATTCTTTGGCCTCTTTGATGCTATCAAACTTCTTTTGCATTAGAGGCGTACCATCTAATGCTTTGAATTGTGCGTTTTTGTTGGATGGAATATAAAGTGATGGTTCATAGTCAATTCTTTGCTTGACTCTTTTGCCATTCATTACGCCTCGGTAGAGAATAGAACTACCGAAGCATTGGACATTAGTATAAAAATTAGACATTAACCTGTGATGATTTGTTTTGGAGTTGGAAGAACGATGCCTGAGCCAAAGATTTGATTATAGTTATCAATAAAATCTTGTGCTGGTACATAAGAGTATACTACACTTGTTGCTGGTATGTCAATGGTTGCATCTTTCTTTTGCGGTGAATGTAATGGGAATGGAGATAAACCTACGTTTGGTTGTCCGTCTTTACCACGAACAACTGCAATCCCTACAGGATTTTTTACATGCCATTGGCCTTCAAAAATAGAAGCTTCACCTAGAACGTCTTCTCCGCTTGTCAATTTTAATACTTTAATAGTCATTTTTTCTCCATAAAAGGTTTCGAGTATAAATACTTATTGTACATGAATTCATAAGAACATGCAAGGTGTTCGTGCCATCTTTACCATAATGATTAAATTATAAGGGGAAGTGGCTTTAAATGGATCCAATTACGCTATTTGCTATGGCTAATACAGCCGTGGCAGCCGTAAAAAAAGGTTGTCAACTATACAAAGATATTAAAGGTGCAGCAGGAGAGGTTAAATCCGTCCTGAAGGACCTTGACGACCAGTTCCACAAAGCACATCCTCCTGGCACTCCAGTTTCCGTAGAAGTTAAGAATCAATTCATACAAGAAAAGAATCGTGTCATTGAATTAAACAAACGTGGTGGCGAGACTACTGGTATCTATACTGAACTTGGTAATTACCTTGGCGACTTCTTTGATTCTATGACAAAATGTATGGCCGTGATTGAAGAAGAAGAAAGAAAGAACCGTGAAGAGTTATATGAGGGTGAATCGAGTCTAGGTAAACGTGCATTACAACTTGTTCTAATGAAGAAACAATTACAACAAATGCAAGTTGAGTTACGTGAGATGATGGTTTATAACGCACCTGAAGAATTAGGTGGTTTGTGGACTGATGTAAGTGAGATGATGAAGTCTATGGGGTCTGAGCAAAAGATTTTGCTAAAGAAAAAACTCCGTGACGAAGAAAGAGCTGCAGCCAGAAAACGTGCCAAATTAAAAATGTATATGACTGAATTATCTTATGGTGTTCTTGCATTTACATTAGTGGTTACGATGGTAATACTAATGGCATGGGTTTCACATGATAGAAAACAAAGATGGCCTGAACTAGAACCTGAAGTCATTGCTCAAAGACAGGCCGAACGTAAACGAATACACTTGTTGGAATTACAAGAATACGAACAAAAATTACAAAGAGAAGATGAAGAACTCAAACAACAATCAGAATGATGATGATATTGTTGAAGAAATGTCCTTTTCGGATTTTCTTATAGAATTACCGCTCAAATTCTTCTTTGCATTTATTGCATTTCTATGGACTATTGCAATGGCTGTAGTTATAATTTACGTTAAATTTGTAAGGTAATCAAGCGTAAGTGTCTTGTGTATTTGGTTGAACTTCATGCAGTAACTGGCCGTTCTGGTCATATACTTTAGCTGTATCTGCATCAGCACTATTAGCAAAGTTTCTGGCTTCTTCAAATGAACCAAACATATGATTATATGACTCTAAAATACCGTTAACCCATTTGTGTCTTTTTACCATGTGTGACATATAAAACTCCTTAAAGGAAGTATTTAGTCCAAATCTTCCTTGTCTTGTTTGTGTAGTTTGTTAGTTGAATTTGGTTCAACCAAACGTTTATTTTTGGATGGTGATAAGCACATTCAAGTTTATCAGCAATGTCTTTACTATCGGTGGCATCTGCATTGTATACATTAGAAGACCAAGGAATCTCTTTACTTCCTACCAATGGAACACCTTGTGAAATCAAATCTGCACCGACAATATTGAATGTTTCGGAGAAACTAACTTGTAATCCAATGTCCATGTTAGCACACAGTTCCAAGAATTGTTCTCTTGGTGTCCATTGGTGATTAATCAGTTGATGACCAGAATCGTCTAAATGCTCAAACATACCCCTAAGGTTATTGATGACTGCATCACCTTTCATTTCGATACGGCCTGCATTCACATGGAAATTCAACTTCTTGCCAATCTTATTAGCAAAGTCTAAGGCTGCAATTGCTTGTACCATATGATTCTTCAATGGTCGAACTGCACCAAAACAAGCAATGTCTATTGTATCTTTGTTTCTATTGAATTCTTTTCTTACATATTCTTGTGGATAAAAATTAGGTAAGTATATAACTCTATTATCAATGATTAGGCCAGGATGTTTTGTTTGTAAAAATGTTTTAACTTCACGCATCATTCTAGGTGCATTAACACCAATCTTTACATTATCGTAACAAGAATATTCTGCAATCCAATCCATGGCCATGCCTTCACCTGCCATGAATGGCATCTCAGAATGAAGACGTATAATCCATTTTACTTTTGGATGTAATTTTGTAAGTACCGCAAACTTTGTTGGTACAACCCATAATGCTTCTATGATGACATGGGTTGGTTTATATAAGTTTACTTCTCTATCGATATCATTGTTGTCTGTACACACAGATAATTTTGACTCTATGCCACTTTTCTGTAACATATTATCCATAAATTTGGCTGAATTGTAAAGGCCTGTACTCAGGCCAATATTTTGATGCAATACGCTATTATAGTCTTCTCTGCGCTTGAGAAGAAACAGGACTCTGGCCATGATTATTCACCTAAAAATTTGAAGTAGTTTGTATATGGTTGCGGGACCCGGAGTCGCACCAGGAACTGAGGATTATGAGTCCTCCGTAATTCTGTTTTACTATCCCGCTATTGATATATATGCGAATACTATGTGTAGGATTTATTACTACAATATGGAGCGGAATGCCAGAATCGAACTGACAACAGAAGGTTGGAAACCTACAGTTTTACCATTAAACTAATTCCGCAAATTTGGAGCGGGTAGAGGGAATCGAACCCTCAACTAAACCTTGGCAAGGTCTTGTGTTACCACTAGCACCATACCCGCATCATGTTGTCTATTATATAGGCTCCTAATCAATAAGTCAAGCGTTATAACGGCAAACTTATAATTAAATTGCTGTGTCGATTTCTACACAACTTCCTTGGTCGGTCCACATGAATGTCAGTCTTTTATGTAGTGATTTAAAATCATATTCAATACTATGTTGGCCATTTATTATAGGAAATGTGGTAATGCTATCAGGCGTACCCATACCTTCAAAAAATGGCGAGGTCATCTCAGACATAGTTGCTACAATGTTACTGACACATGATTTAGTTATGGAAGTATCTGATGTACCTCCACCGCCACATGCAGTTGCCAAAAATGATAAAAGTAATATAGTGTTTTTCATGGATGCAATTATACATCAGTATGAAACCCACCACAATAGGATATTACTTTTATTACTCTTGTTACAATATTACTGGTGCCCACGGAGAGACTCGAACTCTCAGAACCTGGTTTCTAAGACCAGTACGTATACCAATTCCGTCACATGGGCATATTTGGTGCAACCTGTTGGAATCGAACCAACTTCCACGGCTCTTCAGACCGCCGCTATGACCACATCAGCTAAGGTTGCATGGTACCTCGTGACAGAATCGAACTGCCGTAACCGTCTTGTAAGGGTGGTGTTCTACCATTAAACTAACGAGGCATTATTCTTGTTCAGCAAGAATTCTTTTTAACCTATCGGCACAAAAAGAAGCTGCTGGTGCATCTGGTTTAACCATTGGTGTCATGTTGCATGTACCTTTGATATAACCAATTGCTTGTTGTACTACACATGAAGAACCAAATAGATCCGATTTATTCAGGTCTAAATGTACTTCAACATGAAAGTCTTCTAGAACTTCAGCAAGTGATTGGAATAAATCCGAAACTTTGTAAACTTCGGTCATCAGTCTCATTGCTGGTTTACTTTTCTTATGGTCGTAATCAATTTCACGTTCAACGTATCCAAAGATTTTACAACCATGACAGCCATCGATATGCACAACTACAGCCAAAGCATAGTCTGCATACCAAACTCCATTGATTCTTACTCTTTCCGAGTCAGCACCAAGATAGACTTTTGTATCTGGTCCTTGGTCTGCAAGAAATGATTTAACTTCTTCTATGTTAAATTGCTTCATATAACCACCTTTATAAATATTGAACAACTATACAATTTAAAATGAACCTCTACGATGAATTGGGTCTAAGTCCAAAATGTACGTTTGAAGAAATCAAACTACGATACAGAGCTTTAGCTCAACAACACCATCCAGATAAAGGCGGCAATGAAGACGCCTTTAAAAGAATCAAACTTGCTTATGAGGTACTTAGTGATCCAACCAGACGAGCAGAATATGATTCAACAGGAAAAATACACCAAGACATTCCTGTAAGAACCGAAGCGTTACAAGAAATAGCAGGTCTTGTTAAATTTTGTATAGACAAAGTGAATCCAGACCATGAAGATTTAATCTATGCAATGAAGCAAGAATTAAAAGGCAATATCAGCCGTGTTAACGGTGACATTGTTATGTGTCAAGGATTCATTCTTAAATTGGATAAACACTTGAAAAAAGTTAACCGCAAAAAAGATGGCGAAAATTTTATTAAAAGTGTGATTCAGGATCAACTTAAAGTCCGTGAAAAAGAATTGGCCGGGTTCAATCACAGAATAGAAGTTTGCAATTATATGCTTGAGATACTTGAAGACTATTATTATGGTTTAGATTTATCCACCTTACTTGAAGGTGTTACCCCAACTGAATGGCATCCCGCCAAGGAATCGAACCTCGACTAACAATTTTGGAGATTGCTGTGCTACCACTACACCAGCGAGACATTGGTACCCATGAAAAGAATTGAACTTTTGTCTATCGATTATCGGTCGATTGCTCTACCATTGAGCTACATGGGCATTTAACATGGTCGGTCCTGAGAGAATCAAACTCCCACTTCAACGTTCGTAGCGTTGTGTAATATTCATTTTACTAAGGACCGATTGGTAGTGACGGAGGGATTCGAGCCCCCAACCTAATCCGTATGAAGGATTTGCTCTACCGTTAAGCTACGTCACTATGAATGGTGGAGGATAGGAGA
>Ga0208741_10000307_pt1 | contig 25196 bp, 26 predicted proteins | sample CryBogCBE03Jun09_FD_184576 | JGI IMG/M metagenome (GOLD analysis project Ga0208741, IMG submission 184576) | Freshwater microbial communities from Crystal Bog, Wisconsin, USA - CBE03Jun09 (SPAdes) | ecosystem: Environmental > Aquatic > Freshwater > Lake | place: Crystal Bog, Wisconsin, USA...
CGAATTCACGAGGCACTGGACTACGTGCCTCCAGCCGAGTTCGAAGCCGCCTACTATGAATCCAACGAGTCAGAAATTCTGGCCGTTTTGGAAACGATTTAGTCTCCGGGATACCCGTCGCGATTCATGGTGGTGTCAACCCGCGTGCCAGTAGATGGTGGTGAATGGTGTGGGCCCCGGCATCAGCGCCGAGGTCGAGGAGCTCTTTGCGCATAGCCACAATGAGATCTTCGAGCTCGAGGGGCACCGAGCGGGGATTGGAACGTGGTCGTTTGCTCTGGGCCACGAGGGCGGCCTCGCCTCCAGCGCGGTAACGCTGGACGAGTTCGTGCACCCAGGACTTTGAAAGTCCGTAGCGGGCGGCGGTTTCTCGCACCGAGCGCCCTTGTTTCACGACAGAATCCACCACCATTTGGGCTTTCGACATCGCAACACCTCCATAAGGAAGTGTCCACTATGTCGTGACACATGCTGTCCGTTATCTCATGAACTAGGACACCGCTACCCGCTCTCACCTCGAGACCTCTGAAATTGCAAGTCCGACTTTCTTCTGCTCCCAATCGAGTGGGTGCCGTTTTTGATCTTGAGTTAACTTACACTCAGGTTTACTTCGAGGAATTGAGAGTAGAGATGTACAAACTTCCAATCGCCGTTCTGTTGTCAATAATTTTGACTGCCACTGCGACCTTGGCTATCAGTCACAAATTCTCAGCAAAATCTGTTAGCCCCCCACCTCCAAGCTATGGCTTCGTACAGGCTTTTGCCGTTGCGACGTTCTGCCAAAATCTGGGGGACTATATCTACGACTTTGCTACGTCCAACGGGAAAATTCCTTCGAAATTTAATGAGACGAACTTTCCGACTGAGCAAGAAAATCGCGGACGATGGCAACTGGGATGCAAGACCAATTACACCTATCTTGTCGAAAAGCCATTTTCTGTTTCAGCGCTATGTCCGTACAGCCCAAATGATGTTCACATTGGATACGAAATCACCTGCACTGTCAACAGTCAAATAGAACGTTTGATTTTTGAAACTCCAAACAAATCATTTTGGCCACTCGGAAAGGGATGAACGCAATTCAATTGAATTACGGGACCGACATACTTGAATGCTTGCTGACAATCCTGCTTTTTAGGGGACAGATGAATGCGCGTGAGCAAGCCAGATCGAGGAACTTTGTAGTTACCGCCGGCGCTTGCCCTTGGCGTAGTTGGCCTTTGAATTCTTCTGCTTTCTACGACTTTTGGTACTTTCTTCATCCCCAGCACTCTGCGCAACGTCCCGTCGCCAGGGGGCGTCGAGCGACCAGCCCTTGTGCCCGCCGTAGGTCTTATCGGAAACACCCTGGATTGACACGGGGAAGTCACTGAGAATCCCAGCAACCTCAGTCGAGAATGCGTCATCGCGCTGAACCGCGGGCTCGAGGTAGAGCAACATCAAGATCACTTCGTAGGTGGAGCAGGCCTTTCGCTTCGCCGCGACACTCGGGAAGTAGGGGCTGTCGCGAAACTTTGCGCGATAGTCAGTCATGGAGGGAAATGGGAATCGCTTATTGAAAAAGGCGTGGTAGTGGCTGGCCATGTTCCGAAGAGTACGTATCGCCTCCAGGATGCGCGCAAGTTCATTGTCCTTGAGCTGGCCGCCCGCAGCGTCAGGGTTAGCCAACTTGGACGCGACGAAGGCACGGTTCTTAGGGCTAAGGCGCTCGTAGAAGTTGAGAAGATCACCCAAGCTCATGATTTCGAGCAGCATCCACAGCGGTAGGTGCTGGTTCTTCCGCTTATTCACGTGACCACGAACGAATTCATAATCCTGATCGTGCAGTGCTGCGTTGATCCGCTTACCGAGCCAATCCACGAACCAGTCCCAATCGGACAACTCAACCTGGGAACGACGATCCTGTTTAACCGCCTTCTGGTTCTTCAGGCGGCTCACGTCATAGTTTTCGTCTAAGAGATAGCCATCACCGTGGCCGTGTCCAATGCACTCGACGAGGGCTGAACGAAGTCGAACCTCCACTTTGCCAATTTGCTCGAGGAGAACCGCTCGTAGTCGCTGCTCCCACAAAAGCAGTTCGATGGCATCCGAGAACTTCGTCCCGGGCCGATAGTTCTCGCGGGCTACGGGTTCCTTCAAAACACTGAGGTAGCCCTTTAGGTGAAAGTACCCCAACGTCTCAATCCAGTATTCAGCCTCGGCCCTTTCAAGATCGATGTCGAGGTGCCGAGCGGCGAGCAGATCTATTAAGTCACTCGGACTCTGATACTGCAGTTCGTACTGGTCTCGCCCAGTCAGCAATTCCGTTAATTCGCGTGCCACAAAGTCGTCCTTGTATTCACTGGTTCAGCGCCGTCTGACACAGGCTCAGGCGACATTCTACGTATGCGCATCATCGCGAGATCACCCAACTTCGAGCTTCTGGACAAAATCTCTTCCACGTTGAGCCATGATTACTCTTCGAGCCTCGTCCATCGGGCGCCCGAGCTGGAGAAGAATCGCCCACCGGTGATGCGCACATAAATTGGGAACTCGCCAAAATTTTTCGCGACAACGTCCGTTTGGTCGTCGACCCCATTGTGGATCCGCCAAAAACCCGTCGTGCAGTACTTGTTGAACGGGTCACCCCGATAAATCCCCTCGGGAATCCAATCGACCTGACGATGGAGGGGGCCAATTGAAAAGGTACCGGGCCCAAAGGTGAACCCCTCGTCGCCGAGTGGTGCAAGGTCGCTCATTGTCTATTCCTCCTGCGTGTCTTTCTCAAAATTGGCGGCAATCCCCGGCGCCCTTACGAGTCGCACAGGGAAAGTAAGTGATGACTTCGGTGCTGTTCTGGTTTGCAATTCGAGTGAGGTGAGGCCGGGAGTGAAGAGTTCGGTCGGGACCACGAAGCGGTCAGCGACAGGTTTCCCGTCCTTGATGCGGATTGAGTCCAACATCGCGGGAATTCCTGTTCGTGTCCAGCTGCTCGTCCCATGGTGGATGCCCTCGATGTAGAGGGTCGAAGAGACAAAGTCTCGCGCTCCTTGCAGCAGCCCCGAGAGCGGTGGGGTCGATTCTTCGGCGAGCTGTTGGGCAATGCCAGGATGGCTGAGTCCGTTGATGCACAAGAAAGCGACGAGGTTAGCCAGTGGCCACGCCTTAGCCGCATCGGTGTTCTCAAAGTTCTTGAGTAACTCCCCCGCCGATACGTACTGCAGCGTGAGAAGAGCTGCGATGTAGGGGTCATTGTCGCGAGTTCTTGTCCACGAATACAGGTCCTTGACCCGTGCGTTGTAGGCCGGATAGCCACTGACCTCGAGGTAGTGCTCGCCACCTTGAGCCAGCGGTGCGAACGCACTCGGAGCGATGAGGTGACACACCCACGAAGCGTCAGCGTCATTGGTGATTGACCCCAGCCCTCGGACGAGGTTGAAGAAGGGCTCACCATCGTTCGGGGAGGAAATCGACGTCCAGAACATGTCGGCGTCCACGTACGGCTCGACGTGCTGAAGGAACGCCGCGTTCAGCAGACCTCGTGAGAAAAGTAGGTCCTCCTCGAGTTGCTCGAGGTTCAGGTCAGGGCTCAGGAAGACGGCAATCTTCTGCAGCCCTCGCAGAATCACCGCGATGTGGGCATCCGAGAGCACCTGACGGGTTTGGGCGTGAAGGGCTGATTGTTGGTAGGTCTGAAATAGAAAATCACGAGGGGCACCGCAGCGATAGAGCCAGAAGAGCGCGCCTTCCAAAAAGGGACGGGCGGCAAGGAGTCGCAGTCGAAGCGCCGGATCGCTTTCAGTTGGGGTAGCTCGGAGACTACGACGTATGTCGACTCGGTAGGTGGCGTCCTTGGCATAGCGGTGGTACGTGGCGTCATCCAGTTGGGGTTCGCCCGTTTCGTGATTAAGCAAGCCGGCGACAAAGGCCGCAAAGTCACCCATGGTGCGACCAAACCCCTCGATGCCGTGCACCGCGTCTTTCTGCGACTCGTAAAAACCGGCGTGGGCGCGGCCGAGTACGCACAATTGAGCGAGTTTCACTCCGTAGGGAAAATTGGCGGGCGATACCCCAGCCATACCGTCGCTCTTGGACACGACATCATGGAGCACCGCCGACAACTTTTCTACGAAACCTGGTCGCATCAGCCGAAGCAGCCGTTGGGTTTCAATCACGTTATTGAGGAATTCACCCTCGTTCGTCAGCGGCTGCACCTCGCGATCATTTGCGGGGAAGGCTGCGGGAATCATGAAGTGGGTTAGTAGCGTGGCGAGCGTGACGTGCTGAGGCTCGACAATGTCCCTCAACGCTCGGTACAAACCGGCGAGTCGCTCAACATCAAGGCGCGTGAAGTCAAGGTTCGTGTCAGCAACGTCACTCACGACCATGCCCATCGCCGAAAGTATGGTGGGTGTTGCATTGACAGCACGCTGGGTGAATGCATTTCGCTCATCCGAAGTCAGTGGTGGAAGTGACGGGTTCCACTCGGCAATTCCGTCGAGCAGCCGGCCCCAGAACCGCTCCGAAAGCAGTGTCGTCTTCAGCAGGCCCATCAATTCGTCATACGCGCGAGCACCAAAATCCCTCGGCCTCCCTTCAGGGCCGAGCAGGTACCAGGTCAGACCATCAATGAAGTCATCAAATGTTGTGCGCATCAGGGCCTCCAGGCATCGCTAGGGATTGGGGGAACATTTCGTTCACGCGCGACTCACGAGCGCCCAGCCACCAGATCGTTCGGAGCGGAAATATTCACCGTCGTTTACGGTGACATAGTGCCGAGCGCCAACACCGCGATAGTTCGCAATCACTGAGCTCACCTCGCCCGAGGCGTCCCGAAGTCGGGACCACGAAAGCGTCTCCCCCACACGTCCGTCACAGCGATAGGTACCGGGTTCGATGTCTTTTCCCACGAGCATCATGCCATCGCCGAAGATTGCGTTGGGCGTGGTGAACGCAGGGCGTGCCGGTGAGGCGACATTTGTCGACTGGTAGCGGGGAGTTGTTGAGGGCACGTCTCGAACCCTCGACTGCGATGTTAAGGAACCAAGCTGCTCCCGCTCCCGCGCCCAATTTAGAAGGGCTCGGCTACCGATAAACAGAAGCGCGAGGACAGCGAGGCCCTCCAAGCCGCTACCGCGGCGGCGCTCCTGCACCACCACCACTTGAGCTGGCGGCGAATAGATCGGTTGATAGAGCGAGAGTTGCGGTTGATTTCCGAACATTGGCGGGATGTACACGGGGGACGGGGGTTGATACCAGTTGACCGGAGGGTTAAGGGGTTGCCAGGGTTGCAAGTTGTTCACATCGCTCCTTAGTCATCTGGTTGTTACCGATACCTTCAAAGATGACGATACGGCACAGTTGTCACATTGACCAGAACAAAGCAGCTCGACCCATCGTCACGAGTACTCCGAATGGGATTGCCCCCCATATTCACCATCACCCAGGACCAAACCCGACTGCCCCCCTTGGGGTCCGAGTGGGGTGTTAGCGGTTCGACACACAATGACAAGTTCGCGTTGCTCGAACCTCACCTCAAAAAAGCAGGGCCACCGCCCACTGCCCCCTAGTACCAGCGCCTACACAATAAGGCCGCCCTCGTTGGCGTTCAGCCCACTTGACAGTCGGCGCTGCCAGACAATTCCCTCACGCTTTGTGATCGTGACAACTTCAATGACACCACCCACCGACGCCTCGGTATAGGCGCTGGCCGCGCGAAGCTCTTGGGCGCGACAGAGAAGGTCAACCACGCGCGCCAATCCTTCAACGCCGAGCCCACCAACGGTGCGGAGAAACGGGTCGAAGTAGTTGCTACGGAGATGACGTGTGGTGACCTCGCCCACACGCTGAGCCAACTGATCGGCCTGGTCGTCGGACAAGTTAAACATCTCCTTGGCCATACCGCCAGCGGTCGTCGCAAACCCCACGACGTCCTCCTCGTACATGCCGTGCATAAGCGCACTTTGACCATCCGATTGTGCGAACGTCTTAACACAGGTGATTGGGTCACCTGTCGCAGGGTTGTCATGCTCCACCGAGTAGAGCACTTGGTCGCCGATAATGCCGTAAAACGAGACGGCCGTAATCGTCGCAACGAGTTCGTCAGCACCAAAGCCAGCGAAGATCAATCGAGCCTCGTCGCGATTGTCGTAGTCCTTTGTCAACAGTGACGAGGCCAGCGAAACAACGCGCCGCGCCTGCGCCGGGGTTGGCTTGAGGTCGAGGCCAAGCTCGTCGCAGAGATGTTCGACAAGACTTTGCCCCTTGAGGCCACCCAAAACCTCGCGTGCCGCCTCGGTGTCAATCGCTGAAATGTTGGCGTCGTCCTGAAGCCCCTTGATCAACGCTTCTGCGGCGTCCAGCACTTCATCCAGGGCCTTGAGACCGTGATGTGCGTCCGCGTCCGACGGAAGGCTACGCACTGGCGAAAACATCTGACCCTTCGTCATGCCATCAAGTGAGCTGAAGACACCGCAAAACCAGCCAATAGACGTTGCCTCTTGGTCAACGCCGCAGAGCGGCATAAGTGAAGGCATCTTGGCGATCCAGCGTGCTGCAGCCTCGCTGGGTGGCAATTCCTCACCCTCAACGTGCAGAAGATTGGCGGTGATCAGGTGATCAATGCCGACGTATCCCCCTGTACCAACAATGGCGACGACTACCTTGCCACTCGCTTGGACCAACTTGTGCCCTGGAACGGTGGTCAACGTTCCGTCGGGATTGATGAACGACTTGACTGAGTCAGAACCAAAAGCGATGCCGGAGAATGAACGGCCGAGGATCGAAGTGGTCATTACGCCTCCAACTTCGTGGAGACGGCCACCTTGCGAAAGTGCGACTTGCCGAGGACCTTGAGCGACACACCAACGTGGGTCGCCTTCCCCGCATCCTTAATGGCCGCGAGGTGGTCAGGGCGCAATGGAACGCGCATTACTTCGCCTTCCTCCAGGTGCATCGGGGCACCCCAGCGAGACTTCTCCAACTTCACGAATTCGTGACGGGCTGGCTCTGCCTGGTGGCTCGAGGCGACAAAAATGTCCTTCACCTTGAAGCGCACGGACCCATTGCGAAGTTCGACTTCGTCACCGTCTACCGCAGCCGAGAACTGCACCTTGTCTACAACATCGATACGGGCCTGAAAGATTTGGAACACCAACGTGCCCGTCGCGAGGGCGATTGTCGCGTACGCCCCCAACGACGAAAAAATGGTGTCAAGCCCCGTAGAGGCTGCGATTGTTACTGCGCTGCTCATCTGTCTCACCTTTTTTCCGGTATATGCCACGAGCACATTTGCATCGCGGGCTCATATTATGGCATTATTAGTAGTGCCGTGTCAACCGTAGATAATAAAAAAGGAAATTCAATGAGCCAACGTCAGTTTTCTCTCCAATTCGACGAACAGTCCTTCGCAACCTACATGGAAATTGTCGACACAGTACCCCTCCCTAAGGGGGCGCTACTCCGCATCGCGGTGGAAGAGTGGCTCAAAGCTGGCGCACCCCTCGACCAGTTGAGTCGCAGAACATTCAAAGTTGACTCGTCGCCAGACCGCATGGTTACGGTAGCTGTCGAACCTCCCGTCTTCGCGCAAGTCGCTGCCATCGTGGCGGAGCAGGCCGTTCATCGTTCCGACGTTTTGCGATGTGCTCTTCGGTGGTACTTCGCCGAGAATGACATCGAACTGATATTCGGAGCAAAGCCGACCGACATCAGGGCAACCATTAATGGATTGCGCAACGACGGCGGCAATCGGACACCACTGAATTCACCACACGAGGCCTTCTCTTCGTTCCGACCCTCGCGCGGAGGATCACCTCTTCCCCCAAGGGCGACCACACCGTTCGGTGGGGCGGTAATGCATAGTGAATTCGAAAAAATTGTTGCTGCGGTCGAGAATCTCATCAATGACACCATCGACCGCTATGGCGACCTACCGATGCATGACGGCTACCAGTCACCTGCACTCGCCGCTACCGACGCGCTGTTTTCGGCGAACGCACAATACAGAAGTGTCGAAAACATGATGACTCGCATTTCGCCAATTCTCGATAACTGGTTCGGCGACGGACCGGCCTATCGCTCCTTTTCGATTGAAGCCCTTCTCGATGTGTTTCGGTGGGCTGAAGACAACGATAAGGGACTCTCTTCGCCCGAATTCCTCGCCAAATTTTTCTTCCAGAACCACTCTCGTATTGGTGGACGACTAAAAGCCGATGCGTTGAGAGACTTCTGCGAATCGATGAGCACCATGCATCTGCGTGTCGCCGAACTCCCCCACCCCCTGAATACTGCCGAAGACTTTGAAGATGTTTGGCTTCGGCCAGATGCTGAACGCATTGGTTCGAGCGTCATAGCCCACTTACGCCAAATTCGAGGCATTGGCCCGGCGACCCCTCGCTACTTCCTCCTCCTTACCGGTGCGCCGTTCATCAAACCCGACGTCATGGTGCAACGATTTGTGAGCGATGTTCTCGACCGGCACGTCGTGATTGAGGAATTGGCCCCACTCCTCGAGCCGGCAATTCTTTACGTCATCCGTTCCAACAAGCTCCCTTACACCGTTCCCCGTATCGACCACCTGATCTGGAGGTTCGCCTCGGGCCGGCCAATGATGAACGGTTGATACCGCATTTCAAAGAAACTCGTCGGCCCTCGTCTCAAAACAGATAACAGATGATGTTCCCTCGAAGCAATTTCAGTCATACAACAAGCATCATTTTCTAGAGACGCCAGTACACAAGGAGCACTACCGTGCTCCAATAATGAAGGGCTCGATTGCGCGAGCCCCGGAAGGAACCTTTTACAACTATGACGTGTGACGATATTGATCGCGGTGCAATGGACCTTGTTCGCCAGATTCGCGAGGCCGGGTTTAATCCGACCTATTTCGAAAGCCTGATTTTGAGCAGAGGAGCCCTGAAGGGCTTCGAGCTGCTCATGACTTCCGGTGACCCTCATCCGGGATTTCTGACACTCATGAACAAAGAGCGGTCAGATTTAACGGCAGAGAACTTCGTGCTCAACTCGGCGTACCGCGACTGCTTCAACGAGCAAACGAGGCAGGGTGCAGATTGGCGATTGGCCAACTGGCGAAGTTTGAAATGATGAAGAGGGAGAGTCACCCCTTGACAGCTCCGTGTGGTTCACATTCTCATCCTTCATGATTTCCGAAATTCGAGAAAATGTTGGCACGTAGCTGCTGTCGCACTTTCACGGTCCTGTGAAATTTGCGGGGTTTTGGGCGGCATCGAACTAGGGCACCGTAGGCTTCACGCGACCCCTAGTTCTGTCAGGACCTTAATGCTCCAATCACTCACAGGACGCGCCTTCGCTACGGTCACGCTTCTCGGTAGTTTGACCGCGGGGATGACGATAGGCACGCAATCCGCGGGCGCCGCCTCTTTCCAGCAGTGGTCGTCGATGTGCGGCAAATGGGTCAATGACGTCAGCAAAGTTGATTCTCAAATTCAGCGGGACAATAGCGGAGCCCGCATCTGGCTGAACATTGAAATTGACTTCGCAGCCCTCGCGGTGGACGGACGGCACATTACCTCTCAGTGCGCAACCTCACCCGATCGCACCCTGAACACTTTGATGCGCAACTATGGAAATGCCCTTTATGCCGCCGGGGTGTCTTGTGCGAGTTGGGCTAGCACAAACGGCACCTCCTACAGCGTCGCTTGCATCAACGGCATCACCCGAGAAAAGTCGCTTCAGAACTCGACCAGCAATCGAATGCAACAGATACTGGGGTAGGTTCATTACAAATCCTGCCAGACCAACACGAAATGGGCACCCCGCCGGTGGTTGCTTTCTTCAGCAATACGGTGACCACGAATGCGCCCTTCGGATGCCTATGCCACCATCGGGTTCCATGGCCCCAGCGAGGCGCGTGGAGGCGTGATTGCCCGCCCCGCCCCGGCTCGAATTGTGAACACAGTTCGTGGGACCGTCGGCGCTTACAAGGACTACTTCTAAAGTTCGCAGCAGACGCTCATCCTGAGGCGACCGGCTCCAGGCTTGTATCCGGGAGGGAAGTATTCAATTGACCGCTTGAGGATTCTGAAATTTTGAATTTTCCTCAGATGAAAGTGTCGCCAGTCCGGCAGGCTTCCCTGGCTACTCTGACCCTCTTCTTGGTATCCCACCAGCGTATGTTCGCCATTCAAAATGCCAACGTGAGCGGGAATGACCACCCTTTCAAGACCGTCATAGAGAAACCGAACGTACCAGCCTTCATTAATGGCGTCGCAAACTTCTCCATATCGACTCACGTGCACCTTCCTTACGGCTTTATCCCATTGTGATGCCAACTATAGGCAAAAGTTTCTTCTCACTTCCTTTGCAATTTTGGGCCAGTGTGTGGGGTGGGCATTTGCCATCCAGCAGAATTTCAAACTGCCGCAATCTTTTTCAGGTTCAACACTGTTCGCAATGCCACTAGTCGCGAAAATCGAAGGATCCGTCCACGATGTGACGAGGCAAAATAGACGTTGATTTTTTCAGGTCGAAAACACCCCTTTGTCGGGGGCGAACTCAACTTGAAATCGATTTTCCGATTGCGTGATCCGCTGGCAGTAATCCAGCCTTAACGAAAACTTCGTGGCGAGCTCGAATTGCCCCTGGCGATCGTACAAATTCAATCGAAAGGACCTTCACGGTTTTGCCTGCACGAAAGCCAATCAGCAAACGACCATCCTCCTCTACGCTCCAACCGGAGCGAGTGGGCAGACTGCTAACCGCATTCCACATTTCAATTTCATTAGGGAATGCTTTTCCCGCTGCACTGACACTCTTCCACGCCGACATTTCCGAGTCCGCGGTGTTCGGCTCGGCTTCGTCGTCGGAAACTTCGTTTCTCACATTGAATGCACGTTCCTTCTCCGTGAATGCGCAGGTCGGAAATTTTGAGCAGCCATAAAAATTCCCCCAGGGCCCTAGACGACTAACAAGAAAACCCTCACTGCACTTTGGGCAGACCCTCACCATCGCACCAATATGGGAAGTCGAGACCACCTTCGCATGCTTTGCGAGCTCCGCAACAAATACAGATGGTTTCTTTCCGGGGGCTAAGAGGAACGCACCCCGCTTTGCTCGAGTTAAAGCCACGTAGAGCAACCGGCGTTCTTCGGCGTGTGGAAAATTCTCTTGCCTCACCGTTGCCAGCTGGAGTATCGGGTCATCAGCAATTTGACTAGGTAACCCAAAATTTCCGTGTTCAAGGCCCGGAATGATCACAAAGTCGGCCTCAAGGCCCTTTGCGGCATGAATCGTGCGAAAAGTAACCCTGATGTTCGGTGGCGGTTCGGTAGGCATCAACTCTTTGAGAAAGTTATAGCGACCGAGTACGTCAAAATCCAGTCCGCCCTTGTTGTTTGGTTCAATTTCTCCGCGCTCGAGTTTGTCGGAAAAATCCCACAAAATGTCGCTCAGATCTTTGGCCTCGTCGACCGAGAGGATCACCTTCACCATGCCGGGGTCGCGCCCTGCAACTGCCTTCATGGCTTTCTTGAATTGCGAAGGATTCTCCGACACAAAGTCGCTGGCGACATCGCATATGACCTGCCCGCATCGAAAGGTCGTGGTGAGGGCGAGTTGTGGTCCCTCGCCGAAACGCCCATCGAAGTTTGTCATCACCGACACGTCAGCCCCGCTGAAGCGATTAATTGACTGCCAGTCGTCCCCGACGGCGAGGAAAATAGTGTTGGGCCTTTTGAGTAAACCTGAGATTAGGCGTGCTCGAGCATTGCTGACATCCTGAAACTCATCGACCATAACCATGTCGTACGGAGATTGGTAGCCCCCCTCCTCCACACAGTCTGAGGCCTTCAGCAACATATCCTCATAGTCAACCGAACGCTCCGATGTGAGTAGGTGCTCCCAGGCATCGAAGATTTCCCAGAAGATGTCTAGAAATAGATTGGTCCTAAAGCCCTTGAGTTGAGCAAATGCCCCATTCAGTCGATCTTCAAGGTCCTTTCTTGAGAGGGAATTGGATTTGACGTGGGACATGAAGGTGCGAATGCGCTTGGCAATTTCTTCGTGCTTTAGGGGCTTGAGCCAGCCATCCACGACAGGGCGATCGGGGTTCCAGTCGAGGTTTAGACCAAGCTCCTCCAATTGTCTCTTCAATTGCTCGAGGCCATCGTCGAACATCACTCCAGCCCAAGTCGTCTCAATCAATGTGGTCTTGTGCTCTAGGTGAATTTGTCGTTTCCACGCGATCGACTCCTCGTACCCCACGAAGGAGTCTGGTGCGCGCCCGTTGACGTCCAGCGCCCAATGCTCGTGCCACACATCGATGTCGGGGTAGTAGAAATCTGGAAAGTATTGGGAGTGCTGCGCGTCGGAAAGATCTGAGCTAAAGGGTTTTTCGTACTGATAGGCGACACCATTTAGATAGAGGAAGTTGGCGATCAATCGTTCCCCCTCGCTTTTTACGAGGTCGCCACCAAAGGTCCGATACCGGGATTCCTTTTTGCTCTTGTCGAACGCGTCGGGACTACCGCCGTCAACAGCTGACGGTGCGCTGGCGTAGAACAGGCGATACAAGTCCCATCGGTAGCGGAATACCAACGACGAGCTACGAAGCTCGTCAACAATCGTCATCACCGCTTGGAGATCATCGTTCTCAATCCACTTCGCCAGGCGGGGTTTACGCCCTCGGGTCTCACCAATGACCTGCAGTCCAAATGAATGAAATGTCGTGGCGCGAATGCCTGTCGCATTGATACCAGCTGCTTCAAATCGTGCCGAAATTCGTTCCTGAAGTTCAGCGGCGGCGGCCTTATTAAATGCCAAAAGGAGGATGCGATCGGGTTCGATGAAGCCCCGACTAACGACATAAGCGGCCCTCGCCACCATGACGGAAGTTTTACCCGAGCCGGCGGCCGCCAACAATTGGACTCGATTATCGAGGCAAATTACCGCACGACTCTGCTCTTCGGTCAACGGGCTCGACTCAATTGTGTTCAAGAATTGCTTGCAATCAACTAACTCGGCTTCCATGATCTCTTCGTTTAGCCGACGCACCATATCCGGCACGTCGACCTCAAGAAATCTGGCAGCTTCCAATTCGCTTTCGCTGAAGAGTTCGAGACACTGGTGCTGCTCAATTTCCCAAAACAACCGAGGTCTTGGGCGCTGTGCCACCAGCTGCTCAGTCTCCTCCCTCGTAATCCAGCGTTGAACCTGCCTTCTCGAACTCAAAAAATCTTGCACCTCAGACTTCCACGTCTGCGCCTGATCGATTCTCTTCAAAAATTGCAATCGACGAAGTGACATCCGGAGCCCCTCGGCCTCGTTTCTTCGAATGCCGGACAATCGCAGGATGCGGGCGTCATCGACGCAGAGAAACCACCACAACAGCCAGCGCTTGGGAATGAGATCAATCGATTGCTCGGGGTCGAATTGCTCTTCCCACTTTCTCGTGCGAACAATGACGGCGTCCGTCTGAACCTCGACGCTCCAATGGCGGCCCGCCCACAGATTCTTATTCACCAGCGATGCCCAATTCGATATCCCATAATAAGAAATACCCACGACTTAAGAGATTCTTGTGCCTGGGTCGCATTTGGTAGCACTCATCTTTCATCAGAGTTAATTGGCCAACGGTCATTGTTCCGCCGAAACTTGAACTTATAGAAGTCATTGCCGGACCAACCTCGCGCCCGAAAATTTTTGACGAAGCTTGCTTGAATCGCGACGGGTTTTCCGGAGACTAAATCGTTTCCAAAGCGGCCAGACTTTCTGACTCGTTGGATTCATAGTAGGCGGCTTCGAACTCGGCTGGAGGCACGTAGTCCAGTGCCTCGTGAATTCGCCGGTTATTGAACCAGTCGACGTATTTAAGGGTCTCCCACTCCACGTGCTCGACGTTGCGCCAGGGTCCCTTGCGGTGAATTAGCTCATTCTTGTAGAGACCGTTGAAGGATTCAGCGAGGGCATTGTCGTAGCTGTCGCCCTTGGACCCCACCGAGGCCACGATGTCGGCACTGCCGAGTCGCTCGGAGTAGCGAATGCTCAAATATTGAACGCCGCGATTGCTGTGATGAACTAGTTGCGAGAGGTCCTGGCTGTTGCGCGAATAGATCGCCATCTCGAGAGCATCAATGGCTAGATCACTGCGCAGCGAGGTCGAGGCCTGCCAGCCCACGATGGCTCGTGAGAAGACATCGATAACGAAGGCCACGTAGGTCCATCCGGTGTGCGTCTTGACGTAGGTGAGGTCCGCGACCCAGAGTCGGTTCGGTGTCGAGGCGACGAACTGGCGATCAACGAGGTCGTTGGGTCGTCGATGGTGCTCATCGGAGATTGTCGTGACTTTGAACTGCCGACCGCGACGAACGCCCGTAATACCCTCTTGTTTCATGAGTCGGCGCACCGTGCAGTTAGCAACATCGATGCCTTCACGCTGGAGCTGCTTCCAGATCTTCTTGGCGCCGTAGCAACCGTCGAGACTGGCTTGGTGCACGCGGTGGATCTCGGGTCTGAGAACTTCATCACGTTGGGCGCGAGCGCTCGGCAGCCGGGCCATGGCTTCGTAGTAGGTGCTGGGAGCGAACTGCAAGGCTCTGCAGATCGGCTCGACTCCCCATCGAGCCTTCCGGGCCTCGATGTAAGCAACTACCTCTTTGTTTGACCGTCGAGCGCAGTCGCGAAGAAAATTGACGCGTCCTGCAAAATGGCATTCGCGCGTCGCAAATCTTTGTTTTCGCGCTCGAGGGCCTTGAGCTTGGCACGCTCGTCCGAAGACAGTCCCGGACGAGATCCAGAGTCAATCTGGGCTTTGCGCACCCACGATCTGAGTGTTTCCGGAGACATGCCGAAGAGCTTGCTGACGCCAACGAACGTGGCCCACTCGGACTTGTAGTCCGCGCGGTTCTCGATCGCCATCCTCACTGCTCGTTCACGCAACTCCGGCGAGTAACGGGTTGAATTTGACATAGACACATCCTCTCAGAGGATTTAGTATCCAAGATTCCCGTCGCGATTCACTGCTGCCTTTGCGTTCATTGACCCAATCTTTGTCCGCGCGAGGATGCATAGGCTCAACGCGAGAGCCAAGATACTTCGCGACCCCTGAACAGTCGCGTGGGTGCCTCCGAATTCGTCATGGCCGATGCGAGCGAATCGCCCCGAAAGGAACTTCTCAGTCGGGATTAAGCGCCGGGCGGACGCTGTCAATGCTCGGCTCCGGTCCCCACAGCAACCGTCGATCCTCTAGCATCGAGCATGAGTAGCGCACATCAACTGCGTGAACTAAGTTTAGTTCATAATTATCCAAAAGTTCTTGCTAGTAAATCTTCAAGAACCTGAAAATTGAGTAGAGCAAAGGGGCGAACATGGCGGAGTCGAGATTTCAGGGATTCGAGGCCGTGAGCAAAAGTGTGCATCAGTTTGTCACGAGCCACTACCCCCACGACCCTGACTCCACCAACGTTCATGGAGACTTTGCAGTACGTGGGCAGGCAGGGATGACTACCCATTATCACGTCTTCGAGCCGCAAGTTGGCTACGGCGACCACGTGATCTTGAGGCTTAACACGACTATTTTGACTGACGTCGAAGATGTTAGTGCTGGATTGAAATTTGTAAACTTTGCCAACCAGGAGCTTTCCCACTCAGCTTGTCTTTCACACCTCATCCTTCGACAAGAAGAGGGCAATTTCATCATGAGTGCGAGCCAAACCGTCTTGCTCGAATATGACCACAATCTTTTTCACGACATTTTCTCGAATCACATCCTAAATAATCATTGGTACATCGGCCTCGCCGAGGACGGCGCCCTCCCCCGGGGTTTCGAAGTCGCCGTAAAGTACGAGTTCGGGAGCAGCAGCGGTACATGATGGGCCATGAGTCGTCCGCGGTCGACATTCTCGGATTTAATCCAAGGTCATTTCATGTCTAAGTACGACGATTTCATCGAACTTCTCAAAGAAGCTGACGTCATGGCCAGGCAGGATGATCCAAGAAATGGACCTCGCTCCCAATTGCCACAAGGCGTAACCGGTCAACCTTTTTCCCCAGAAGTGTTCGAGTCTCTCGAAGACTCGACGAGTTGGTCGGAAGCACTCGACGCTCGTCGATCTCGCAGCTTCACCGATGGCATCGAGCGGGACTTCGATGAAGATGCTCTCGCGTGGTACTTGAACTTTCACTTTGACCCAGAACGCTGTGGCGTCTACTTGACCGATGTCGGCATCGATTTACTCGCAGATTGGATTCTCAGAGACAACGTTTCAAGCCCGTTGGAAGTAACCTCGGAGCAGTACTGTTCGGCACTCCAAGAGGCCGCTCAGGTTCTCCTGGACCATGAACGGTTTCACCATAAGGCCGAAGTTGCGGTGGCTAACTTAGAGCTGGTCTCAGGCAAGAGGATTTACGTGCCATCTCGCACCAGCAGAGATCCGTTTCATCGGCAACTTGAAGAAGCCCTCGCCACCGCTGAAATGATCAGGGGGGACCGCCCGCGTCGAGCCTTGGAACGCCGTTTTGAGGGGGGCGCGTCAATTCGAGAGCGCCTCCATTTGCATCCGATGGGCTATCGAGAAGCCGGTAATTACGCGACGAGAAGAGATTTCCGCAAGGGTCGAATATCGCTAGTAGAAGCGCTCCTCCCACTCATGACGAGCTCCCTTGGAAAGAGTCATCAAATCTTGTCGGCGAGCTACGACACCCTCTTTTCTCGAAACAGTCGTGTCTATCGGGTGGCCGATGGTTCGGCCCTGTCAAGAGCGCTGGACGAAAGTACAAGTCTCTACTACCGAGTATTTCGCCCCGACGAGATGATCTCGGCGTTAATTAAGAATTTTGACTACGTCGTTGTGCCGAACGCCGGAAATGGATCTCACACGAAGTTAGAGAGCACACGCCACGGTTGCTTGATGCAGTCAATACCTCGAACCAACCCAGTTTCGCGAACGGTAATGACCTCTATAGCCTCGAATCTTGGATTTCGAGGTCGGCGACGAGAAATGTATGAGGCTCTGGGGCTCTGATTGGGCCCTCGTCCGAGGTCCAACCGCATAACACGTTGCCAGGCAAAAACTGATGGTTGCGAAATACCCTTATCCAATTCGAAAACCACGCTCAACGCCTCACGCGTTGCTGACCTGACTCGTCATTTTGGGGCTGTGAGGTCATCCAAGCCAACGTTCCATGCTGATGAGGTTGCATTTTCGCCAGAATATCCTCATGCAAATTTTCATCTGAAGAACAGTCGGTTGGGCTAGATGGCTCATTTCATGGAAACGCCCCTAGCGCTGCCACCACGCGCCTGCCGTATCATCAATCAGCATTGGAACCTTAGGCCGCAAGCCATCAATTCCTCAATCAGGTGGATCCTGCAGGGACTTTCTCTTTTGCAAGGCCGCATGCAGCAGCCCACCGATATCGTTGCTACCAACATCAAGGAATCCGGTCGGCCAGTCTGAGTCGAGCCCCCCTAACGCGTTTACGGTTGACGACCTATACCTCGTTTCACCTTCGATTTGCTCGGCAAAGAGTAACCCTACGAGCTCGCCGGTCGAGCTTGAGGTGTCTTCAGCGACCCGAAGGCGCAAACGATTTACGAGGTGCTCGCTGTGGGTCTCGACAATGATCTGACGCCCTGAACGAGTGCATGCTAGGAGGAAATCAGCGAGCTTTTGTTGCATCAAGGGATGCAGGTGCAGTTCAGGTTGTTCAAGAATCACCACTTGCCCTGGCTTAGCAAGTAGGCAAAGCACGATTACCGGCAAAAGTTGACTGACCCCAACACCGACCGAGGTTAGGTCGACGACGTGGTCAGCATTCATGGGGATAACCTGCAGCCCGATACCAATGCGCCCTCGATCCCATGCACGAGCCATACGCACAAGTCCGAGCTCCCCCAGCCAGTAGTCAACACCTGCGCTTAAGGACATTCGCCTCTCGGCACCATCGGAAGTTGGAACCAAAGTCTCGACGTTACCGAGGGTTAAAAGGATTGCGGCGGTGTGCTCACCACTTACGCCGATATCTCCGCTATTGACACCCTCATCGTAGAGAACATTTGGCGCCTCCCTAATCGGACCGAGATATTTTAAGTCACTCGAGAAAAAGCGGCGTACGTCTTTCCAGACAGCACTTGTCGTAGCGCTATCACAAGTGACTATGACGGACTCCTTAGCGCGAACGTCATTTCTCAATTTCATCTTGACAACTTCTCGCATCTCACCCTCCAACAGCCGCCGAAAGGTCTCTTCGGCGAGAGGGCCGAAACGTCCGTTGAGTTCGATAAAGTCCTTCATGGCGAAGGCTCTCAGTCGATGCAGGTGTCTCCCCTCCAACAAAATTTCGATTACCCCGTCGCTGTTTTCCAAACCTGCTGCAATCGATTCTGAACATGATTTAATAAGTGATTCAAAAACCTCTGACCTCGACGATGGGCGACGCGAGGTCTGCACTCCACGCTCATACCTCTCACTTGCCAACTTCAAGAAGGGCAAATCAAAGTGTCTCTTGGGAAAATCGACTGTGCCGGCAGAGGAAGAATAAAGCGAGTCCACTTGACGCCACCACTGACCAAAGAGCAGATCAAACTTCGTAACAGTTTGAAAGAGTCCTGAAGGGAATCCCCCTGACATTTCTGCCCAGTCAACCGTTCTGGCATCTTCGCCAGCTTCAACCACAGAGCCCGTTGCGGCAAACAGACGCGCTTCGCTCTCTGAAGTTGTGTTGGCGCGAGCTCCCTGCTCTCCATTTGTGGTCACCGTGAGACCATAGATTTCCACACCAGTGACATAATTCGTTTCTCTTACGATGGTTGCGATCTGCGCAGACACTGATGAAACAAGCGCCCGACCCGAGGTCTTCTTTGGACTTTGGACAAGTTCAATCCCAAACCTGACACGAAGGGGTTTTTTGTTTGAACCTGCAGCGTTTTTCTTGGTGGGGCCTCTTACCGTATGCAATGCCCTGGAAGTGATGCCTTCAAGTTCAACTTCGAGAGCAATCCCCTCATCGTTCAAACTTTGAAATCGCTTGGTTTCTTCGTATGTGCCTAAGCGAACAAGCTTTCCGTTGAGTGGGAACATGCCCGGATCGGTATCCACGCTCGCAGCTTGCGCCAGTGCAAGCAAAGACTGGATCAGAGTGCTTTTACCCGAACTGTTCGCCCCAACGATGATGGTGAGCGGTTTGGTTTCGACCCGCGCCTTCGCAATGGACTTGAAATTTCGTAGACGAATCGACCTGAGGACAAATGGATGCGAGGCGCTCATCGCCTCACCAGCCCCAAATAATCATCGATCTCCTCAAAGACGACCTCGTTATTTCCATCACCCTTCGGGATTCCTTGGTTCCACAGGTGAGCTGAAGTCACAACTTTTCTGGACCTCGAAAGTACGTCTCCATGAGAGGTCAAAAGTTCAGCACTGGTCTTCCATCCGTCTATTTTGATTAACGAAAAATGTGAGTGCTCATCCGCGTGAAGGGTAAGCGCGTTGCACAAGAAGGTGATTATGGATTGATGCAACAAATCCCCCAAAGTAGAGCCGGCGGCTTGTCGCCACGATTGGAGACTGAACGCACCTCGCTCAGACAAAAGATCAAGGTCGTTACCGTCCAAGCAGAAATCATGCCCCTTGGATCTCTGCAAAAATGATTGAAGGGATTCGAAGTAATGGTATTTCGCTTCTTCGGATTGCAAACCCGATAGCAATTCCGGATCAAAGAGTCCCGGGTCTAATTGAGAAAGAACCCCCTCCTGTAGCAATCGCGTAACGCAATCACCAGTGAGAATTTTGGCTGATTCTCTTTCCTCGTTCTTGAAACTGGTTCGAAAATCGACGAGCCCGCGCAGTTGCCGCCCAGATCTCCCAAGGCCCAGCGTCTCACTGCTTAAGGCGACCCGATCGACATCGTCAAGTGACGATGATGACAACCAGCCAACCGCCCGCCCTATCTGACTACCCATCCAAACAAACGAACGAATGTCCGTTTGGACAACGAGTCCATAGTTGGCATGCGCCTCTCCCTGGCTGACCACCAGGTCTCTATCAGTAGCCATCTCGGGGAATGGATGGCAAAGCATTATTTCGACCACGTCGTCCGATATACGTATTTTCGTGACCAGACCGATTCTTGACGACGCCCCTGAGCCATGAGGGCCTCGTATCACTCGGATATCACCAACTCTGACGCCGTCTAAGTCGCCCGTCGGTGCACTCAATGTTCTCTCTGAAATTGCTTTTGCAACTCGCTCAGGAATCATTTCCAACCTCCAACTGCTCATAACGATCACTTACCTGGAAAAACCACATAGTCCATGCTGCGCCGTGCAGGCTACTGTCAAGAATCGCTAGTACCTCTCGCCCGAAACGAGAAAGTAGAATCTGTTTTCTATTCGAAACGGTCGTTCTCGAAATCACAAGGCTCTCCGCTACTTGAGTGTCAGAGAAATTTTGAATCTTCATATGGACAAGTGCGACTTCTTGGTCACTCGAGGCATTGACAAAGACACCAACCACCCGAGCAACCTCTTGAGTATCGTTTCCCGAAAACACTCGCAGCGTTCCATTCTCAAAATATCCTTCACTCATATCAAGGTCAGCTGGGAGCCATGATGTCAAAAGGTTTTCCAGAATTTTCATGAGATTTGCACGGGAAACACCTCCCATCGCCTGAATGCACGTGTCAAGAATTTTCTCCAAGTCAGCGCCTCGGTACACCATTGATGCCTTCTTCGATGCTGGATTCTCGACGGTCTTTGGAATGCTTTCAAGAGTTCTGGATAATGACTCAAGCTCCTGATCCGAAAGATAGCGAAACTTGGATGGATTAGTGACGGACGAAATCCAAATCACGCCACCCTTTTTCTCTCGAAGATACTTCTCACCCTTAGCGATTTTGTCGATGCGATCGACCAATCTGCGAATGACCGGGCTCGAATACCGCCGATAGAGCACTCGCTTTACCGAACGTCCAATCAAACCCCGGAAATGAGGTAGATCGGTGGCAATGTCGAAGGCGTACTCCAGCTGCCCCTCGTCGATCAACATTATGGCAACATCTTGAGTGAGTTCATCTAAAGCTTCGTCAGCCCACTTCCGGCCAGCCCCATATTTGTGGGCCGGATAGTTACTTGCCACCATTCGAGTGACCACCGCAATTAACGCATAAAGATCGGGGCCGATTGTCGACTGGTGAAACTCACTTCTTAAATCTTCCAAATTCACGAGGCGCCGTCCCGTCGGTCGCGACGAGAAGTTGAAATAACGACAGCTTTGATGCGCTCCACCAAACCGGTGTCATCGGGCTCTTCACAACTGAACGTGTCTATGGTGAAATTTTCCTGTTGGACAACCACCGGGAAGGTCGTCACGTATCCATCAAGTTCAATTTCACAGCGAAATTGGTCGGCGTAGTGAGCGTGTCCGTCATGGGCTAACTCAGTTTCTCGCGAACGAGATCGAGCGAACGCCAAGGTATTCGGACCGATGGGACTGAGGGTCAAGACTCGTCGGGGCTTTGCGGAAAACGGTTGACCGCTCGGCAGCGAGACTTGATCGGGACCAAGGAGGAACCACGTGCCGATTTCAAACTCAACGTCGGGGTACTCAAGCAATGACCGCGCGGCGCTGAACATCTCCTTCGGCTTAAGGTTCATCCTCGTACCGCCGAAGTTTTCGATTGAAGACGGCACGTCCATTTTGGCACGCCCCTGAGTCTATTCGTAGCAACCGAGGCCTCCGGTCAGCTTCGTTCTCCTGCCCAGTTTGGGTCCATGAGTTGGAGTCTTCAAAAAAATCTAGGGCGGCTAGACATTGCGCACTTGACACAACCTTGAAGAAGGTGACCCCAACGAAAGGATTCAAATGAAGTTACCCCACCAGCCCAGCTTGTACGAAACCCTCGTAGCTACCTATCGCCGCCGTAAGGGCGAATCCATTTCTCTCAACGAAGTAGCCAGTGCCATGGCCCCCCTGGGCTGGGACGTTCGCGCCCTGACGCCAGAAGAACACCACGGCGGCCCCGGCTTCTGTTGGCGCTGCGCACCTCGGACGCCCGCTGGTGCCGCTCCCGTCTTCGTGCGAATTGCCAATGGGCAGCACATCGTCAACTCATCCCTTTAACGAGAGCGCTCCTTCATGAAAAGCAAAAAATGGCCACCGTACTCATCTAGGGTCAGCAGCCCAAACGGCACTCACCGCACTGGGCCGTGGAATCCCCTTGGTCCCCCTCATGGGATTCCTGGCGAGGTCGTCTCTGCGCGCGTTTTCAACCCCCACGAAGACGAAAATTCCATCGGTAAGGTTCGCCCAGTCGTGATTGTTCGGCGAGTTGACGGTCATTTCGTCACTGTTGGCCTGACCCGCCGCACCACCTTCGTCGACGGCATCACGCCGCGGCAGCCGATACCTCACCCGGAGGCGATTGGGCTCAACGGACCAGGTTTTCTGTGGGGAACGCTGACAAACGTAAGCGTCCTCGACGCCTATCACCACATCGGGTACGTCGATCCGTCACTGGCGCTTCAGATTCGAATGGGATTCAACCTTGGGCGCGACATCGTTGACGCTATTGACATCACAGCATTCTCTCACCACGCAGCCCCTCTGATCGGATGACCATGTTCTCAACCAGCCCCTCAGCGGAATCTCGATTCTCTATCAAGCGGGTCGTCACCTCCGACGAAGCTGAAGTTCTTCGTGGCCGTCTCGTCGAAATGAAGTGCCGCAATATTTCCTTCCACTCTGACTTTGACGGGGGCATGTACTGGACCTGCACAGTGGGAAGTAAGCCGTTCAATGCCGACGTATCCATCAATGGCTGGAATCCGAGCGGACCACCATGCGTTCAGCTTTCGGCCACTTCCGCTGCGGCGATTGCTCGCATCGCGAAGCGTATTTGGGGATTGACCGTCCACGTCGACGATCTGCTGAACCGAAGTGACTACGGAAGCAAGCGACACAATCCGGGGGCCTAACCCACCATCGTGAACCGTCAACCTACCTATCGAAGCCCTGAGAACCACTAACACAATTAATTTAAGGAGACTCCAGTGTCCACGCAACGAATTTACCTTCGCCCTCTCGACGTCCACGTCAACGTTGACGATCGTGCCGTCGAGCAGGTCTATGAGAAGGTCCGACCCATGATTGCCAAAGACTGGTGCGCTAGCGATCGCAGCCAATACGGTTACCCCGACGACCTCGTTCTGTGCGTCACGGACGCAGTGTGGTCAATCGGCGTGAGCTACACCAAGCATGTCGTACCAGTCCTAAACCGCCTGCGGGGGTACCGAATTCTTCTGGGTCAGTCACTTGAGACCCCGTCCACATTTCTTCACCACTTCCGAGACCACCTCAACGATGAGGGTGAATGCCTCGCGGCCAAGCTCTTTGAGAACCGCCAAAAGACTTCCACGGCGGTGTCCGCGTGGCGGAAGGCGTATGCCATTCAAAAAACTCTCGAAATTCTTCGTGACCACGGCGTAGAAACGCCGGATGACCTACTCGTAAACATTCACAACCGCAAACTCCGTAGGGGCCTCGAAGCCATACCCGGAGATGCAATCGGCGTTCGAACCGACTATCTCTTTATGCTCGCCGGCGCTGTAGAACTAGCCAAGTACGATCGACAAATTTCTCGATTCTTGGGGCTGGATTTCAATGCTCGAATGCGACTGCAGGCAATCGCCATCCTCACGGCCGTGGCCGTTCGTTTTCGAGACGAATTCCCTTGCATCAACACCAGGTCCGTAGATCATTTCATTTGGCAGGCAATGTCCGGGGCTTCCGACAATTTTGAAAGCCATTCCGCCGGTATGTAGCCCCACGCATTTGGGCAACGTCAGGGTCGACATTTCTTCACGTTGCCCAGCTACATCATTTGTGGGCGGTACGCCCCCCTGAACCCGCATCAATACCCATAGGACAGCCCCTTTCGTAGAGTGCGCAACCCATTTACTCACTGGGAAACTCGTAAACGAGCGCCCCACATCCCACGAGGCGAAGCCGAATCGAAATACAAAGGGGGGAGAAATCAATCAATTAGAGAGGAGGAAGCTCATGGAAAGGTGCGAGATTGACAAGAAGGCGCTGGCCCGAAGCGTAGTGGGGCTCATCGACTGGGCTTGGTTTCGGAATTTGGCCGTACTAAGGAAAGTGAAGATCTCATCACCCCAGATACAGACACAGATCAACATCGCGCTTCAACGCCCCAAAGCGCCTTCCACGCTTTCCCACACCGCACGACTCAGCATCATCTCAATAGCTGGGTATGAGGCGTCTCAAATATTTCAGGTCGAGTTAGGAGAATCGTTCAGCGATCCGTCACGTGAGCAACTCGAGTCTGCGTGCAATGTTGTTGAAATTGATGCGTCCCGATCTTCCTTGCTTTGCGCCCTCGCCTCTACTGTTCTCAACGAAAATCTCGCACAGGAACACTGTGCGAGGCTCCTTGAAGAGCGCTACTCAGTGGAGATCCCCCGAGCAGAGCCCACTGCGCCAATTCGGGCAATTGCACCCGCGCCCGCCGCGCCGCCATACCGCCCTCGGCTCAAATCGTCTCCAAAGAAGACGATTTCGGCCACCCCGCCCGTCGTCAGTCGAAGGAAGAAGAAGTCACCCGACATCGCGACGCTCAATACTCCTCTACCTATTATGTCGGTGGAACCATCTTGGGTTGAGCTCGAGCCCGCCACGCGATGGGTGCCCCAGCTCACACCAAAACTTCAAGCCGAAGGTTTCGACGTCAACCACCCACTGGTTGGTTCAATTGTTTGGGCGGTAGTGCGCTTTCACGATCGCCCGGGATACAAGGAGCGACCTAGCGTCATTATTGCCGTCAAGAAGAGTGCGTCAATCGTTCGTGGTCTGTACTCTCACCCGGGACCACGGAAGAAAACGTTCACAGTGTGGCAACACTACGACCTCGACCGGCTCGGTTCGATATCGGAAACAGACGAATTCGCCTTAGCCCTTCCTGTAAACCCACGAGTCATCGCTCGACTCTCCGATGAACACTGGAATCTGCTCAGGTAACTCGCGTTTCCAATTGAGCCTTCCTCTCAACGAATGCGTGATTGGTTGAAGCCCTCAGTTCGGCATCTCATTACTCCGAAACCAATGAGGGGGACTGCTGTCGGTTTAGTTGACAGTTCTTTTCCATAGTTTTATGCCACAGATAAGACTCCGTCAAGCGTTGTTGCCAGCGCTTCAAATTCAATTGGTGTGAGTTTGCCCAGGCTG
>Ga0208741_10000308_pt1 | contig 25172 bp, 24 predicted proteins | sample CryBogCBE03Jun09_FD_184576 | JGI IMG/M metagenome (GOLD analysis project Ga0208741, IMG submission 184576) | Freshwater microbial communities from Crystal Bog, Wisconsin, USA - CBE03Jun09 (SPAdes) | ecosystem: Environmental > Aquatic > Freshwater > Lake | place: Crystal Bog, Wisconsin, USA...
GTGTGAGACCGTAGAGATCACCGCTAAAGCCGGGCAGGTAGACCTCGACTAAAACGAAGCCATTGTCGTAGAACTGAGGTCGGCGACCGACCGAAATCGCGGCACAGCGCCACTCCCCCTCCACGATGGCCGCACCGGCATAAATACCCAATGCAGGAAGTGCCTGGCGGGGAGCAAGTGACATGTTGGCCGTGGGATAGCCGAGTTCACGGCCTCGGTGGTCGCCGTGCACGATATCGCCGCGCAGTACAAAGGGTCGCCCGAGCAGGGTGGCGGCCGTCTCGACGTCGCCGTGGTTAAGTGCCGCGCGGACGCTCGATGAACTGAAACGCTCCGAATCGCCAAATGAAGGGCACCGCACCACAGAGAATCCCGTGGTCGCGCCATACGACTCGAGAAAGGTGGCATCACCGAGCCGATCTTTACCAAAGTGCGTATCGTCACCCGTCACCACAACTTCGGCGTGGAGCTGGTCGACAAGGACCCGTTGGGTGAAGTCGACTGCGGACTCCGCGGCGGCTCGAGCATCAAAATGAACAATGCGCACCTGATCAATACCGAGTGCCGCGAACCACTCGAGTCGCTGCGAGAGGGTTGCCACGTCGAGGGGCGCACGATCGGGAGCAATGACTGAGGCGGGATGGGGGTCGAAGGTGATCACCGTCGCGTGAGCGTTGCGCTCACGAGCCATCGCCACGACGATGGCCAGAAGCTCCTGGTGACCCTTGTGGATTCCGTCGAAGGTGCCGAGGGCGACCACTGACGAAGTCGCGACGGCCGCGGTATCGGTGTCAGTAATAATTCTCACGCACCCACCTCCGGCAACACAAGGTCGGGCTGGAAGCCTTCGCCACGTGGATGGACAATACCGGCGAGATGACCACGTTCATCCACGACCGCGATATCCCCCGTGGCGCCGTCGAGATCAAAAACGAGCAGCTGCCCACGGCGCAAGCGAACGAGGTTTTCCTCGGTCGCGACGTAGGTCGGCAGGTGATCCACGAAGGATCGCGGGGGCAGCAACACCGATTCTCTCGCCTCGGCGAGTTCCGCGAGCGCCTCAAGTGTGAGTGCTTCGCTGGCCGTGTGGTCACCACTGCGTTCACGTCGCAACGCCGTCAAGTGGCCGAGCGTTCCTAGCCTCACTGCGAGGTCGGCCAGCAAGACACGCACGTACGTGCCGACGCTGCACCCCACGGAGAAGTGCCACACGGCGTTGTCAGTTGTTGGGGTCAACGTGAAGTGATTAATGACGATGGCACGGGGTGCTCGTTCGACTTCAATGCCCTCACGAGCGAGCTCGTGCAGCCGCTTACCCCCGACCTTGAGGGCGGAGACCATCGGCGGAATCTGAGACTGGGGCCCGGTCAGCGTCGCCGCGGCGGCGGCGACGACGACCTCGGTCAGGGACGGAACGGGACTCGTGGCAATCACGGCGCCGTCGGCGTCCAGTGAGTCGGTCGCCACGCCAAATTGCACGGTACCGGTGTAGACCTTGTCCCGGCCTTGCGCAAAGCGCATCAGTCGAGTGGACGGACCGACGCCAATGACGAGGAGTCCGGTCGCCATGGGATCAAGCGTGCCGGCGTGACCCACTCGTCGTTCCTTCAAGGCCTTGCGCACCTTGGCCACGACGTCGTGACTCGTTATGCCCTGCGGCTTATCAATGAGTAGCAGGCCGTTAGGCGTCGTCATCGTGGTTCATGCGCCGCAGCACATCCTCCACCGCTGCCCCACTCTTGATGGCGGGGTCGGCCATGAAGCTGAGCTTGGGGGTTCGCTTCATGCGGGTCTGGGCGTTAACGGAGCCCTGAATCTGGCTCCGTCGCTCCTCGAGCACTTCGGCGGCCTCCTTCGACAGCGAGTCGAGGTAGACCATGGCGAAACGCATATCGGGCGAGACTTCGACGCCGGTCACGGTGACAAAGCCGAGCCGGTCGTCGAGGTCGCCAATGCGCACCATCTGTTCCGAGATAACTTCCCGCAAGATTTGATTGAGTCTCGCCGAGCGAGGATAAGGGTGATGTCCGTCCTGGGCCATGAGTTAGGCCGTACGCGGAATCTCGCGCTCTTCGAAGGTTTCAATGATGTCGCCTTCTTTGAGGTCCTGGTAGTCGGACAGTCCAATACCGCATTCGTAGCCGGCGTTGACCTCACGGGCGTCGTCCTTGAAGCGACGCAGCGAGGTGATGGAGCCCTTCCAGATGATGGTGCCTTCACGCAAGAAGCGCACCTTCGATCCTCGAGTAACCACACCTTCGCGAACGTAGCAACCAGCGATCGCTCCGACCTTCGGTACGCGGATGACTTCGCGAACTTCGGCTTCACCGGTGACCACTTCTTCGAAGACGGGAGAGAGCAGACCAAGCATGGCCGCCTCGATTTCCTCAATCAACTTGTAAATGATTTCGTAGGTGCGGATCTCGACACCCTCGGTCTCGGCCATGTCGCGGCTTCGACGGTCGGGGCGCACATTGAAGCCAATGATGGTCGCGGTCGAGGCCTTCGCCAACTGGACGTCGTTCTCGGTAATACCGCCGACGCCTCGGTGGACGATGACGAGCTTGACGTCGTCGCGTTCGAGTTTGCGCAACGATTCGGTGCACGCTTCCAGCGAGCCCTGGACGTCGGCCTTGAGCACGAGGTTCAAGGTGGCCGATTCGCCACGCTGGATCTGTTCGAACAGGTCCTCCAAGCGAGCACCCGAAGCGGCGGCAATCGGCTGGTGACCGACCATGCGCACACGCTGGGCGCGGGCCTCGGCCAAATTACGAGCATTCGTGAGGTCCGTCGCAACGCGTACTTCGTCACCAGCGAACGGTGGCTCGGAGAAGCCCAGCACCTGGACCGGTGTTGACGGTCCAGCTTCCTTGACCTGCTTGCCCTGGTCGTTGATGAGCGCCTTGACCTTGCCCCACGTGGCGCCCGCCACGACGGGGTCACCGACGCGCAGCAGACCATCTTGGACCATGACCGTGGCCACGGGGCCACGTCCGACTTCAAGGTTGGCTTCGAGCACCGTGCCACTGGCGCGTCCGGTCGGACGAGCCTCGAGTTCTTCAAGTTCCGCGACGAGCAGCACCTGCTCGAGCAGTTCGTCGATGCCGAATCCCTGGAGGGCTGACACCTCACACACGATGGTCTCGCCGCCCCACTTTTCGGGAACGAGTCCGTGTTCGGCAATCTGCTGCAACACACGGTCGGGATTGGCGTTGGCCTTGTCGATCTTGTTGACCGCCACGATGATTGGCACTTCGGCCGACTTGGCGTGGTTGATGGCCTCGATCGTCTGCGGCATCACGCCGTCGTCGGCGGCGACCACCAAGATGACGATGTCGGTGACCTTGGCACCTCGGGCACGCATGGCCGTGAAGGCTTCGTGACCGGGGGTGTCCAAGAATGCGATGTGCTTCCCCTTCCAGGAGACCTGGTAGGCACCAATGTGCTGAGTGATGCCACCGGCTTCACCAGCGACCACATTGGTCTTTCGAATCTTGTCGAGCAGCATCGTCTTGCCGTGGTCAACGTGACCCATGACGGTGACGACCGGCGGACGGGGCACCATGTCGATGCCCTCGTCGAGGTCTTCTTCGTCGAAGTAGCGAGCGAGCAACGCGGCTTCTTGCTGTTCACCCGGGTCCACCATGCGAACTGACGCGCCCACTTCGGCGGCGTAAAGCTCGATCATGTCGTCACTCAGGGCCTGCACCGCGGTGATGATTTCACCCTGGAGGAACAGGAACCGCATGACGTCGGCGGCACTGCGGTTGAGCTTGGGTCCCAAGTCCTTCGCCGTGGCACCGCGCTCGATGATGATTTCACCGTCTGGCACTGGCGCCGACGAGGGTTGCCACGTGGTCATCTGGGTTGGCTCGAGCTCCTCGACGTTACGGCGACGACGACTGGTCTTCTTGCGCTGCGATCCGCGAGGACCTCCACCAGCACCGCGTGGCGGTGCTCCGCGACCACCGGCCGCTGGCGCGCCACCCGAAGCGGGAGCACCGGGACGAGCGGGGTAGTTGGCGCCACCGGGACGCGGGGCACCCATCGGTGGACGAGGCCCACCAGTACGGGGACCCGAGGGGCCGCCGGGACGACTCGAAGGGCCGCCCGGACGCGCACCGGTCGAGCCTGGTGCACCGGCACCCGTGGGTCGGCGCATGCCAGGGGGTGGCGGAATAGGACGGCCACTGGCGCTGGTGGGCGGCATGGGGCGTGGGGGCGGCGGAATAGGACGGCCACTGGCGCTGGTGGGCGGCATGGGACGAGTCGGCGCCTCGCCCGCCTCACCGGTGGGGCGCTGGCTGGGGCGGATCGTCTGCGGGCCATCAGGCGACGGTGCCCGAGGGGCGACCGGCTTTGGTGGCACGACGGTACGAGTGCGAACGGTCGTACGAGGCTCGTTCGAACCGTCCGTCGCCGGAGCGTCAGTCGACGCGACGGGGGCGGACTCCACCGTCGGAGTGGCGACGGGTGCGACTGGCGCTGCGGGAGCCGCAGCCTCGACGACGGGAGCAGGCTCCGGAGCGGGTGCGTCGCTGACTGCGGGGGCGTCGGCCTTCGCCTTGCCCTTACCCTTCGCCTTGGATGGTTCTTCGGGCTGGACGTCGCGACGGAGACCGTCGGCGTCTGCACGGCGACGGATACGGTCCGCCTGGGCGTCCTCAATGGACGCCGAGGGGCTCGAAGCGCCAATACCCAGCTTGCCAGCGAGGTCGAGCAGCTCCTTGCTCGTTAGACCGAGCTCTTTCGAGAGCTCGTGTACCCGGATCTTCTTCTGCGCCAAAACGTTCCTTAACCTCAGTGCGCACCATGGTGCGCACGGTTCCTTATTCTTTCACAACTATTACTGCTAGCGACGAGTCCGCAAAGGCCCGCCACGTACTGACTTCTTCGTCGCGCAACGACCGCCGAAGCGCCTTTTGCGCGTGGTGCACGGTGAGTGTCGAGCCACACGGCCCTTCGGCACACCACCACAGACCACGACCACTCCCCCGCCCCAGGTACCAGCCCTGATCAGAGAGACCGACGCGGTGCAGTGACGCATCCTCACGGCGAGTCCGGCACACGACGCACGTGCGCAGCGGGCTTATGCTTCGCCCTCCGCGAGATCGATGACGATGACGTCATCCTCGTTGCCTTCAGCGTCGATCACGTGGACCTCGTCGACCACGGCGACCACGTCACCATTCTCGTCGGCGACCACCGTTACGGTCTCGTCAACGACGTCGTCGCCGTCTGTCCAGACCTCTTCGACAACCTCGTCTTCGCCCTCATTCTCAGAGCGAATGTCGATACGCCAACCCGTCAAACGGGCGGCGAGACGGGCGTTCTGCCCCTCCTTGCCAATGGCGAGCGACAGCTGCTGGTCGTGGACAATGACCGTGGCGATGCCTTCGGCTTCGTTCAGCTGCACCTCACGAACACGCGCCGGAGCGAGGGCCGACTGAATGAACGTGACGGGGTCGTCACTGTAGGGCACTACGTCGACGCGCTCGCTCTTGAGCTCGTTAGTAATGTTGCGGACGCGCGAACCGCGGGTACCGACGCAGGCGCCGACGGGGTCGACCATCTGGTCGTTGCTGGCCACCGCGATCTTGGAACGGTGTCCGGGTTCGCGGGCGAGGGCCTTAATTTCGACGATGCCACTGGCAATCTCCGGTACTTCAATTTCGAAGAGCTTGGCGACGAGCGCGGGGTGGGTGCGCGAGACGACAATCTGGGGACCCTTGTTGGTCTTGCGCACTTCAACGATGTACACCTTGACGCGAGCGCCGTGCTCATAGCGCTCGAAGGCAATCTGCTCGCCCTGGGGCAAGAGGGCCTCGACGCGACCGAGGTCGAGCAGCGTGTACCGGTTGTCGGTCTGCTGCACGGTACCCGAGACGATGTCACCTTCACGGTTGGCGAACTCTTCGTACATCTGGCGGCGCTGGATGTCACGAATGAGCTGCATGAGCACCTGCTTGGCCGTCTGCGCCGCGATACGACCGAAGTCGTCCGGGGTGGCGTCCCACTCACGGGTCACGTTGCCGTCGAGGTCGAGCTCGAGGCCCCACACCTTGATTTCACCCGTCTCGGGGTTGATCTCGACTTCGGCGTCTTCGGCCGAGTCGGGACGACGCTTGTAGGCGGCCAGCAGGGCGTTCGCCAGCGCGACGAGGAGTTCACCTTCGTCAATGTTCTGGTCGCGGGCGATCTGGCCCAGAGCCTCGAGGAACTCAAAATTTGCCATGGTCTTAGCCTTTCTTCTTCGTAGTGGATGCGGCCTTGGAGGGCGACGGCTTTGCTTCCGCGCCCCAATGGAACACGGTGCGGGCGCGCTCGATGTTCTCTAGTTCAATGGTGACGGGGCCGGCCTCGGCGTCGTCAATCGTCACCGAGTTGCCCGAGGCGTCGGTCAGGATGCCTTCGAGTCGACGCGTCGACTCCCCCGCGCGCAACTGCCGCAGCGTGACAATCTGCCCGACGGCCGACGCGAAGTGCTTCGCGGTCCGAAGTTTGCGCTCCAAGCCGGGGCTCGAGACATCGAGGGTGAAGTGGCCGGGGATAGGATCATTGAGGTCCAACCACTCGCCGATGGTGCGGTTGGCCTTGGTCAGTGACTCGAGGTCGACGCCGCCTTCTTTGGTGACGACAACGTTGAGGGTCCCCTTGGCGAATTCGAGGTCATACAGTTCGAGGCCGAGTGTGGATAGAAGAGTGCGCACTGGTGTCTCAAGGTCCATGGCCGCACTCCTTTCTCGGTGTCGCTCTTCGCGTTGAACAATGAGAAAGCGCGGGCCCGAGGCCCGCGCTTAAACGATGCCAAACGTCCAGAAGCGGACTGTAGGTTTCCAGTGTAGCAGTGGAGCGGCGTTCCCTCAAGCCACACCGGGGCTCCCGCGGGTCTCTTTAGTACGATTTGGCGATAATGCAGGTCAATCCGGCCTCTTTTTCGTGGTCCGGCATTGACCCGTCAGCCCGCTGCAAGCAGCGAACGGTCAACGCTTCACCCTTGAGCTGCTTTTCAATCTCCGGGGTGACGAGGTCCCACGCCAAGCGGGCAAAGCCCGTTTGGGCCGCGGCAATGGCCTCTTCGACCGTTGCGACGTCGACGGTCAAACTGTCTCGACGGTGCAGTGCGGTGGCGAGCAAGTCAGCCTGAATGGCCTCGAGGAGCGTCGTGGTCGTCACGGCCACGTCAGCCAGCGCTACGAGAGTCTTCTCACCGGTGTCTCGGCGGACTACATTGACCACGCCTTCGGCAAGGTCGCGAGGACCCACTTCGATCCGCAACGGGAAGCCCTTTAGTTCAATGTCCGTCACCCGACGACCAAACGAACCACGACCGCGGTCCAGTGTGACGCGCACGTCTGCGTTGTCAAGAGCGGTCACGAGTGAAGCACAGGCGGCGTCCACTGCCTCATCACCATCACGCACGGCCATCACCACCACTTGCGTCGGCGCGAGGCGAGGCGGAATGATCAGACCGCGATCGTCGCCGTGCGCCATGATCAGGCCACCGACCATGCGCGTCGAGGAGCCCCACGAAGTGGTGTAGCAGTGCGCCGATTCACCGGCGTCACTCTGAAAGACGATGTCGAAGGCCCTAGCGAAATTTTGCCCCAGCTCGTGACTGGTGGCCATTTGCAGCGCCTTACCGTCCTTCATCATGCCCTCACAGGTCATGGTGTTGGTCGCTCCCGCGAAGCGCTCACTCGGTGGCTTGATGCCGAGAAACGTCGGGATGGCCAGGACATTCAAGATGAAGTCGTTGTAGACCTCGGTGTGAATCTTCCGCGCGTAGGCCGACGCATCCTCAGCGCTGGCGTGGGCGGTGTGGCCCTCCTGCCAGAGGAACTCCGACGAGCGCAGGAAGAGACGGGGGCGCATCTCCCAACGCACCACGTTGGCCCACTGGTTGAGCAGGAGTGGGAGGTCCCGGTGACTCTGGATCCATTTGGCCATGTACTCGCCAATAACGGTTTCCGATGTGGGGCGCACGACGACGGGTTCGGCTAGCTCTTCCCCACCAGCGACCGTTACCACGGCGAGTTCGGGACTAAAGCCCTCGACGTGCTCGGCCTCCTTGGCGAGGTAGCTCTGCGGGATGAAGAGCGGGAAGTAGGCGTTCTGCGCCCCGGCTCGCTTGATGCGACGGTCAACTTCGGCGACCATTCGCTCCCAGATGGCGTACCCGTGGGGGCGAATGACCATGGTGCCGCGGACGGGACCGTTGTCAGCCATCTCGGCCTTGGCCACCACATCTTGGTACCACTTTGGAAAGTCTTCGGACTGGGGGGTTACGACGTTCGCGGTGGCCACGATGCTCCTTTATAAAAACTCTGCCGAGCCTAGTAAACGGGCTACTCCGCGCGACGGCGAATGCGCTCGATTTTCAGTCCAGCGTTATTGGCGTCGGCACCCTTGTCGTCGAGCAGCGCGGCCCGGTCGGCGGCGGCCTCCGCTTCGGCGGACACGTCACGGGCGGCGAGACGAGCCTCGACCCCCTGCTCGACGATCTTCTTCGCTTCTTCGACCAGTGCCTCGACCATTTCGTCTTCGGGTACGACGCGAACGATTTGACCCTGAATGAACAAGTGCCCGCGCTTCTTGCCCGCGGCAATGCCGAGATCCGCGTGACGAGCTTCGCCAGGCCCATTCACGACGCAGCCCATCACCGCGACCTGAATCGGGAGCTGGAGGGCCCCCAGGGCCGCCTGTGCCTCGGTCGCGACTTTGATCACGTCAACTTCGGCTCGTCCGCAGCTCGGGCACGCAATGAGGTCGAGCCCCTTGCGCTCACGGAGGCCCAACACTTCGAGCAACATCCGACCGGCGCGTGCCTCTTCGACGGGGTCCGCCGTGAGCGAGTACCGCAGAGTGTCGCCAATGCCTTCGGCCAAGAGGGTGCCAATGCCGGCGGTCCCCTTCAAGAGGCCACCCGGCAGTGGGCCGGCCTCGGTCACGCCGAGGTGCAGCGGGTAGTCAAACGTCTCCGACGCCAAACGGTAGGCCGCAATCATCGTGGCCACTGAGGAGGCCTTAACCGAAATCTTCACGTCGTCAAAGCCGACTTCTTGGAAGTAGGCCAGCTCCATGCGGGCCGACTCCACGAGTGCTTCCGGTGTGGCGCCACCAAAGCGGGCGTACAGGTCGGGGTGGAGGGAGCCGGCGTTGACGCCAATGCGGATAGGCACGCCCCGGTCCTTGGCCTCGCGAGCCACCAGCTTGATCTCTTCGGGCTTACGAAGATTGCCCGGGTTGAGACGAAGGCCGTGCACACCAGCCTCGAGGGCGGCCAGCGCCATCTCGACGTGGAAGTGAATGTCGGCGACAATCGGCACCGGTGACCGCGGCACAATCTGCGCGAGACCTTCGGCCGCCGCCTGCTCGTTGCAGGTGCAGCGCACAATGTCGGCGCCGGCGGCCGCCAACGCGTAGATCTGTTGCAGGGTGCCCTCGACGTCAGCCGTCTTGGTCGTGGTCATTGACTGAATGGAAATTGGCGCATCGCCACCCACCTTGACCGACCCAACGGCGATCTGGCGGGTACGGCGACGAGGGCTGAGCGGGGTGGCGGTGACGTCCATGTCTCTATTCTGCCGTGTACCGAGCGAACGTCGAACGCTTAGTGGAAAGGATTCGTCAACGGGTGGGCAATGTCGAGGTACAGCGTCGACACGAACAGCAGGGCGATGGCCGCCACGAAGGCGTAGACCACCGGGGCCAACTTATTTAGGTCAGCCTGGTACGGCTCGGTGCGGCTGCGACGACGCAGGCGCTCGTAGGTCGCAATCGCCACGTAGCCACCGTCGAGCGGCAGCATGGGCAGCATGTTGAACAGACCAATGAAAATATTCAAATTGACCAAAATGAGCAGCAGCGCCGCGAGATTCGATGACGCCGCCTGCGAGGCAATGCGCACTACCCCCACAATGGACATGGGCCGAGTGACTTGATTGGCGTGGGCACTAGCGGCCGACGGCGACACCACCTGGTGGGCCAACGAACCAACGGAACTGGGCGAGAAGACGTGAACGAGGGCGTGAGCGGCCTGCGCGATGGTCGATCCCACGTCGGAGAAGGCCTGCGGTATCGCGGCGCTCCACGAATCCCCCGCCACGGCGTTTTGCAACTGCACGCCAATGAATCCCTGCGGAGAGGCACCGGTCGCCAACGGCTGCCCGCCGACCGTGAGTGTTCGACCGTCGACCGGAGTCACGAGCACGTGCAGCGTGTGACCGTCACGCTGCACCACGATCGGGAGAGCGATACCGGCGTGGCTGTGAATCACCGCGATGGCCTTCGTGAGGGAGTCAATCGCGACGTGATCAATGGAGACAATGCGGTCCCCCGCTCGAAGACCAGCCTGCTGAGCGACGTTCGTTGAGTGCCCCTGCCACACCTCAAAGCCGCCAACCGTAATGTCCTTCGGCTGCGGCACGCCGATGAAGACCAGCGAGGACCACGCCAGCACGAGAGCGATCACCATGTGCATGAACGACCCGGCCGACGCGAAGATGACTTTCCGCGGATACGAAGCGCTCCGGTAGGTACGCGCCTCGAGCGCTGGGGCTAGCGGATCGCCCCAGGTCATCCCGGGTACCTTGACGTACCCGCCCAGTAAGAGAGCTCGAACGCCGTAGCGGGTCTCACCGAAAGTTGCCGACCACAGCACGGGGCCAAAGCCCACGAAGAAGTCCGTCACGAGCATGCCGGAGCGCTTCGCGGTGATGTAGTGACCGAATTCGTGCAACATCACGATAACCACGATGCAACCCAGAACGAGGGGCAGCGCCCAGTTCACCACGACACCGAGACCGACGACAAACAGTCCGAGGCCGAGGAGGAGGCCGAGGAGTGACGTCCAGGAGTCGTTAGTGGTCGATTCGGTCATCAAAGAGGGAGCGTAGCGTGCGCGGTGCGCCGTGCAGTCGCGTCCTCGCGCTCCACATCCTCGACCGTGGCCACGGTCACGTCGACGTAGGCGTCCATCGTGGTGGCGACCACCGCGACGATCTCACGCCAGGCGATACGACCCTGCAAGAAGGCCTCCACCGCTACCTCATTGGCGGCCGACAACCACGCCGGGGCGGCTCCGCCTCGGCGGGCGGCCGCGTACGCGAGGTCGAGTGCGGGAAAGTCGTCACGACGCGGGGGCGAGAACTCGAGCTGGAAGCCACTCGTGAAGTCCAGTCGCCCCCACGTGGTCGACAATCGTTCGGGCAACCCGAGGCAGTACGCAATGGGGAGCCGCATATCGGGCGCCGATAGCTGGGCCAGCAGGGAGCCGTCGACAAACTCGACCATGGAGTGCACGATTGACTGCGGGTGAATCACGACGTCAATGCGGTCGACCGTCATCCCAAAGAGGGCCGACGCTTCGAGTACCTCGAGGCCCTTGTTCATCAACGTTGACGAGTCCACGGTGATCTTGGGCCCCATCGACCACGTGGGGTGTTGCAGGGCGTCCGCCAGCGTTACCGTGTCCAGCTGCGCCGACGACAGTTGGCGAAAGGGGCCGCCCGAGGCCGTTAACAACAGTCGGGCGACATCCGGATGTCCCTCCGTCGTCGAACCGACCAGACATTGATGAATGGCGCAGTGCTCCGAGTCAACGGGCACGATGTCACCACCCGAAGCGCGAACACGCTGCACCAGCGGCGCCGCCGCGACCAGCGACTCCTTATTGGCCAGAGCCAACCGGTGGCCGGCGGCCAAGGTGGCGAGCGTCACGGGTAGACCGGCAAAGCCCACGACGGCATTCACGACGAGCTCCGACTCACTCGAGAGTGCCTGGAGTCCCTCGGGGCCGCTCACAATGTCAACCCCGGGAGCGACGAGTTCGGCGAGCCGCCCTCGGTCTTCGTCGCGAGCGACGCCCACGCGGGTGAGGGAAAACTCGTTCACCACCGAGGCGAGCGCTTCGAGGTTCGTGCCGCCGGAGACGGCATCGAGAACAAAGGCGTCGGGTGCCGTGCGCAGCACTTCGAGGGTTTGGCGGCCAATGGAGCCCGTGACCCCCATAACGGCCACGTGACGAGGAGTCGTCACGACTAGCTCAGCCGAAGGACGTGAGCGAGATAGTAGGCGGTCGGCAGGGCGAACAGCAGCCCGTCGATACGGTCGAGCATGCCACCGTGGCCGGGCAAAATATGACCGAGGTCCTTGACGCCCAACGTTCGCTTCACCATCGATTCGAAGAGGTCACCGAGCGGCACCGCGACCGACAGCACGACGGCGAACTCGAGACCGTGGACCAGTGTCCAGGGGCTCATGAGCGGCAGTATCAGGGCACCCACCACGAGGGCCACGACGGTGCCGCCAATGGTCCCCTCGATGGTCTTGTTTGGCGAGAGGCGCTCGCTCAGGGGACGCTTCCCGAAGGCCCGTCCGGCAAAGAGGGCACCAGAGTCGTTGGCGACGGTCAACAGCAAGGTGCCAAGGCAGTAGGTCATACCGTGGCCACCGGTAAAGGTCCGAGGCGCAATCATCAAGATGCCAAAGGAGCCGAGGACGCCAATCCAGAGGTACACGAATAACGTGGCGCCGAGACCATCGAGGACGTCAATCCGCCGTTCAGCCGCGAGGTACCACACAAACCCAAAGAGTAAGAGCAGCACGGTGACGGTGCCGATCTGGCCGGCGCCCTTAGAGTAGACACTCGCGCCCAACGTGACAATGCCAACAAGGCCCAAAATGGTTGCGGGGTGGGCTCCCACCGCACGGTAGCCGGCGTACGCTTCCGCGGCGGCCAGGCCGAGCACGCCGAGAATCAGAACCATGACCGGCGCGCGCCCGAGCGCAAACACACCGAGGACCACGGCGCCCATAACGACACCCGTGATGGTCGCGGTGGAGACACTGCGACCACTCTGGCGGGCGGCGCGATGTGCCAACGGGTCGACGTTGTGGGACCGGCGAGTACGGAACTCACGCTGCGGCTCCGGACGTGGCGTCGAATCAAGAATGAGTTCGGGCTCTTCCTCGACCGAGAGTGAGCGGAAGGCGTCATCCGGTGAGGCGGTGGCCGAAAGAAGACTCGCGTCGAACTGCTCTTCGTGGGCAACCCAGTCGGCCTCGCCCTCGCGCCACGCGGGCGCGGGAATCGCCGCCCACGGGTCAATGGCCTGCCCTACTTCACGGGCCACCACGATAGGAACTTGGCCCGTCGGGGCATCCGTCCAGTGTGGCAGGAGCGTCGCGGGGTCAACAACGGGTAGCTCCGCCGCGAGCTCGCCAGCAAAATCAGCACCAGTGATAGTGACGCGCGAGTCGCTCGCACTCACCACCGGGACCGAGCCGGTTGGGACGTCGCCAATGGCGTCGTCAGACCTCAAGAAGCTCCTGCTCCTTGACGGCGAGCAGCTGATCAACGACGGCGACTTCGTCAGCCGTCATCTTGTCCAGCACCTTCTCGAGACGCTCGACTTCGTCCTTTGACAAGCCGTGCTCCTTCTCAAGCGACTCAATCTCCTGGCGGGCGTGGCGGCGCACGCCTCGCAGTGCGACCTTGCCATCTTCGGCCTTGGTCTTAACAATCTTGACGAATGCCTTGCGACGCTCTTCCGTCAGCGTCGGGAAGTTCAGGCGAATAATGACACCGTCGTTCGAGGGATTGAGACCGAGGTCGGCGTTGGCGATGGCCTTTTCAATGGCCGCCATGGCCCCCTTGTCGAAGGGTGACACGATCAGCATGCGAGGTTCGGGCACGGAGAAGTTCGCGAGCTGCTTGAGTGGCGTCTCCGATCCGTAGTAGTCAACCAGAATGTTTTCCACCAGTGCGGAGGAGGCCCGACCGGTGCGCACGTTGGCGAACTCCACCTTGAGGTGATCGATGGCCTTCTGCATACGCTCGCGAGCGTCCTCCAGGGCCAGTTCAATGAGTTCTTCGTTGTCCATTAGTTCACCAGCGTACCGACCGGTTGCCCGTCGAGTGCGCGTCCTAGGTTGCCCGGCAGCATCAGGTCAAAGACCCGAAGCGGCAGGTGGTTGTCTTTACAGAACGTTATCGCCGTCATGTCCATCACCCGAAGGTCCTTGGCGATGACTTCGTCAAAGGTGACTTCGTCGTACTTGACGGCGTCGGGATTCTTGCGGGGATCAGCGTCGTACACGCCGTCCACGCCCCCGTGCGTGCCCTTGAGGACGATGTCGGCCTCAATTTCGGCGGCCCGCTGGGCCGCTGGGGTGTCCGTGGTGAAGTAGGGATTACCCATACCGGCCGCGAAAATCACGACGCGACCCTTTTCCAGGTGCCGCACGGCGCGACGGCGAATATACGGTTCGGCCACTTGGTCCATGTTGATGGCTGACATCACCCGCGTCTGGCGACCATGCGACTCAATAGCGTCCTGCAAAGCGAGGGCGTTGATGACGGTCCCGAGCATGCCCATGAGGTCCGAGCTCGCACGGTTCATGCCGGCCATGGCGCCAGTGGCACCACGCCAGATGTTGCCACCGCCCACCACCACCGCCAGTTCGAGACCGCCGCGCTCGACGGCGCTGGCGATCTCTCTGGCGAGGTAGTCGACCGTGCTGGCGTCGATGGTCTGGTCACTCGCCGACGAGGCCAACGCCTCGCCGGAGAGCTTGAGAACCATGCGACGCGCCAACTTACTGACCAATCACTACTTGGGCGTAGGACGTGATGCTGGCCGCGCCAAGGAAGTCCTTGACTGACTGCTTCTCGTCCTTCACGTACGACTGCTCGTTCAAGACGCGCTCCTTGAACCAACCATTGAGACGACCCTCGATGATCTTCGGCAACGCCGCTTCGGGCTTGCCTTCGTTCAACGAAATCTCGGTCACCGTCTGACGCTCGGCCTCAACTTCGGCGGCCGGCACTTCGTCGCGGTTCAGGTAGCTGGGCTTGGCGAAGGCGATGTGCACGGCAATTTCGTGCGCCAACTCTTCGGTACCGTTCTTCAGCACCACGGCAACGGCATTCACGCCACGGCCCGACTGCTGGTGGATGTAGGTGTCGACCACTTCGCCCTCACCGGCCTCGAGACGGTAGACGCGGCCAATGGAGATGTTCTCCTTCAGCGTGGTCAGCATGGTTTCGAGCTGCTCCTGGAAGTGCGAGACGGCCTCGGGGCCTTCGGCGCACACGCGGGCGGCGATGTCGTCCACCATGGCGGTGAATTGCTCGGACTTCGCGACGAAGTCAGTTTCACAGCGCATCTCAACGATGGCAGCGACGTTGCCATTACGGACAACGGCGACGGCACCCTCGCCAGCCTCACGCTCAGCGCGCTTGGCGGCCGAGGCCAGACCCTGCACGCGCAACCACTGGGTCGCGGCGTCCATGTCACCGTTATTTGCTTCGAGCGCCTTCTTGGCGTCCATCATGCCAACACCAGTGGCCTGGCGCAGCGTCATTACGTCCTTCGCGGTGATAGTCACCTTGAATCTCCTTCTTCGTGGGGGTAGTAGGTAAGTAGGTACAGCGACTAGGCGGAAACAGCGGCCTTGGACGGACGGTTCTGGCGAATAAAACGGCCTTCGGTCACGGCGTCGGCGATCAAACGGCTGAGCAACGCCACCGAACGGATGGCGTCGTCATTGCCGGGGATGACGTAGTCAATGACGTCGGGGTCGCAGTTGGTGTCCACGACGGCGACGACGGGCAGACCCAACTTGCGGGCCTCGGTCACGGCAATGTGCTCCTTCTTGGTGTCGACGACGAAAATAGCGTCGGGCACACGGTCGAGGTTGGCGATACCACTCAAGTTGCGGTCGAGCTTTTCCAGCTCACGAGTGTGACGGAGAGCCTCGCGCTTGGGCATGCCCTCGAAGTCACCGTTGGCCTGCATGATGCGCAGTTCCTTCATGCGCTTGACGCGTCCGGCAACCGTGGAGAAGTTGGTCAACATGCCACCCAACCACCGCTGGTTGACGAAGGGCATACCGCAGGCTTCGGCGTAGTCCTGGACGACGCCCTGCGTCTGCTTCTTGGTGCTGACGAAGAGAATGATGCCGTCGTTGGCGGCGAGGTCACGGACATAGGTGTAGCCCGCTTCGATACCGGCGAGGGTCTTACGAAGGTCGACGAGGTAGATGCCGTTGCGCTCACCGAGAATGAAGCGGCGCATCTTGGGGTTCCAGCGACGGGTCTGGTGACCGAAGTGGACGCTGGAGTCGAGGAGTTCCTGCAGGGTAACAAGTGCCATAGAAATACGTTCCTTTTCTGTGCGGTTACGAGCCCCGTCGTGCACCGTTTCCGGCGACCGCACTAAACGACGTGGCGTGTCTCACTCTCCCACCGTGGGCGAGCCCCTCCAGTGTAGTTGATTCGACCCCATCAGGGAAGTCCGCCCCTCACCCGCGCGGGTGGGTGCTCCGGTGAATTGCCTGCAGGCGGGCCTTCGAGACGTGGGTGTAGAGCTGGGTCGTGGTCAGACTCTCGTGGCCCAGGAGTTCTTGCACAATACGAAGGTCGGCGCCGCCTTCGAGGAGGTGCGTGGCAAAGGTGTGTCGAAGCGCGTGCGGATGGACCTGTGAGGTGCCCAGGCGGGTGTCAAGAACGCGTCGGACGTCGCGGGGCCCCAGTGGGGCACCTCGACGATTCACGAACAGGACGTCGACCGGTGTTCGCTCCGTCATCACTGCTCCCCGACCCTCGTCACGCCATCGACGAAGGGCCGCCACCCCGAGACCATGCAGGGGAACGATTCGCTCCTTGTTACCCTTGCCGCGAACCCGCAGCAGGCCGCTTTCCCACTGCACGTGCGAGAGCGTGAGCCCACAGAGCTCGCTGACGCGGAGACCGGCGCCGTACAGAACCTCACAGATCGCCCGGTCTCGCAGGGCCCACGGGTCGTCACCCCACTCGGTGTCGAGCAGGTCCGTCAGTTGTTCTCGGGTGGCGAGCGCGGGAAGCATGGCGTGGGCACTCGGTGATGAGAGGCGAGCGGCGGGGTCTGTCTCGATATGGCCCCGCTCCAGCAACCACTTGAAATAACCCCGTAGTGATGCCCGTCGCCGGGACAGTGAGGCTCGTTCGTCTCCTCGCACGTGCATAAAGGTCATGTAGGAACGCAGGGTACGCTTCGTGACTTCGTCCGGCGACGACAGTCCCTGTTCGGCAGCCCACGCAACAAATGCGTCCAGGTCTGACCGGTAGGCCCGCTGAGTTTCACCCGATCGGGCCAAGGACGAGAGCGTTATCCCGTAGGCCTCACGGTGCCAGTTGTCAGGGCTCGACGTGACTTCCTCCATGCACCTACCCTAGGTCGACCGTGGCCAAAACGGTAGGCCCCACGTGAGTAATCTGGCGGTGGAGGTGGCGCATGTCACGAATTTTGATTGTTGAAGACGACGACCACATTCGTTCGTCGCTGCGGCTCCTATTCGAAGCCGATGGTCACGTCGTCGACGAGGCCGCCAACGGTGATTTGGCCATTGAGGCGGCCCGTCGGATGCAGCCCGATGTGGCCCTCGTTGACGTCATGCTGCCGACAATTTCCGGATTTGAGACCTGCGCGGCCCTGCGCGCACTCGGCGATATGCCCATCGTGATTGTCTCAGCTCGTGATGAAACCGCCGATGTCGTGACCGGTCTGGAGTCGGGTGCCGACGATTACGTGACCAAGCCCTTCATCCCCGACGAACTTCGGGCTCGCGTCAAGGCGCACCTTCGCCGCCGCCCCCAAAAGCACGCTCGTCCCTTCATGCTGGGAGATCTCAGTGTGGCGCCGGACGAAGGCACGGTGCGTCACGCCGACGGCACCGAACTGCACCTCACGGCCACGGAGTTTCGTCTCCTGCTCGAACTCGCCTCGGCCGAAGGCAAGGTGCTCTCTCGCGAAGATCTGCTCGAAAAGGTGTGGGGATACGACTACTTCGGCGACACCCGCCTCGTTGACGTGCACACCCGTCGACTTCGCATGAAGATTGAGCCCGATCCGGCCAACCCGACGTACTTGTTGACCGTGCGTGGTGCAGGGTACAAGTTGGTTCTCTAGTGCAGCGACGAAGTCTGCGGCTTCGCCTCATCTTGAGCTTTGGCTTCGGGGCGCTCGTCCTGACCACGGTGCTCTCGTCGACCATCTACGTCGGCGTTCGCCACGTCCTTCAGACCGAGCAGAACGCGACGGACCTTCGCCAGGCCTTCGACACCGCGTCCATCATTCGCTCCACCCTGTCGACGGCTCCGCTGACGCTCAACCAGCAAGTGTCGGCCATTGAGAAGGACTCGGGATCAATCGTTGTCCTCATCACCAATGGACAGACCATCGGCCCCACAACGACGTACCCGCCCTACCTCCTTACCCCCGACGTGATGACCACCGTCAGCGGCATCGCCGCCGTCACCCAGACCAAGTTGTCGGAAGGCGCACCCTGGTACGTCGTTGGCATTCCCGTACCGGCCGTCGCCACCCAGGTCTACGAACTTTTCCCCCTCACCCAGGTGGCGAACTCACTGCACAGTTTGGTCGTGCTGCTCATCGTCGCCAGCCTCCTCGCTTCCATCATGGGATTTGCCGGTGGGGCCTTCGTCTCCTTTCGCACTGTCCGACCTCTCCGCCAGGTTGCCGAGGCCGCTGGGCGAATCTTGGAGGGCGATCTGAGCGCTCGCGTGCCCGAATTCGGCACCGGACTCGAAGTCAGCCGCTTGGGCAGCACCTTCAACGCCATGGTGCAACAACTGGCCGATCGCCTCGAACGCGACGCCCGATTTGCCTCCGACGTCACGCACGAGTTGCGCTCCCCCCTCACGGGGCTCGCGATGGCGGCGTCGATGCTCGAGCGAGAAAAAGAGTCCCTCTCCCCCGCTGGGCAAGAAAGCCTTGGCATTGTGGTGGCCGATCTCACAATTTTCCGCAACCTCGTTGAAGACCTCTTGGAGATGGCTCGCATTGATGCGGGCGCCGCGGACTACGCGCTCGAGGACGTCCGAGCCGTCAAACTCGTGCAGCGGTGCGTCACGGCCTCGACGCGTCGACTCGATAGTCGTGAGCCAGTACTGAGCATCGCTGAGGGACTCGACGATGTTCTGATCACCGTCGACCGTCGGCGATTCGAACGGGTCATCGCCAACCTGTTTGACAACGCCACGAAATACGCCGATGGCATCACGCACATCGCGATGAAACGTGACGGCGACACTTTCGTGCTCGATATCGACGACAGCGGTGCGGGCATCGCGGTCGACCAGCGTGACGCAATTTTTGAACGTTTCTATCGAGGATCGGCCGCCCACGATCGCGGTTCCGTCCAGGGGACCGGTATTGGACTCGCCCTCGTCCGGGAGCACTTGAGCGCCATCGGAGGCTCCATTGAGGCACTCGAGGCACCGAGTGGCGGTGCTCGCTTTCGACTCACACTGCCCCTCGCAAAGGAGCCCGCATGAAATGGACCCGTGTCGCCATCGTGGCTGCGGCTGCGGTACTGCTCAGCGGTTGCACCCTGGTCAAAACCAACCCACGTCCGATCAGTATTGCCCCGGCCACCGTTCCCTTCGGATTACTCGACCCCACCATCCCCTTCACCAATCAACTGACCGTAACGTTCGCCGAGCGCACTATTTACTTCGTCAATCCCCAAGGGCAGCTCGTTGGACTTCGCCGTCTACTCCCGACACCCCACACGTTGGCCGAGGTACTCGACGTCATGACCGCTGGTCCGACGTCGGCCGAAGCGTCGAACGGTATCGCCACGTACGTGCCCACCGTTGTTCGGATTAACCAAGCCACGCTCCACGATGGCGTCGGCTACGTCGACGTGTCGTCGGTCTTCTTGTCGCTATCACCCGTGGGGCGTCAGCGTGCGGCGGCGCAGATTGTGATGACGGCCGACGCGGCCGGTGCTACCAAGGGCGTTCGCCTCACCGTGGCGCAGCAGCCCTACAGCGCCACCCTGCCAAACGGGCGAACGGTCGCCGTGCTCACGCCGACGGACGTCAGCTACTTAGTGCAGCGTTAGCGCTGGAGCTGCGGCCGATACGAGGGCGCGGCACCCCAGAGGTGTTCAAGGTCGTAGTACTCGCGGGCCGCGTCCAAAAAGACGTGAATAATGACGTCGCCGTAGTCAATCGCTACCCACTCACCCGTCGTTAGTCCTTCGACCCGCGACGGCTTGATATCGAGCGAGCGCTCGACTTGAGACTCAATTTCGTCAGCAATCGCCCGTACCTGCCGGTCGTTTCGCCCGGACGTGACCACAATGGCGTCAAAGGTGTCCTGTAGTTCACGCAGATCGAGCACCACCGTGTCGCCACCGAGCTTCTCGTCGGCGCCGAGGAGCGCGGCTTCGAGCACCGCGGTGACGAAGAATGACTGGGGACCGCGGACGTCGCCGCCGGTCATCGCGAGCTCGCTCAGTGTCCCGCTCCCAGAAGTGCGACCACACCAATGAAGGGGATGGCCAAAGCGGCGACACTCACGAGGGCGGCCCGTTGGCGCGAACGACGCACGTCACTGCGGTGCAGAGGTGCGGCTTCCACTGGCTGCCCCTGGGGCGCTGCATCAGAGAGTTCGAACACGCGTACGGCCATTAATCAGTACTCTACTCCGCCAACTCACGTAAGCGCGACATAATTGCCGGCGGCACCATGCCCTCAACAGTCCCCTCGGCGTCGAGCCGAGAGCGGATTTCGGTGGACGACAGATCGACTGGTGCCATGGCGATTTCGTAACAGACGAAACCCTCGGGAAAGACAATGGGCCCACCGGGGCGAGGGAAGACGCCAATTTTGACGAGATCACGCAGGGCCTCGGCCTCGTGCCACTGACCGAGCGACGCTGCCGCGTCGGCGCCGACGAGAACGTCGACGCTGAGGGCGTCGACGAGGAGCTCGCGAACGGTGTCGATGGTGTACGACGGTCCGGCTCGACGCACTTCGCGGTCCGATACCGTCACGAGCGGGAGGTCCGCGAAGGCCAGTCGGGCCAGTTCGAGACGCTGTTCCGCGTCGCGGACGGCGCGGTTCTCACTCTTCTGATACGGATCGCCCGCCACGGTAACAATGATGTCGTCGTAACGGTTCGTGCCAGCCGCCGCGCGCAGCGCGGCGAGGTGACCGACGTGCGGTGGGTCAAAGGTTCCTCCGAAGAGGCCAATGCGGGGTCGGGCCATGCACCCACCTTACGGTGATTTTGCCGGACACGACCAGACCACTACGCTTGACGTATGGAGCCCTTCACCCCCTGGACCATCGATTCCTGGCGTTCACACCCCATTGCCCAGTCACCGAGTTGGCCCGATGAGGAGCACCTCGTCCGCGTCGAGGCCGAGCTCGCAACCAAGCCACCACTCGTCTTCGCCGGTGAGGCCCGTCGCCTCCGCGACCACCTCGCCGAAGCGGCAGCCGGTCACGCATTTCTGCTGCAGGCGGGTGATTGCGCCGAAAGCTTTGCCGAGGGGTCCGCTGACTTCATTCGCGACAAACTGAAGGTCATTCTGCAGATGGCTGTCGCCCTTACCTACGCCGGTGGCGTACCAGTGGTCAAAATTGGTCGCATCGCGGGGCAGTTCGCCAAACCCCGATCCGACAATTTCGAGGAACAGAACGGCGTCCGGCTCGATGCGTTCCGTGGACACATTGTCAACGGTGAAGCGTTCACCCCAGAGGACCGCCGTCCGAATCCCGATCGCCTCCTCATGGCCTACCACCAGAGCGTGGCGACGCTGAACCTCCTACGGGCCTTCACCACCGGAGGTTTCGCCTCGCTAACGCGAGTGCACGCCTGGAATCAGGAGTTTGTCTCGAACTCCCCCGAAGGAAAGCGCTACGAGCTCCTGGCCGATGACATCGAGCGGGCCATGACCTTCATGAAGAGCTGTGGCATCGACATGGCCGACGACCACGCCCTTCAGGGTGTCGATTTTTACACCTCACACGAGGCCCTCATCCTGCCCTACGAGCAGGCCCTGACGCGTCAAGACTCACTCACCGGGGACTACTACGACTGCTCCGCCCACTTCCTCTGGATTGGCGACCGGACGCGCCAGCTCGACGGCGCCCACGTGGAGTTTCTCCGCGGAGTATCAAACCCTCTGGGCCTCAAAGTTGGTCCCTCGACCACGGTGGAAGGCCTGCGGGCGCTCGTTGCCACTCTCAACCCCGACAACGTACCCGGCCGACTCACGCTCATTTCCCGTATGGGTCACGACAAGGTGTCCGATCTCCTCGGCCCTCTGGTCGAGGCGTTGGATGAGGACGGCGCGTCGGTGCTCTGGACCTGCGATCCCATGCACGGCAACACGTTCAAGGCCGCCGGCGGCATCAAGACCCGCCGCTTCGACGACATCTTGTCCGAAGTGACGCAGTTCTTCGGCGTGCACCGGAGTCTCGGAACCTGGCCCGGCGGTCTCCACGTGGAGCTCTCCGGTACCGACGTCACCGAGTGCTTGGGTGGCGGCCACGATCTCACTGAGAGTGACCTCACCACGAACTACACCAGCATCTGTGACCCTCGCCTCAATGCCAGCCAGGGTCTCGATATGGCCTTCCGCGTTGCCGAGCTCCTTCAGCGTGCGGGCAAGGGTGCGCGGTCGTTGTAGCGAAGGAGCTGTGGCCCCCGGGCCGTAAGTTCTATCTCCATCATGGAGCAGTGTTCCGTGCGGAGTTGCAGTCGAACGCCATCGTCACAGCCCTGCACCCACTTCATGGCGTGTTCAATGACCCCGCCGTGGGTCGCCACCACAATACGCTGCCCCTCGTGACGCGCCCCGAGCCGCGTGAGGGCGGCCTTGACGCGACGCGACATCCCCGACCACGACTCACCGCCCGGTGAGAACACCTGCTCGGGATCTTCGTCCCAATCCACGCCTCCGAACGCCTCAATCATGGCGTCCCAGGTCAGGCCGTCGGCCGCACCAGGGTGAAGTTCACAGACATCACAGTCGGCCTGTGGCGGTAGCGCGGGCAGTGCTGGGGCCACGATGGCCAACGTCTCCATGGCGCGGGGCAATGTTGAGGAGTAGAGGGCGGCGACATCGCCAAGCTCCCCCGTGTGCGCGAGACGAGCGCGCAGGGCGTCGGCCTGTCGACGTCCCAGGTCACTCAAACCGGTGCAGCCCACGGGCCCACCGACGCGGCCGGCAACATTGCAGTCGGCCTCGCCGTGGCGGATAAGCACGATGCGCGTCCCCGTGGGCGCCTCGCCGCTTGAGCGAAAGCCGGGGGGTGGTTCAATGGCCATCAGGAGAGTCCCATCACGAATTGTTCGAGCTGACGAAGTGTACGGCACTCGCGTACCTCGTCACACGCTTCGGCGTAGGCGTCGAGCACCGAGTCACCACTGCGCCAGTAGGCCTGGGGCTCGGGGTTAAGCCAGTAGACCCGTCGGGCCCGTCGGGCCGTGGCGGCGAACACCTCGGGCTCCGGTGGGTGATAGTTCGAACGGGCATCCCCGAGAATCAACAGTGTTGATCGTGGGTGCACTGCGTCGGCGTACCGATCCGCAAAGGCTCGAAAGACCCGTCCGTAGTCGGAGTGGCCGTCGGCGGCAATCATCGCCGCTTCGTTCGCAATACGATCAGCCGCCACCGTGGGGTCGCGCTCCTCGTCGAACAGGTGCGTCACCTCATCGACGCCATCGACAAAGACGAAGGTGCGGACTTTGGCGAACTCACTCGAGAGGGCGTGCATCAACAACAAGGTAAATCGAGCGAAGGAAGCGACCGATCCCGACATGTCAGCAATGACCACAATCTCGGGCTTCGACGGACGGGGTGGACGGAAGCGAATGTCGAGGGGCACACCACCGGTCGACAACGATTCACGCATCGTGCGACGCATGTCGACCGGCCCCCGACGACGTCGGCGACGCTTCTGCGCGAGACGAGCCGCCAGTTTCTTCCCGAGCGGGGCCAGGACCGCCTCAATGGCCTCGAGCGACTCGCGGTTGGCCAACATGACGTCAACATCCTCGGGTAGTGACTCGCGGGTGGCCTTCACCATCGCCTCCACACCACGCTCGTCGACCAGACGGTCAATAATCTCCTGCTCGACCGCTTCGCGGAACGCCGCCACCGCTTCGGCGGCGTAATCCTCCGCGAGTCGCTGCTCGAGGGGGCTTGCATCGTCTCCCAGGCGGCGCTCGGCCACCTGTTGTTCGACCTCGTCAATGTTGAGGTGGCGCATCGTTCGGTAGAGGTAGTACGACGCCCCGACCGGACGCCCCTTTTCAATCCCCGCGTACCGGTCGACGGCCAAGGAAGCGCTGGCTCGCAGGGCCCCGAGATCTCCGGCGTCGAGCGCTTCAAGGAGGGCGGTATCGAGCTCGTTGGCCGACGGCGATGGTGGAGCGGGCGACGGGGACGAGGTCGCCGGCATGGTCTCGACGTCGTCGTCCGAGTCCAGTGGGGCGAAACGGTGACCGAAGTACAGCGCAAAGGTGTGGTCGAAGGTCTCGAGGTGGGCGCCGTTCTTCACCAACACGGCTCGCAGCGCCTGCTGCAACGTCGTGCGGTCCCCCAGGTCAATGACTTCGAGGGCTCGCGCCGCGTCGACGTGTTCGGTCATGGAGACCGGAAGGCCGACCGTTCGCAACTCGGCGACAAAGCCACTCAGGAGGTCAAGCACCAGGTGCGGCGAACGTGCGCGCCGCCTTCTCAATATCGGCTTGGTACTTCAAGAGCAAGTGCAGCGTCTCGACGACGAAGGCGTCGTCAAGTTCCGCTCGACCGAGCAGCACGAGGGTGCGCGCCCAGTCCAAGGTTTCCGACACTGACGGTGATTTCTTGAGTTCCATTCGACGGAGGGAATGCACCACCTCGGCGATGTGGGTTGCCAGCACCGTGGTGATGCCGGGCACGCGGGCAACGATGATGTCGCGCTCACGCTGGACGTCGGGGTAATCCAAATAGAGGTAGAGGCATCGACGCTTGAGCGCCTCCGACAGTTCCCGGGTATTGTTCGACGTCAAGAAGACCATGGGAATCTGACGCGCCTTCACCGTTCCCATTTCGGGAATAGAGACCTGGTACTCGGAGAGAATCTCGAGCAAGAGTGCCTCCGTCTCCAATTCGACACGGTCGATTTCGTCAATCAGCAAGACCACGGGCTCGTCAGCTCGAATCGCTTCGAGCAGCGGGCGGGTCAGCAGAAACTCCTCGGAGAAAATGTCCGCCTCGAGCGCCGACCACTGGTCGACGTCACCCTGCCCACTGGCCTGAATGCGCAGTAACTGCTTGCGGTAATTCCACTCGTACAGGGCCTTGCCCTCGTCGAGCCC